>Ga0065721_10049981_pt1 | contig 24580 bp, 27 predicted proteins | sample Mesricmetagenome_FD_59108 | JGI IMG/M metagenome (GOLD analysis project Ga0065721, IMG submission 59108) | Mesophilic microbial community from rice straw/compost enrichment Sample: eDNA_1 v2 (version 2) | ecosystem: Engineered > Solid waste > Grass > Composting > Bioreactor | place: USA: Davis... | reverse complement strand
CCTATCTGAGTGGAATAGCTTCCAAGATAGAATCCGAGGTAGAGAATCGGAAAAAAGCCCAGAAAGAGAATTGAAGTAGATCGCTCTTTGGATGTCAGAGGAGGATTGGAAATCATAATTATAGCCGAACAGTATATTGGACAGAGTGAGGGTGATAATGGAATAGGTGGAATTCTGCCTATTACGATATTGGCCTCCGTGAGGTGGAGGGGTGAAGGTGGTTCATGGGCAAACTCATCGGATCGACAGTGCGTCCGCTGAATCGCTGAAGGGGAGTCGCACGTTTCCAGGGATGCTGCCGCCCTTGGTCGCGACTCCTTACGAGGGGACATGAAGAGTGTCCCTGATGGTATGGACCGTGCTGGAATTTTTCAAGTCCAAAGGGGCTTCCGTATGGACGCTCCGCCATCCACTGCGTTTTATGCGGAGCGCGAGAGGTTCGCTAAAAGCGGATCCAATTGTCCGGCGAGGAGCAAACCGGAACGATTGAGGAGGAGATCCTCGATGCGATTGGAGCCACAGCCGTCTCGCGCTGCGAGAGATGCCCTGGTGAGCGAGGCGGCTGCGGGTGACCCTTTGAGCTTCAAAGGCTCCTCCCGACAGGTCCGCCGGGCGGAGGCTGGCGGCCGTCAGGCGCGGCCCATGTATTCGCCGGTGCGCGTGTCGATGCGGACCTTTTCGCCTTCCTTGATGAAGAGGGGGACGTTGATGATCTTGCCCGTTTCGAGGGTGGCCGGTTTCTGAACGTTGTTCGCGCTGTCGCCGCGCACGCCTTCGGCGGATTCTGTGACGGTGAGCTCGACCACGGAGGGCAGCTCGACCTGGACGGGGCGGCCTTCGATGCTGAGGACGTTCACCTTGAGATTCTCGACGAGGTAGTCCTTCGCGTCGGCGAGCAGGTCGGCGTTCAGCGTGATCGTCTCGTAGGTTTCCGGGTCCATGAAATGGTAGCCCTGGGGGTCGGAGTAGCTGAACTCGAGTTCCTGCCGGTTCGTTTCGACGAGATCCACCTTTTCGGTGGAGGAGAAGCGGACGTCGGCGGATTTGCCGGTGCCGATGTAGCGGAGAATGACCTGCACGAAGGCGCGGAGATTGCCGGGCGTGCGGTGCTGGACGTCGAGGACGATGGCGGGGTTGCCGTTGTAGCGAATCGCCATGCCTTTGCGGAGATCGTTTGCGAGAGCCATTTACAGATGCTGGTTGGAGGAAGGTTGATAGCTGATGGAGGGGGAGGGTTTACAGAAGTTTGTGGCGGGACAGGTCCTGCGAGTCAACGATTCCGACCGGGCGGCCCGCCTCGTCGATGACGACAAGGTCGTCGATGCGATGCTGCTGGAGGATCTGCAATACGTCGATCGCCAGTTTCTCCTCGCTGATTGTGACGGGATTCGCGGTCATGAACTCGCGGACACGGCGGCTCCCGATGTCCGGGGAGTCCGGGAAATGCCTCGCGAAGTCGCCGTGGGTGAAGATTCCGAGCAGGCGGCGGTCGGAGTCGACGACGACCGCGGCTCCGGCGCGACTGGCGGTCATGGCCTTGATGGTTTCCACCACGGTTTCCTCCGGGCCCACGAGCGCGAGGCGGTCCGGCCCGCGCATGATTTCGCGGACGCGGAGGAGCAGGGTGCGTCCGAGGCGTCCGCCGGGATGGAAGCGGGCGAAGTCATCCTTGTCGAAGCCGCGGGCCTCGAGCAGGACCATGGCCAGCGCGTCGCCGAGCACGAGCATGGAGGTGGTGCTCGAAGTGGGCGCGAGCTGGAGCGGGCAGGCCTCCTGCGTGACGGAGCTGTCCAGCACGATCTTTGCGGCGCGCGCGAGGGTGGAGCGGGGATTGCCGGTGATGGCGATGAGGGTGATGTCGAACCGGGCGAGCGCGGGAAGGAGGTTGTTGAGTTCCTCGACCTCTCCGCTGTAGCTGAGCGCAAGGACCACATCTCCGTCGGAAACAATGCCGAGGTCGCCGTGAAGGGCGTTGAGCGAATTGAGCACGACGGCCGGGCTGCCGGTGCTCGTAAGGGTGGCGGCGATTTTCTCGCCGATGTTGCCGGACTTGCCGACCCCGACGACGACGATTTTTCCGCGTCGATCGACGCAGGCGCGCATCGTCTCGACAGCCTGCACGAAACTGCCGTCCAGTCGCGCGGCAACGGCCTGAACGCTCTCGATTTCGATCTCGAAGACGCGGCGCGCCTTGCTGAGGATATCCATGGAGGGCACAGTCTGTCGCGGGCGCGGCGGCGTGGCAAGCGGGCTTGTCCGGGCGGGCTGTGTCCCGGTAAGCTGGCTTTGATGAATCGGTTTTTCTTCGCGGTTGCGATGATGGCGTGCGGCGTGGGTGCCGGGCATGCACAGGATTTCGTTGCGCCGCTGCCCCAGGAGGACACGCCGGTGCTTCCCACGCCGGAGGAGCGTGGCGCTGCTGCGGCGGGAATCGCAGCCGAGATTTTTCGAAAGAAGCCGTGGCAGCTCGTGAATCCGGCCGCTCCCGCGAGTCTCGGCGACGGAAAGACCAACGGCACCGTCTCCTACAGCGAGGAGTATCCCGGGAAGCCCAAGGGGTTCATCGTTTTCGGCATTGACTGGTAGCCCGCGCACCGTCGCGTTTTTCTGCGCGACCTACCTCAAGCCGGAGATGCACCACATCCACCGGCAGATCCACGCGGTCGGCAACGGCTGGCAGGCGGCTGTGATTGCGCAAAAGGTCGAGAACCTGCCGGAGTTTCCGGTGGATCGGCTGGAGGTGGTGCGGCGCTCGCCGTGGCGATTCCTGGCCCGGGGCCGGGAGCGATATCTGGGCGGTGGTCCGTGGCAGATTACGCAGGGAGAGGCGGGCCGCGTCGAGGCGGCGCTGAAAAACGCGGGGGCGGACGTGCTGCATGTCTTCTTCGGCAACGTGGCGGTGCATCTGCTCCCGCTGCTCGAGCGCACGCGGCTGCCGGTGGTCGTATCCTTTCACGGTGCGGACGTGACGGGTGCCATTGCGAGTGAGGCGTATCGCGAGGCCCGCGTGCGAATGTTTGCGCGGGCCGATGCGGTGGCGTGCCGAAGCACGGCGCTCGCCGATGCGGTGGCGGAACTCGGATGCGCGCGGGAGAAGCTCGTAGTGATGCCGACCTCGCTGCCGGAGATCCCATTTCACCCCCGGGAACTTCCGGCGGATGGATCGCTGCAGCTCGTGCAGGCGTGTCGATTGATCCCGAAGAAGGGACTCGCCACGAGCCTGCGGGCGTTCGCGGTGCTGGCGCAGGAGTTTCCACGAATGACTTTCACGATCGCAGGCACCGGACCATTGGAGCCGGAGTTGCGGGCGCTCGCGCATCAACTCGGGATTGCGGGGTGGGTGCGGTTTGCGGGGTTTCTCAATCAGTCCGCGTTGCGGGAGCTGTATGCCTCGGCGCACGTATTTCTGCATCCGAGCGAAACCGCGGGCAGCGACGTCGAGGGCGTGCCAAACGCGCTGCTCGAGGCGGCCGCGTCGGGATTGCCGGTCGTGGCGACGCGGCATGGCGGAATCCCCGAGGCGATTGCGGATGGCTCGGAGGGATTGCTCGTGGAGGAGGGGGACGTTGCGGCGGTCGTGGCGGCCGTTCGCAGACTGGTCAGTGATCCAGCGCTGCATGCGCGGATCGCAAACGACGGTGCCGCCGCGGTGCGCGCGAAATTTTCCGCCGCGTCGGCATCGCTCCGCATGGCGGAACTCTACGGGCGCCTTGCTGGCGGTTGATCAGCTGCGGTCGCCGATGGGCACGACGAGCACCGGAACCGTTGCGCGCTTGAGCACGCCGGTCACCACGCTGCCGGCGAAGAGGTGATACAGCGCCCCGTGGCCGTGCGAGCCGAGCACGATGTGTGAGACACCGCGCTCCTTCGCCTGCGCGAGGATTTCATCGGCTGCGAGACCGATGGTGGCCACACATTCGACGTCGATTCCGGCAAGGTCTGCCGCCAGACGCTCGAGTTGCACCTGCTGATTTTTCAGGTCCTCGTCCGCGATGGGCGGGGGGACGGTCTCTACGACATCCATCGCGGCTCCGACGGGAACGTAGCTTGCCATCGGTTCGACGACGTGAAGCAGGATGACCTTCGCGGAAAGGGCCGAGGCAAGATCCGCCGCGGCGGAAAGAATGCGCCGGGAGGCATCGCTGAAATCCACTGCGACGAGGAGCGTTTTCATGGCCGCAGTATCTCACTGCGTGCGGGTTCTTGCGAGGGAAACCCGAGGTGCCATAGTGGCCGTGTTCCCCATGAAGATTCCCTCCGCGCTTGCCGTGCTCGCGATGTCCGTTGCCTTTGCCGCAGATCGGCCGGAGGGAGTTGCCGGCGACGGACGCACCGACGATACCGCTGCGATTCAGGCGGCGCTCGACGCCGCGGCGAAGACCGGAGGAGCGGTGGAACTGCCGCCCGGAAAATACCTCATCGAAGGCGCGCTGCGCGTGCCGGAGGGAGTGGCGCTGACCGGCAGCTGGCAGGCTCCGCATCACGGGGCGATCGAAAAGGGAAGCACCCTGCTTCTGACCGGAGGGAGTGGCGACGAGAATGCGCCGCCGGCGATCACGCTCGAGCAAAGCGCGGCGCTGCGGGGATTCACCCTCGTGTGGCCGGAGCAGAAATGGCCGGACATCGTGCCCTATCCATGGGCGATTCAGGGCGTCGGAATGCACAACACGGTCGAGAACGTCACGTTCGTGAATGCCTACAACGGCATCCGGATCGGCGCCGTCGGCGGCAGCGAACTGCACCTCCTCCGGAACATTTTCGGCTGCGTGCTGCGTCGTGGGATCTTCATCGATTCCACGACGGATGTCGGCCGCATCGAGAACGTCCACTTCAATCCCCACTACTGGCCGCGGAGCGGCCACCCGACAGGACCGCAGGGGGAGGAGAATCCCGACATGGCCGTCGCGCGCTACATGGCGGATCATCTCGAGGCGTTCATCTTCGGTCGCTCGGACTGGCAATATGTGTCCAACACCTTCGTCTTCGGTGCGAAGGTCGGGTATCTGTTTATGGAAACGCCATCCGGCGCGACAAACGGCCAGTTTCTCGGGATCGGCGCGGACTACTGCCGGACGTGCGTGCGGATCGAGGGGATGCAGAAGATCGGCATTCAGGTCACCAACGGGGAATTCACGAGCCACGCGGGCGATCCGGGCGTTGCGATCGACATTGCTTCCGGCGTCGCGGGCGCGGCGCAGTTCGTGAACGTGAACTTCTGGGCCACGCGCGGTGGCGCGGCGCGCTTGAACGGCGATGGGGCGGTCGTGTTTTCCGACTGCCATTTCATGGACGAGGCGAAGGACGGAGTGATTGTCGCGAATGCCGGCAGGCTCGTCGTGCGCGGCTCGACGTTTTCGAGTCCCGGCCTCGCGGTGGTGCTGGGGCCCGGCGTCCGTGCGGCGGTGCTGACGGGGAATCTTCAGGAAGGCGGATTTGACGTCCGCAACGGCATCGGCGACCGCGCGAAGATCGGATTCAACGAGGAATAAGCACTCGTCTTGCGACGCCTCGAGCGGCTGCCATAGTGGGGGCGATGGACGATCTGTTTGCCGGAGAAGACAATCCCTCGGTGTCGCCGAACGCCCCGCTGGCAGCGCGGATGCGTCCGCGCACGATCGATGAGGTCGTCGGGCAGTCGCACATTCTCGGCAAAGGAAAGCTGCTCCGGCGTGCGATCGAGGCGGACCGGCTGTCGTCGGTGATTTTCTACGGACCGCCCGGCACGGGAAAGACGAGCCTCGCGCAGGCGATTGCGGCAGGAACGAAGTCGCGCTTCGAGCGGGTGAACGCCGTGGAAAGTTCCGTCGCGGATTTGCGCCGCGTCAGCGCCGCGGCGGCTGTGCGCGCGCAATCGGGAGGACCGCCGACGCTGCTGTTCGTCGACGAGATTCACCGCTTCAACAAGTCGCAGCAGGACGCGCTTCTGCCCGATGTCGAGAGCGGGCGTCTGCGGCTGATCGGAGCGACGACGCACAATCCGTTCTTCTATGTGAATTCACCGCTCGTCTCGCGGTCGCAGGTGTTCGAGTTGAAGCCGCTCTCCGAGGCGGACCTCGTCGAGTTGATGCACCGCGCGCTGGCTGATGCGGAGAGGGGACTCGGCGGACGGAACATTGTTCTGGAAGCGGATGCCGCCGCGCACCTCGCAAAGATCAGTGACGGCGACGCACGAAAATGCCTGAACGCGCTCGAACTTGCCGCGCTGACCACCGAGCCGGATTCGGAGGGGGGCGTGCGAATCACACTCGCCGTGGCCGAGGAGAGCATCCAGAAGAAGGCGGTCGTGTATGACGGCGACGGCGATGCGCACTACGACACGATCAGCGCGTTCATCAAGAGCATGCGCGGAAGCGATCCCGACGCCGCGATTTACTGGCTCGCGAAGATGCTCTATGCGGGTGAGGATCCGCGATTCATTGCGCGGCGGATCGTGATCTGCGCGAGCGAGGATGTCGGCCTGGCGGATTCCAACGCGCTCGTCGTTGCCACAGCGGCGGCGCAGGCGCTGGAATTGGTCGGACTTCCCGAGGCTCAGCTGAACCTCGCGCATGCCGTGCTCTACATCGCCACCGCGCCAAAGAGCAACCGCGCCACGCTCGCGATCGGTGCCGCAAACACCGATGTCCGCGAAGGCCGGACGCTCGCCGTTCCCGAACACCTGCGGGACGGTCACTACAAAGGGGCGAAGCAGATGGGGCGCGGCGTCGGTTACAAATACAGCCACGACTACGAGGGCGGCTATGTCCCGCAAGCCTATCTGCCCGAGGGCCGGCGCTATTACGAGCCGACGGAAAACGGGCTCGAGAAGCGCATCAAGGAGCGGCTTGACTACTGGCGCGCACAGTTCGAGGCGCAAAAATAGGTTTCGGCTCGCGATTTTGTGGGCGCTTGGTATTTGGACGGAATGAGCGATGCAATGCCGCCTCTTCCTCCATCGGAACCGGTTCCACCCCCCGCGCCGGACCCGCGCCGATCTGCGGACAACCAATGGGCGATCGGCATTCACCTCAGCGGATTGCTGGGGATCTTCGGGTGCTCGTTTCCGGGCGTGAACGTGATCGGCCCTCTCGTCATCTGGTTGCTCAAGCGGCCGGAAAGCGCCCACATCGACGCTGTCGGGAAGCGGGTCCTGAATTTCCAGATTTCGTGGGCGATCTACTTTCTCGTCGGATGGACGATCGTCGGCGTTCTCTGGGTGGTGTTCATCGGAATCCTCCTGGCGCCCTTCATGGGGGTGGGCTTCCTCGCGTGGGTTGTCTTTACGATCATGGGTGCGATCAAGGAAAGCAATGGCGAGCCGTTTCGCTTTCCGCTCACCATCGAGTTCCTGAAGTAGGGAGTTGGACCTGCCGGAAAATCCCTTTGCGTTGTCGGTGGCGCAGAGCGATACTGGTTCTCCCAAATGGGGGCGTATTGGTTTCGACTGATTGTTCGATGCCAGGCTCGCATGCCGAGGATGATTCGTTGGCCTCGTTAAAAATCGGATCAAAACAAATAAACGCAGATTACGAAGATCTCGCTCTCGCGGCCTAAGTTGCCGTGACGTGTCCGGCTGGACGCCTGCTAAAGCCGGATGCGACCGCAGCAGGCTGGCTGGGTGATGGAGCGACCGCGCCGCCCGGTGAATTCGATTTCGTGGACGCTGGGGAGACGGTGGCGTGACGGCCCGCAGCCGGCTCCCGAGATCAAAGACCGCCTAAGCATGTAGAAGGTCGCGCAGCGCGCAACCAGGACAGGGGTTCGACTCCCCTCGCCTCCACTTTCTTGATTGTCAGTGACTTACGCGGAAATTGAGGGGTCGCTGGCAACGCTTCTGTCAACATGGTGATTGACAGGTTTTCGCGAGGGTGATTCATTCGATTCGTTCACCGTGCAAGAGGTGAACCGGCATTCTCGCCCCGGCCATCAACCGGGACACGCCGCAAACGAGAAAACGAGCCCGCAGGCCGGAAGGCTGTAGCGGGATAGAGCCAGCGATGGATAGCGCCGGGGTGATAGCCGGGGCGACAAGGCTTGCACCTTCCATCGCTGGCTTTTTGTTACCCATGAAAAATGCAAAGACCGCCGCGGCCGCTCGCCGTGGCAGCAAGGCGACGGAGGCCGTTGCCTCTCCTGTGAGTCCCGCAGACCTTCGGAAGCTCGGGGGTGTGCTCATCCAAACGGCCGGCATTCTGGAAAAGATGGCCGGAATCATCAGCCGAGCGGGAGGTGCGCGGTGAAAACGGCGAAGATCAACCGTGCCGAATGGGACCGCATGACGGTCGAAGTCGCGAGGGAATATGTCCACTGCATGAGCGGACGATCGGGGTTTCGTATCGACTGGAACAATCCGATGTTCGATCGGGAGAGGGTGCCGGCGCTGAAAAAGGCGCTCTGTGCCCTCTTTGCGGAGAAGACGGACGCTCTGATCGACGCCGCCGTCATCATGCTCGCCTGTGAGACGGCGCGGTCATGCTTCCGCGGCTACGCATCGAAGGCACAAGCCGAACACGTCGCGGCGCTGGCAAACTTGCTCGCCAATGATGCCAACGCCTACGACGTGAAGCGAAACCCGGTGAAGGGATTTCCCTTTGCCGTAGTCCGAAAGCCCGCGCCGGTGCCCGCCGCCGCCTGACCCGTCCCGCCACGAGAACGCCCCGCCGTGTGATATGATCCGCGGCGGGGCTTTTCTTTGCCGCCGACCGCTCCGACCGCGTGATTGCCGAAATGTGCGGGGTGCATCACCAGATGGTATCTCGCCGAAGGGCGGAACTGGATGAATCATCCAGTTCCCCCGAACGCACCGGAGCCGACGGCAAGACGCGAAAGCCCCCGTCCCGCAAGCCCCGCCCGCTACCTACGTGGAGGGAAAGCCAGCCAGAGCGCCGTTCCCGTGGCGACGAAGCACGCGATCTCGAATAGCGCGAGCGCCGTCACGTCGTGCCCTCCGGAACCCGCTTTTCGATGCTCTCGACGTGCTTGCGCATCGCGGCAATGTCAGTGCGGATCGCCGCAAGGTCGCTCTCCCGCGTCGCTCCGGGACTGGCGGAGTTCGCCGCATCCATCATCTCCTGTTCCCTCTTCTTCGCCTCCATCGCGGCCGTTTTCGGGTCCATCATCTCCCGATCCTTCTTAGCCTGCGTCTCGGCGCGGAACCGATCGAGTCGCGAGCCGGGAGCGTCTGCGGCCGATGGTCGTTCTCCGCCGCCCATTCGCCGCTGCCGGTAGTCCTCCCGCTGCCGACGGTAACCCGAAAAGCGCTCGAGGAATCGCTGCCGACCAAGGGCAAAGGTGTCCATCGTGCCGTCGGTCCGATAGTTTGCGGGGTCTTTCCGAAAATTCTCCAAGTCCCGATCGGATTGCAATTCCCCCGGCGATAGCGGCGGTTCCTGCGGGAGAGGAGGTGCGGCTACACCGCCGGCAAAGTCTCCGCCTGACGACGACGAACTCGACTCGCCCTTTCGCTGCAATGCCGCGATGGCAGCGCGATTTTCAGCGAGGTTTCGTTCCAGCTCGGCCTTGCGCACGGGATCGCCGGTCTTTTGGCAATCTCCGCCTGCATGGCGGCTCCCTCGGCTTCGAGCATCCGAATCTGGCCGGCGGTGTCGTTTGCAGCAAACTCGGCATTGCGTTCGATGCGAGCCTTCTCTTGGGCCAGTCCGGAGACCTTGGAATCTCGCTCGGCTTTGGCTTTCGCCGCGGCCTCAGTCTCCTTTTGCCGTGCGATCATCGCCCGGAAGTCAGGCTTATCGCTGCCACGATGTCCACGGGGGTAACTGTGCGGATCGCGCTTCGGTTTGTCCCCGGCCATTGGATTGCGGCTATTGGCGAACGCGGCCTGTCCGCTGCCCGCAATGCCGCCGGGCTGGATGGTCGCCATCTTCTCTGCGAACCGCCCGGACACAAACTCCGCAACGACGCCAGCCACGGCCGCCTTGGCTTTGAGCATCCAGCGAGTCCACGCCTTTCCCGCTTCATCGAGGTTCCGGATCTGCTCACTCGTGAGCGTATTCGTCTCATCGACTTCGCGGTTGATTTCGAGGAACACGGGAACCAGCTTTGCACCTGCTTCGCCGAACACGGCGACCGCCGCGGCCGTGCGCTGGCTTTCGTCGCGGATGTTCGCCAGCGCACGCGCGACGGCATCGAAGCGTTCATCGGGCGACTTGGAAAGGAGGTTCTCGATCGAGAATCCCAACGCCTCCAACGCCTTCGTGGAGAGTGCGGCGGGGTTGCTGAACTCCACGGCTGCGGTGAGCTTGCTGGCGGCCTCCTGTAGTTGCTCGATGCTGCCGCTCGTCACCGTCGCGGCATCGGAGAGTTTCCGGAAATATTCGGGGCTCAGGCCGGCCGCCTGCGCACGGGGGCCAAGCGATGCGTATTCCTTCCCGATGGCGACAAGGGACCGCATCGCCTGCACGGCAGCGCCTACGGACACGGCCGCAGAGAGATACCCCTTGAACGATTCCGTCAGCTTTCGGTTGGCGGATTCCTGTTTCTTCGCCTCTTCGCCGATGCTCTTGATTTCCGATTTAACTTTGGCGACGCCGTCTCGGAGATTCTTGGTATTGGCCTCGAAGGCTACGGAGATTCGATTGTTGCTCATGAAAAAATTCGAGCCTCCCGCTCGATGTTGCGCCGCCACTCAAAGACGACGGCTGCGCCGGCACAGAACGCGAGGACGAGCGGACGGATGAACGACCGCGCGGACGGAAAACGAATGTTCAGGTCCGGGGGAATGATCGAAACGAGGTCGAGGACCAATTCTGCGGCCCATCGGAAGACCCGATGCGCCGGCAGGACGATGGCCCAGAAATAGGCGAGTGCGAGGAGCCGGTTCATCATGTGGCGTTCTCGAATCGCTGGCCGCTCCAGTGATTCCATGCGGCCTCGCGGTCGCGCATAGCCTCGGGCGGAATGACATCGGCAACTGCTTTGTTGTCGTCGGCGCGTTCGCGGTCTTGCTCGCGCTGCAACCGTTCCTGGCGGATGCGAACGGATTTCTTCTTCATCGCTCAAAAAGGGAGCGGCGACGGGGAACCCAAGAGCCGGAAGAAACCCCGCCGCCGCAAATGGAAACTCGCCGGAGTGCGCAAACGGGCTCCGGGCCGCCGAGTGAAAATAATGCTCGCGCTGCATTGTTCTGCCTTTCAGGCCCGGTGGAACTCGACGATCTGCCCTGCCATGATCATTTTTCGACCTCCGCGATGTCTGTGATGTAGCTCCGCGGTGCCGCCTTGCGCTTCGCGAAGTGTTTCCAAATGTCCGAAATCGTGAGCGCAAGCGGGTCTTTGCCGCTTTCCGCCGCCGCGATCCGGCGCGCCTTGTCGAGTGAACTCGGCATGAAGAATCTCGAAATTTCCTTGAGCGGCGTGTTCGGCGGAACAGGCTCGTAGGCTGTCGATCCAATGGCCATCGCGTATTCCACGGGCGAGAGTTCAATGACGCTGCCGCGCTCGAGGAGCTGCCCCTTAGAGCCGCGGACGTTGATTAGCTTCAAGAGCCGGACTTTCGTGTTCACGAGCCCAAGACGCCTGAGCTTGTTGTTCGCGGCAATGAGCGAGTCGGGATCGCCGTTGATGATTTCAAAGGAGCATGGAACCTTGCTCCAATGTCCGGCAATCGGTCGATCCGGTGCCGGAGCCCAGCCTTGAGCGTCAGGCCACGAGTTCGCGTCCGGCGTATAGGGTCGGCCCAGCTTGCGCTCGGCTTCGATTCGCGCCGTCTCGTCCTCGATCTCAACGAGGCGCTGCTTTTGCACGCGGACGCTCGTTTTTTCGCCCGCGGGGCTGTCCCATTCGGTAGCGGAGAATGTAGTTTTCATGGTCAAATTATTGGTTTCCGGCGTCGCCAGAGCGGGCGAAGGCGGACCCGTGAAGCGGGGCGAAATCGAGGTATGCGTTCGCCACGATCTCGACTTGGTTGTGGAGCGAGCGGGTGTAGCCATCCACCACGATCTCGACGTGGAAGGTGTGAACCCAGAGCTGACGGAAATCTCCCAAGAGAACGCGATTCTCGGCCGCGAAGGTGGTCTCGTGCAGTGTGCCGATTTCCCGCGCCGCGCTCCAGAGCGACGGGGTTTCGTCGCCGAACGCGGGGATCTGCCGCCACTTGCTCGCGGTGGCCGGAGACACGCACCACGTCAAAGGTCCGCTGACCTTCGCATTGCGGACCGCCTTCGAAAACTCTTCGATGTCCGCGAGCTGCGCCGCTCCGCCGAACGTCACGGCGACTGGAACAGCCGGATTGCAAAGGAGTCCGATCGGCGTTCCGTCACTGCCGGAGCCGCCGAGAATCGCGCCGTCGATTGCTTCGCCGAGAGCCTGTCGCAAGTTACGTTTAACTGCTTCCTCTCCGCCCGGAGCCTGAAAGAGAAGCTGCTTGGAAACCCGGACCGCGCACCCAACGCGCTTTGGTGTGAGCTTCACCGCATGCGTCTCCAGGTCAACGAGTGGGGCCGCATCATTCTCGGCAAGCCACTCTGCAACCGCACCGGACGCGACAATCGGCGCAACGGCGTTGCCTTCGCCCTGTTCGGTCGCGATGGGATTGAGCATCGCAACCAACGATTCTTCGGAAAGCGCGCCGATGATGCCGAGCGGCTGGCTGTCGGGGACGTGAGCCCCGCCCTTCGCGTGAGAGGTTGCCGCGAGGTCGCGGGCCTCGATGCGACCGGATGAGATTTGGTTATCCCTTGCGACCTTGAGCAAGGATCGGAATGAAGTGCGTTCGAGTGTGTGCATGTCTCTACTAGTGCGGAGAAACGGACGGCATCGCCCGCAGAGCCTTTATTTATGCGGGAAGGCGGGCGGAAGTTACGGCCTTCCTTTCATCGTCCGGACGATCGCCGGGAACGCTGTCCCAAGGACCCGTGCTTCGGGTCCTTACTTGATAGCCTCTTACGGGTGTGGGGTCTGCGGTATCAAACCAGCGCCAGAACTCCCCGAAAATCTCCACAAATAGGTTCACAGTCCGAACTCCTCCCGCGCCCGCTTCACGCCCTTTTGGATGGTGCTTTGATCGACGCGGACCGAACAAGCCGCGGCGAAGGTGTTCGACATTCCCGTGATGACTTGGAGCACCCCGAGGCGGACGAGCTTGCGCTTCGGGTCGCGGGGTTCGTTGATCCATGCGAGCGCGTGGCAAATGGCCGGGATGACCAAGCCCTCGATCTCGGGGGATGAGGTAGATGAATCATCCAACTCGCCCGGTTCGGACCATCCGAGCACGGCGTCCATGTCCTCGGGGTCTTCGGTCGGTCCTCGGGATTCGTCGTGGTATGCCTCCCGTCTCGTCATGGCCTGGCCTCCCGTTTAAGCGCGCGTCGCAGGCGCTTGCGTGCGTCGGCGTCGAACGTGCCAATGCTGATCCGCGGCCAGTTCTGAGTCGGCAGCACCTCGGCAACGATGAGGACCATTCCGCCTTCGGGCTGCTTCTGGATGAACGGAAGGAATCGCTTCCAGCCGTATTCGCTGAACTCCGCAGGCTTGATCATTTTGACCCTCCCGCGTTGCCGTCATCGAGGTTGGGGTCAGGGTCAAACCCTATAAGGGTTTTGACCCCTCCCACCGCTGCCGGGCTCAAATGGGTTTTGACCCCAACTGACCCTTTTGAGCCTTTGACGTATTTTCCATCCTCGATTGCCGAACGGCGGACCTTCCCGTCATCCCTCAATTCGCGAACCCGCCGCTTGAATGTGGGCAGCGAAATCAAAAGCTCTTCCTGCGCTTTTCGTGCCCATTCGCTGTATGCCGTCGGCTCGTCGCCCAATAGGTCGAGAACCTCGTCGGCGGTCACTTCCTGCTTCCGCCCTCCCGTCTGCTTGAGCTTTCCGGGATCGAGCCCGCCGTCCCGCACCATGAGCGGATGCCGACGACGCACAACGAACGCATCTTGGGGCGGATGGTTGCGCAGGGTCATCTCGACCGTGAAGGCTCCCTCCTCCTCATGCCGCGTCATCGTCACGATCGAGTCGGGATCTCGTGCAAACACACCAGAGCCCGAAATCCGATCCATGCTCTCCTTGCCGGCCGCATTTCCCTTCGCGAAGTGCGAGCCGAACGCGACGGCCGCCCCAGAGCGCACGGCAAGCCGTTCCACCGCGTTCATAAGGTCCGCCATGTCCCGCGATGCGTTCTCGTCCCGACTGCCAAGTAGCTTGTAGAGCGGATCGAGGATCGCGAGCGCATAGCGGCCCGCCATCATGCGCCGGGTGATCTGCGGGAGAATCACGTCGGCGGACGCGGCGAACCCTCGCAGGTTGAGCACGTCGAGCTGACCGGGGCGAAGGGTGACTCCCTTGGCCTCGCAGATTTCACGGAGGCGAGCGGCGAAGAACGGCGCTTGAATCTCGAAATTCACGAACAGGACGCGGCCCTGTGCCGTCTCGAAATCCCACCACTCCGAGCCCGTCGCTACACTCACGGCGAGGTCGAGAAGGCTCCATGTCTTGAACGACTTCGATCCGCCCCCCAGGACGAGTTTGGACCCACGGTGCAGAATCCCCTCGATCAAGTCCTCGGGAAGCGGTCCGGCAGTCTCCGCGAGCCGGCAGGCATCCACGACCGCAGGGAGCCGGGACGAGCCCGATTCCGCACCGTCCACGATGCCGCGCACCTTCTCGGCGATCTCGTGGAAGTCGCCGTTGACGCCATTGGCTGCCACCGTGCGAGCGAACAAGATCAACTCCCGCCGCCGCCACGCATCGAGAATCCGGTCCGCATACTCGGCGACGTTGCTTGAGAGAGGAAGCGCCTCCTGCTCGCATTCCGACGCCACACCGCGGAGTTCTTCCGGCAATCGCGGGAGAATGTCCGTGAACGACGCCCTCCCGCTATCCTCGATCGTCGAGGTGACGATCTGAAACAGCCTCGGGTCCGTGAAATGCGAGGCGGAAATGCCTTTCTCGTCCAGAACGGACAGACACTCCGGGCGCACCATAAGCGCGCCGACGGCGATTTTCTCCGCCGCCTCGTCGCAGGGAAGAGGTTTCACGCCCATGTCGGAACCCTCCTTCCACGTTGAACACGCGCCCGCTGCCGGCCGAAAATCTCCGCGAGGACGTGCGGGATGATCTCGCCAACGGACTTGACATCGGACACCGGATGTCTGATGGTCTTGATCGTCCAGTCAGTCGAAGCACTTCTTTCCGCGCCCGTTCCGCCAAGTCCGGGCGCGCTTCGTTTTCCGGGCGGGTGCATCAGGCCACCTTTCGCTTCGCGACGAAGCCGTTGATGTAAGAGCGGACGCTTTGGATGTTGAACAGGCGCTTGGCCTTTTCCATCCCCGGTCGCCGGAGCGATACGGACTGGATCAGACCCGCATTCGCGAGTTCATATTGCAGGGTCCGGCCAAGACCAAAGATTGCTTCGATCCGCTTGGAATCGCCCCATTCCGCGGCTGTTGTGTCAGTGGTGTTCGTTGACATGCGCCAACGAAAGCAAATCGACCATTAACAAATTCACGGTCCCCATTTGTGATTCGCTGGCCTCGCAACGCCGGGAGAATGGCCGTTGTTTTCAACTTTCCGTCACGGTCTGTGATTTGCTGGCGCAGTGGGAACTGTCGCCTGTGATTCGCTGGCCTGATTTCCCGTCTGCCCTGTGAAACGGTGGAGTCAAATCTTTTTTTTTCGAGAAACGAATTTTTTTTCGTTGTCCCGGCGAGCCCGCTTTGCGCGAGCCTTTCCGTTGATTGTGGCGGCCCTTGTCCTTAAGGCGACAAGCCCCTTACTGATAATCTTCCCAATCTCCGCGGCGCGATCTTTGTTGAAGATCCCCAAATCGCTCTGCGCGATAGATTCAAAGCATCGGAGGGCATCTTCCTCCAGTTGGAGAACACGGAAGCCCTCCTCCAATCCTTTCAACGCCTTTGCATATCTGCGGGGGAAGGAATTCAGACTCCGCGGAAGGTTTGCTTGCCGGAATGTTTCTTCTAATCGAGCGCGGCCCTCTTCGGAAATTTCAGGGATGTTCGTTTTCATCGCAAATCCGGCAGCTTGTTCAGCGCCTCTCGTTTGGCCTCGTCGGCAATGTGGGTGTAGTTCTGGGAAACGGCGGCGCTCTCGTGCCCAATGAGGTCTTGCACGACTGCAGCGCCAATGCCGGCCTGCTTCATCAGCGACGTGGCGGTGTGGCGGAGCGAGTGAAAGGACAACTGACTCGTGGCGCGTCCCGCGTTCGGATCGGACTTTTTCTTGTGCGTGCGCGGAGGAACGAGCCCGGCGCTCTGCATCACGGAATAAAACGCCGCGGAAAGCATCGAGGTTTTCCCCGTGCGAGTCACCGTCTCGAACGCGATGGGATGAATCGGTGCGTTCGGATCGTCGCCCGCCGGCAGTTCCTCGACGTGAGAGCGGAGAGGGGAGGCGAGGGGAATGATCTGCGTGCGTCCCGTCTTGCGGGTCACGAGGCGAATTTCGCCGGCAGCGAGGTCGATGTTGCTCCACGTCAACATTGCGAGGTCGCCGAGCCTCTGGCCCGTGTAGAGCCCAAAGAGGACGAGGCTTTTCCATTCGTCGTCGCAGCTCGCGATGACGGCTTTCAACTCGGGCAGCGTGAACGATCGCCGCGAGGATCGGGCGCTGTCCCGCTTCATCAACTTCACACCCGCCGCTGGATTGTCCGCAAGGCATCCATCCCGCCGAGCCTGCTCGAAGATCCCACGCAGGGTCTTGAGGTAGTGATTCGTTGTCGTGGCGCTCACGCGCTCCGCGGTCGTCTGCCGGAACGCAAGAATTTCGTCGGCCTCGATCTCCGACAAATCCATTTCCGCACGTCCGCCCAGAAACGCGAGGAAGGCATCAATGACGGTGCGATAGAAAATTTCAGTGCCCTTGCCGATGTCGCCTTTCTTCGCCGCAAGCCATGAATCGAAGTAGGACCGCACCGAGCGACGGGGAAGAGAGGAGCCCGTCAATTCCTTGTGCAGCGAGGCAATGACGCGCTGGGATTGCCGCGCCGCCACCTTGTCACGGAAAGCCGCTTCCCATTCGTCGGCGACCTTCTGCGCCCGCTTCTTGTCGGTCAGTTTCGTGCTCTGCTGAACGCGCCGGCCATTGGGCAGGGTGAAGCACGCGAACCAGTATTTGCTGCCCGTCTTTTTTCGGATGGATGCCATATTGCGCCGGTTCGAGTCCCCCACAGAGAAGCGGTTCGATTCCCCGTGCGCGGACTACTGGCAACAATAATGACAACATCCGCCAACGTCTATGATGTTTTTGATGTTTTCGTTACTCTGTAAATCGACGTTTACAGAGGCCTTTTGCAAAACAGGGGTTCGACTCCCCTCGCCTCCACGTTTCTTTTTGTTCATCCGCCCTCGGAGTCGTTTCCCGGTTGCTTTTCGTGTTGTGACTCCTGCATGATTGGCGCCTAATGAAAACGATATTGGTGCCCATTGTCATGGTATTGACGGAGGTCCCGGGGGCGATGGCGGCGGAGGCGTCGCTGCTTTCGGGGTTCAAAGGGAAATACAAGGGAGCCGTCGACTACGCAGGGGGCTTCACGGGGCCCACCTCGGGGCGGATCAAGGCTTCCCGATCCAAGGAAAATGGAGTCATCAGAACTGAAATCCCCGATTTCCGGCCAGCTCGGAAGCGGCGTCCTTCTGGAGAAATTTTCCCTTCGGAGCAAGCGCTTTCGGTATCAGTTTCGATTCACCACTTCCACCTTCACCGTGAACGGGCAGGGGAGGGGGCGCGCAAAGATTTCCCGCAATTCCATGCAGTTGAAAGGCAACGCGAATTTGGTCGGACAATCCTTCCGACTCCGGGCCACCGTGCGCAAGGACGATCGGGGGAAGGAGCTGGAAATCGTGAACAACTTGGTTGGAACAAACAGGGTTCCAATCACTTACGATCTCAAAAAGTCGAAGTAGATCCGCGATCCCGGGATTCCGCGTCGGGCGCTTTGTCGGAGGACGTTCCGGGGAAAATTTATCTCGGAACGAGAAGTTAGGCTTGCAATTTCCGCGGCTTTTCGGATTGCTTCGCTTCGTCTCCTCGCTCTGCGGGCAGCCGCCCCCGCGGCTCCTGCGATCTGTGGAGTCATTGAAACCGTAAACTCACTCCACAGCGTCACCCCATGGGCAACCGTCTCTACGTCGCCAACCTCCCGTATCAAACCTCCGAGTCCGAGTTGGAGGAACTCTTTCAGCAGTGCGGAACGGTCTCTTCCGTGCAGATCGTCCTTGATCGCGAAACGAACCGCTCCCGCGGGTTCGGCTTCATCACCATGGGAACGGATGCGGAAGCCCAGACCGCGATCGAAAAACTGAATGGCCAGGCCGTCGGTGGCCGCGATCTGCGTGTGAGCGAGGCCCGTCCGCGCGAGGATCGTCCGCAGCAAAAGCGGTCGTTTGGCGGCGGTGGAAACCGCGGCTTCGACCGGCAGGACCGCCAGCGGCGGTATTGATCCCGCAGACTTTCACCGGTAGGCGCGCCTCCGTTCGCGAGGCGCGGTTCCTACCAGGTCAGCGCACAGACCAGCAGTAGCAGCCCGTAGGCGGCGCCGCCCACGGCGGCCAGCTGGTAGCGTTTTGCCGAGGCCAGCAGCCACGCGACGATGTCGCGCAGGAAGTAGGGCATTCCGACCAGGAAGAGGCCGGCGAAGACCCACGCGTAGGCAAGGCAGACCAGCACGAGCCGCGAGATTTCCGGCCGGAGGAACGCCGCCTCGAGCAGGGGTTCCGCAGCCAGAAGGGCAAGGATTCCCAGTGCCCGCACCGCCAGAAACTCGTCCACAAAAAACCACGTAAGCACGGCGCCGACCGGCACGCCGATCACCAGGAAGCGGCGCAATCTCGCGAACTCTCCGAGGTCCATGGTGCGAACCAGCCAGAACGCCCACACTGCCGCGATCGTCAGCAGGATGCCCGCCCATACCCGGGAGCGGGGAAACGCGCGGAGGAAGGATTTTGTCGGGGCCGGCGCGGCCAGTGCGAAACCGTGGGCGACGAGCAGGACAAGTCCCACGACGATTCCGACGGCTTGAAGGGAAAGGAACGGATAGATCATTTGGCGGCGGGCGTTTGCACGGCCGATCCGGAGGTTGAAGGTTTGGAGTTTTTGTCGTCGGCCGGTGCGCGCTTGCCGCTGGTTTCCCAGACCCGGGTGGCCAGCGCGTTCGTGGCGGCCTCGACCTCCGCCTGTTTCTTGCTGCGTCCCGCGCCGCGTGCGAGTTCGAGGCCGTCCCACACCACACGGCACTCGAAGTATTTTTGATGTTCGGGACCGCTCTGGGAGATGATCTCGTAAAGCGGAGCCGTCGGCGCCATCGACTGCAGCAGTTCCTGCAGCACGCCCTTGGGATTGATTTCCTCGGGCTTGTTGGTGATCTGCGCAAACGCCTCGCGGGCCTCGCGCAGGATGAAATCCCGGGTCACCTCGTAGCCCCCGTCGAGATACATCGCGCCGATCAATGCTTCGAAAGCGTCGGCCAGCGTGGATGCGCGGGTGCGGCCACCGCTGGCGTCCTCGCCGCGCCCCATCATCAAATGCGCGCCAAGGCCCATCGCCATCGCATGGGTCTTGAGCCCCGCGCGTGAGACGATCCGTGTGCGAAGCTTCGTCAGTTCGCCTTCACTGAAGTCCGGAAACAGGTGGTAAAGGTGCTCGGTGACGACGAGCTGGAGGACGGCGTCGCCCAGAAATTCCAGCCGCTGGTTGTCGAACGGGTAGTTTTTCCGTTCGAGCGAGATGCTGGAGTGGGTGAGCGCCTCCGCAAGCAGCAGGGAGTTTCGAAACTTGTAGCCGATCCGCTCCTCGAGAGGATTCATCAGCGAAGGCGGGATCGGAGTTTTCGGAACCATGGTGCGGAGTCTCGGCGGCAACCGGCGAGGCATCCAGCCAAGCTACCGAAACGGTGCGCAAAATGGGAACGGATTTTCGCTTCGGTGGTTGGCGGGCCGCCGAGGGAGTTTTCGGTGGCGGGGGGAAGCAATGTGATGCACGGTGAATCCATGTCGAACCCCATGTCCACCGCCCGCGACAGGCGCATTGCCGTTGCCGTGCTCGTCGGCGCCTGTGTGTTTGCGGCGGTGGTCTCCTCGAGGGGAAGCGGTGGGTCGTGCGTTCCGGTGGCGGTTCCGGATGGAGGAGTCGTTTACCTCTGTCCGCCGGGGCGCTGATTCCGTTTTGCGGAAACCGGGAAGGGCCGCGCCGCGGTGCTAGCTGCTCCTTGCGAGTTGGTGGACCAGCCGGCCGACGGTCCGGACCGATTGCTCGATTTTTAAACTCCACGGCTGGCCGCAGTTCAGCCGGATGAAATTGCGGAAGCCGCCGTCCGGAGAGAACAGGGGACCCGGCGCGATGCTGATCCCGGCCGAACGTGCGCGGTGAAACAGATCGATGGAATCCACATTCCGCGGCAGCTCGACCCACAGAACGAAGTTTCCTTCCGGTCGCGACATGCTCACTCCATCGGGGAAGCACCCGGCGACGGTTTCCCGCATTCGCTCCACCTGCAGGCGGTAGGCGTTTCGTATCGTGCGGAGGTAGCGATCGTATCCCCCGTTGCGCAGAAACTCGGCAATCGTCAGCGAGGGCAATGTCGCGTTTGCCATGGAAAAGGTCTGCTTGAGGCGCAAAACCTTGTCGTGCCATCGGCCGGCGGAGACATATCCGACCCGATAGCCGGGCGCCAGGGTCTTGGAAACCGATCCGCAAAGGATGACCGAACCATCGCGGTCGAAGGCCTTGACGCAACGGGGACGGGGACCTTGATGTTGAAGATCGCCGTAGATGTCGTCCTCGATGATCGGGATGTTCCGGCCGGACATCATGAGGACGAGTTCCTTCTTTCGCTCGTCCGGCATCAGAAATCCGATCGGATTGTGGAAGTTTGGAATGAGCACGCAGGCCGCGATCCGTCGACGATCCACGGCCGCGCGCAGCGCGTCGAGATCGATTCCGGTCGAGCTGTCCACGGGAATGGGCAGGGCGCAAAGACCGAGCTGTCGAATGGTGCGCGCCAGTCCGAAGTAGGTCGGAGATTCCACGGCAATGGTGTCCCCGCGTTTGCATGTTGCCTGCAGGGCGAGACTGACGGCTTCCGTGCAGCCATTGGTGATCACGAAATCGTCCGGTTCGAGTGCGCAGCCCCATTCCAGCGAGCGTCTGGCAAGCTCGCTCCTGAGCACCCTGCTGCCGGGAGCGACATCGTAGTTGGCGCTGGATGCGCCGAGCCGCCTCGCGATGGTTCCCATTTCCCGGGCAAGCTTCTTCGCGGGGAGCAACTCACTGCTCGGAACAGCCGCACCCAGCGGCACGAGCTTGGGATTTCCGATGTCCGCAAGCACCGATTCCAACGGATCAAGTTGCGAGAAATCGGTCACGCGCTTGGAGCCGTTTGAAACGTCTGGCTGCGGAGCCTGCTCCGACAGCCGCGCCCTCACAAAAAAGCCGGACTTGGGCCGGGCCTCGATCAATCCACGATTCTCGAGAACGACATACGCGTGAAGCGCGGTGGGAACGCTGAGGATGTCCGACGGGCGGACGTTGTCACGGACCAGGCGCACGATGGCCGCACCCGCTTCGGCAAAGAGGCGATCCCGGTCGGGATCGGTCGCGAGGATGGAGCCATTCCCCGGCAACGCCAGCCCCAGCGCCTCACACAGGCAGTTCATGGAGTTCGCCGTGAACATTCCGGAGCACGATCCGCAGGTCGGACAGGCTGTCCGCTCCATGGCGTCGAGTTGCTGCTCGTCGATCTTCCCGGCCGAAAGCTGACCAACCGCTTCGAACATGGACGATAGATCGAGGGCCTTCCCGGAGCGCGCGTCGCGACCGGCTTTCATCGGTCCGCCCGACACGAACACGGCCGGAATGTTCACCCTCGCGACCGCCATCAACATTCCCGGCACGATCTTGTCGCAGTTGGGAATGCAGACGACCCCGTCGAAACAATGGGCGCGCAGCATGGTCTCCACGGAGTCTGCGATCAGTTCGCGCGAGGCGAGGGAATACCGCATGCCCGCGTGCCCCATCGCAATGCCATCATCCACACCGATCGTGTTGAACTCGAAAGGGACTCCGCCTGCCTTGCGGATGGCGTCGCGGACCTTCCGTCCTGCGACGTCCAGGTGCGCGTGTCCGGGAACGATTTGAACAAAGGAATTCGCCACCGCGATGAATGGCTTCTCCCAGTCTGCGTCTGATTCGAGCACGCCCGTTGCCCGCAGCAAGCTGCGATGGGGGGCGCGATGGCTGCCTTTCTTGATGGTATCGCTGATGGCCATGTGGAGGTGGTTTTCTCCAAGTATGAAGGCGGGCAGTGGTGGGTGGAATTGCTATTAATGGACTAAAGTGATTCAATATCGGAATGAATCGACCGACGGTCGTTGAACTCGAATGCTTCGCCGCAGTCGCGGAGGAAGCCAGCTTCTCCCGGGCGGCGGGACGGTTGAATCTCACCCAGCCACCTCTTTCCCGGCATATCCGCTCCCTGGAGGAAAAACTCGGAACCCGTCTCTTCGACCGAAACACGCGCAGCGTGGCCCTCACGTCGGCGGGAGTCCTTTTTCTCCGGGATGCGACGGCGATGCTGGTGGCGCTGGATGCCGCCGTGGAATCAGTGGGTCGTGCAGAGCGTGGCGAAACCTCCCGCCTGCGAATCGCGTTTGTGGGGGCATTGCTCGACGAGGCCTTCGTGCGCGTCATCCGAACGTTCCGCAACGATCATCCGCGCTGTCAGGTGCATCTCACGGATCTCCCTCCCGCCCGTCAAATGGAGCGTCTCGAAGACGGCTCGGTGGACATCGCCTTCGTTGGAGCCGGCCCGCGGAGATTGCCCCGAAATTTGAAGTGCCTCGTTTGGAAGACCGAGCCTTTGATGATCGCGCTGCCCGAGAGTCACCGCATGGCCGCGTCTGCGTCTGTCCGACTCAAGGATCTGGCGGAAGATCCCTGGGTCATGGTCTCCCGAAATGCGGCTCCGGAGTATCGTCGTCAATTTGACGAACTTTGCCGGGCGAACGGTTTCAAGGCGCGAATCGTCGAAGAAACGGATCGCGTCCCTGCCGTCCTGACGATGGTCGCCGCAGGGCAGGGGGTTGGTTTGCTCGCATCTGGTGCATCCCGCCTGCTTCCCGGCGGCGTCCGCTTCCTGCCCATTACGAGCCGAATGCGTCCCAGGTTGGAACACGCCTGCCTGTATCGCAGCAGCCCTCCGTCCGAAGCCGTTGGCGATTTTCTCGAGATCCTTCGATACGCACGCTGAGCCCGCCTGCGGAAGGGGAGACATATTGTTTCGCGCTCATTCACGAGAGCCTGATTCCGCCCAGTCAGCAGCGTGGAGTGAAACGCGCCGGTAGGCCAATCAGGTCTCAGGCACCGCTGCGAACTCGTAGCGAAGTTCCGCCATTCCCGCTCCAAACTGGCGCACGGATACCAGTCGCAAGTTGGGGCTCGTGACCCTGCGGGGAAACAATGGCTTCCGTTGATTTTTGGGAGGAACGTTTCGAAGAATCCCGAAACGCCCCGCATGCTTAGGTAGCTGCGGGACCTCCGGGCCCGCAGAGGGTGGGGAACGATCCCGAGGCCCGGAGGTCCTCGGGCTACCGAGGTTTTTCGGGGGAGGAACGTTTCGAAGAATCTCCCTGCGGGAACGGACGCCGGTCTCCATCCCGAAGGACCTGCATGCTCAGGTAGCTGCGGGACCTCCGGGCCCGCAGGGGAGGGGGAACGATCCCGAGGCCGGGAGGTCCTCGGGCTACCGTGGTTTTTGGGAGGAACGTTTTGAAGAATGCCCCGGGCGGGCGAGAACGGACGCCGGTCTCCATCCCGAAGGACCTGCATGCTCAGGTAGCTGCGGGACCTCCGGGCCCGCAGGGTGGGGGAACGAATCCCGAGGCCCGGAGGTCCTCGGGGCTACCATTGGTTTCGAGGCTCTTCGGCCCCGATTTTCGAGCTGGCCGACGCGTCGGAAGATCATTCCCGTGGCCAATCCGATCATTCCCATGACCAATCCGATCATTCTCGTGACCAATCCGATCATTCTCGTGGCCAATCCGATCATTCCCGTGACCAATCCGATCATTCCCGCGACCAATCCGATCATTCCTGTGGCCAATCCGATCATTCCCGCGACCCGGCCAAACGTTCCGACGGGTCGGCAAAGACGAAAAACCGCCCGTTCCGAACCAAAATCCCGTTGTCCTCCGAAGGGAAACCCTCGACGTCCGGCTCACTTTCCCCACTGGCAGAGCGCTTCCATGCCATCGACGATTCCCTGCCTTTCCTCGTAAGGGAACGCCGTCCAACGGAAGGAGAGCGCATGCCAGGCGGAGGGAACGGCGTGCAACGCGGAGGATACGGCGTGCCAGGCGGAGGGAACGGCGTGCAAAGCGGAGGATACGGCGTGCAAAGCGGAGGATACGGCGTGCAAAGCGGAGGGAACGGCGTGCAAAGCGGAGGATACGGCGTGCCAAGCGGAGGGAACGGCGTGCAAAGCGGAGGGAACGGCGTGCCAGGCGGCGGGATACGGCGTGCCAAGCGGTGGATACGGCGTGCCAAGCGGAGGGAACGGCGTGCCAAGCGGTGGATACGGCGTGCCAAGCGGTGGATACGGCGTGCCAAGCGGTGGATACGGCGTGCCAAGCGGTG
>Ga0065721_10049980_pt1 | contig 24595 bp, 16 predicted proteins | sample Mesricmetagenome_FD_59108 | JGI IMG/M metagenome (GOLD analysis project Ga0065721, IMG submission 59108) | Mesophilic microbial community from rice straw/compost enrichment Sample: eDNA_1 v2 (version 2) | ecosystem: Engineered > Solid waste > Grass > Composting > Bioreactor | place: USA: Davis... | reverse complement strand
CTCGCGAAAGCGCCGCTCCACCAGAGCGGCCAGCGAATGCGCCTGACGCACCGCCTGCACCATCGTCTGCCGTTCGTCATCGTTAAGCAGATCGCTGTAATGGCGAAGCATGCGGCCGCATAGCTGAACAAGCGCGCTTTTGGCCATCGCCAAATAGCCGGGGGACTTGTCCCGCAGCTCCTGCGCGATTGCGTGTATCCAGGGCGTAAGCTCCTGCGCAAGAGGAGAGCCGCCGGCGATGTGATTGCGGAAACGAGTGGAACGGTAGGAGAAAGGCAGCAGAAGGCCGGGGTCCTCGGCCAGCAGCAGCGCCGGATCGAAGTTAATGAACAGATAGCGGCTCGGATCGTGCGGGTCGGATTGAGCGACATGGCGTTCCTCGTTGTTGACGATAAACAAATCCCCGGGACAAGCCGCATAGCTTTTGCTGCCGAAGAAGAAGCGGCCTTTGCCCGACAGGCAGAGGCCGACTTCCAGACTGGAATGCATGTGGGGCGACTGGCGATCGAAGGAGGGCGTCCATTCGAAAGCGTTGATCGGAATCGGATGATCGTACGTAATATGCAGCTTCATCGCTTCGATCGCATCCTGACAAAATCGTAGTATAGGGCAAGTATACAACGTTGCTCACGATAACGGAACCGCATTCCGGCGCCGCGACGATCGCGGGACGGTCTTACTGCTGCAATTTCCGGAAAACCTCATAGCTTCTGCGAGCGCATTCCGAGAGGGCGATCGGGTGGAAGCCGCTGACGTCCGCGTATAAAGTATCGTTCAACGGCTTGATCCAGGTGCCGGGCAGCGCCGCCGCTCCAAGCGACGCGCCAAGGATGGAGCCGACGGTGGCGCCGTTGCAATCGGTATCCCAGCCGCCAAGCACGGCCGTCGTAATCCCTTTCTCGAAATCTCCGCCGGAATGAATGAGCGCGGCCGCGCACAATGCGGCGTTATTATTGGTATGAACGCAATGGTAGTGCTTGAACGCGTTCCAAATGTTCTCCACCAGTTCCAATTGATCCGACGTACTCTCGGCAATTCGGACCGCCAGCGCGATGTCTTCCGCAAGACGGCTGCGCTTCGGAATTTGGCTTAACCCGATCTCGACGATCCGCTTCACGTCGTTCTCGACGAACGCGGCCGCAATCATGGCGGAGCAGAACATGGCCCCGTAGATGCCGTTCTTCACATGAGAGAAGGAGGCGTCCCGCCAAGCCAGCTCGGCTGCGAGTTCGGGCCGTCCGGCAGCTCCGTACGCGTAGCCGTCCACGCGGATCTGCGCGCCGATCCATTCGCGGTAGGGGTTCAGATGAGAACGTCCCCAATGAACATGCTTCTCCCAGTCATCGGGCCGTTCGCCGCTAATATGAGAGGTGACTCGAGCGAAATTCAAATAGGTCTGCGCTTCGGCGGTGAATACCTGACCGAACGACAGATGCCGGTGCCACAGCTTGCCGACGTCCCAGGAATCGAAATCCAGTCCGCGTTCCTCCAGCATGAGCAGGCCAAGCGCGGTGTAGCGGATATCGTCGTCCGTTTCCATGAAGCGGATATTTTCCCGGCAGCTGGCCAGACTGCTCCAGCGTGCGATCTCGATGCCGTATTGCGCTTCGGCCGTCGATTCTCCCGGCGTATAGTGGCGAATCGGCCATTGCCCGGCGCCTTCGAACCAAAGCTTGATATTGTGCCAGCCGGGTCTGCCGCCCGAGCCTTGCATGAAGGAGGAAGCCTCCAGCGGCTTGCCCAGCGCGCAGCCGGCCGCGCGGCCGAGCCAGGCGCCGTAAAACTTGTTGTGCCATTCGGCATCCGTCCAAGAACCGGCCGCAATGCGCGGCTGTTCCGGGCGTTCGGCGCGAATCGTCTCCAGGTCCGACGGCTCGATATACTTAAAATCCTCGCTCGGCTGAAGAGCCGTTAACGCGCGATATACGTCCCTAATCGGAGCTTCATCCGTACCGGCGGCTTCCAGCCGTTCCGCGAAGCCCGATACGTCGCAGCCCTCTTCCCGGCGTTGCTGAATTTCTTCCCGAACAAGCTCTCTCAGTCCCGTCCATTTCGTCATAACGATTGCCTCCCCTAATTAAGCGAAATCCGTATGAACCGATTATAACCATCAGGATCGTCCATGGCTTCTCATAAAGCAAAGGGGATATTCTCATTTTTTGCGCGCCGCTCAAGGCCCGTGGTTCGTATCCGTTTATTGACCCGGCCCGGCAGGCTGGGAGCGCGCGGAGCGGAAATCCTGAGGCGTCATGTCGTTCTGTTTCTTGAAGAAGCGAATGAACGCCAGCGCCGAGTTGTAGCCGAGCGCGGCGGCCACCTCGCTTACCTTCATCGAAGTGTTCAGCAGCATCTCCTTCGCTTTCATGTTGCGGTAATCGTTCACGTATTTCGACAGCCCGACTCCCGTAATTTGCTTGTACAAGCGGGACAGGTAGGACGGGTTCAGGCTCACGTAGTCCGCCAGCGCCGTCAAGGAGATGTCGGAAGCGATGTTCTCATCGATATAGCCGTGCACCTTGTGGACCAATTCGGCCGGGAGCTCCGTGCCGCGCTGCGCGTTCCATTCGAAGAAGCAGTCGGCCATCTGACGGTAATAGTGAACCAGCTCCGGCCACGACATCGCTTCGTCGTACCGGAACAGCTTGTCGAGATCGAGCTGCGTATTGACGTATTCTCCGGCATCCCGATTTTGCTGAATGCAGAACAGGAACACCGCGGACAGCGAATGGTACAGCTCGACTTTCCGCTCGTGCGCTGCCGCCGGGTCGTTCCAGACGGACGTAAGCTCGGCGTACAGCTGGTCGAACTGCTCGCGGTGATTGTTTTCCAGGCAGCTCATCAGCAGCTGGACCCGGGCATGGTAGAAGCTGTCGCGCCCGACTCCGGCGGACTCGGCGGACTGGCCTCGCGGCAGATCCTTATCGGTCAGGATGACTTCGTTGAACAAGCCGTGTCCGAGGCTCAGAGCGTATTTGACGGAGTGAAAACGGTCCGACAGCGCCCCCCAGTCCGTCGTCTCGCTCGCCAGCAGGAAGGAGACCGACAGCCCGAGCAGCTTGCGGCAATTCGCCTGCACTGACTCCAGAATGCCGCTCGCATAGCGGTGCGCCTTGAGCCATTCCGCGCCGCCCGGCTCGGCGCACGACTTGGGCTGGATCAGCCAGGCGACCTTGGAAAGCTCGAAGACGACGGAGAAGCATCGGACCTGCGCGGACAGCATCTCGTCCCCGATATTTTGCATCGCGTAGCAGAGCAGCGCCTTGTCCGGGGCCGTGAACGTCTCCTTCCACGCATCCAGTCTTCCGATGAGCAGATACGCGGGCAGGGACGCGTCGAGCGGGATGTCCAGCTCCCGGAACATCCGGTCGAGCTGGATTTCCGCGACGTGCTTGCCTTGGAGCAGTCCCCATATATAATCCTTCTGCAGCGAGGGCAGCGCCTGTCTCATCTTGGACTGCGCCCGGACGATCATGTTCGCCTGGTCCTGCTCCTCCTCGATTTTGGCGACGGCCCGCTGCACCGCCTGTACGATCTTGTCGTCGCTCTCGACCTTCAGAATATAATCGAAGCCGCCGTAGGTGAGCGCGCTCTTGGCGTATTCGAAGTCGTTGTACCCGGTCAGGAAAATCACCTTGCAGGCCGGCCACTGCGACTTGATCTCCCGCAGCAGCTCGATGCCTTCGATGCCCGGCATCTTGATGTCGGACAGCACGATATCGATGCGCCGGGAGGACAGCACCTCCAGCGCCTCCTCGCCCGAATAGGCCGTCACCGTCTCCAGCGGCAAATGCCCGTTCTGCTCGAACAGCTCCACAAGCCCCTCGACGATAATGGGGAGGTCGTCAACGATCAGCAGTCTGTACATGTTCGTTCCCCCTGTCGCTCGCGCATAATTTGATGCCGACCTTCAGCCCGCCCAGCTCCGATCTCGCCACGGACAGGCCGTACGGTTCTCCGTAGCGAAGCTGAATCCGGCGGTGGACGTTCAGAAGTCCGGTCGTCTCCTCGATCCGGCTCGTGGAATGCCGCAGCTTCCTGCGCAGCAGCTCGATCTCCTCGTCCTTGATGCTTTGGCCGTTGTCCTCTACATAAATCGTAAATTCGTCGCCCATTCGCTCGGTATGCACCCATAGCTCCCCCGGATGAAGCATATTGCCGAGCGCATGCTTGTACGCATTCTCGATAACCGGCTGCAAAATCAATCTCGGCACGTAAATAGGGGGGACCTCCCCGTCGAACCCGACCTCGATCCGGTCGCCGTAGCAGATCGTCTGCATTTTGACGTAAGTTCGGGAATGCTCCATCTCCTGCTCCAGCGGAATGTCGTCCTCGTCGTTGCGGGTGATGAACTGAAAGTACTGTCCGATGTACAGGCAAAATTGATAGGCTTTCTCCTTATGCTTGTCGGACTTGATCAGCCGGCACAGCACGAAGAAGCAGTTGTACAGAAAATGAGGATTGATCTGCGACTGCAGCCGCTTCAGCTCCGATCGCTGGTTGCGGATCTGCTGCTCGTAGTTTTCCTCGATGAGCGTCTTCAAGGAGCGCACGGTGTCGTTGAACGCCTGGTACAGATAACCGAATTCGTCGGCTCCGCGATTGATCGGGATCGGCTCCAGCCGGTTCTGCTGAACGCGGCGGAAGGAGTGGACCAGCTTCATCAGCGGCCGGTAGATCAGGCGCAGCAGGAAATAAGTGAAGAACAGCACGATGGCGACCGCAAGGGCGCAAGCCCACCAGAACAGCGTTCGGTACATCTGCAAGGAGCCGAGGATCATTTCCTCCGGAATGCATGTGACCGAGTAGGCGTTCCACAGGCTGGAGTATTTGTAGACGGCGAGCAGACGCTCGCCCCGGTGGACGATCGTTCCGTAGCCTTCTTCGGAAAGCGCTTCCTGCTTGGCCGACGCGAATGCCGTCACTCTCTCCAGCAGCTCCGGGTCCATGCCCGTGTCGATGCGCCAGCCGCGCTTCAAGTTCAGCAGCACGCTGTGTCCGCCCCGGGCGCCGCCGATCTGCGTCAGCGTCTCCCGGATCTTGGCAGCCGACAGCTCGACGCCCACGACGTACAGCGGACTTCGGGACGTGCTGACGGGATACTGCATCGTAATGAAATAGCGATCGTTCCAGTAAATAAAAGCTTCGTCGTAAGCTTTGGCCCCGTTCTGCATCGATACGTATTCCCGTTCGTCCAGATGGGTTTCGTAATTGTTGCTCAGAACCGTTCGCTCGATAAGGGGGATGTAGGCTTTGGCCTCCCGGATATACGGGCTGGAATTTTTCATCAGCTCCAGCCGGCGCTGGATGTCGAGAATTTTGCTCGAACGCTCGTAAGAGCTCATCTCGTTGCCTGTCGCCGCGACTTCCATTAAATCCTGATCCATGACGTAGTTGGGCAGATAGCGGCTGATCCGGTCCGCTTCCTTGTCCAGAGAATCCATATAGAACCGGGTCGTGTTCAGCACAGAACCGGATATTTCGCTGCGGATGTTGGCCGAGCCCCGCTCGTTGATCATCCAGGTAATCGCCAGCATAGGCAACAAGGCCGCCAGGAAGGCAGCCATGATTTTCTTGAATATGGACGACTCGTGCAGAAAGAATAGGTTCTTCATCGCTCGCGCTCCCGGTTCGTTTTCGCCAAGTTGTGAGTAACTCCGATCTTATTCTTTTACGCTTCCCATGACAATGCCTTTAATGAAAAAGCGCTGCAGGAACGGATAGACGATCAGAATCGGGAACGCCGCCACGAAGATTTGCGCCGCTCGGCTTGTGCGGTCGGACAGCTTGACCATCAACTCGGCTTGCTCCGCCTTGATAAAGCGGAAATCCATCTTGATGATGACCGTCTGAAGGAACGTCTGCAGCGGGTAATTCTCGGTATGGTTCATGTATAGCATGCCGTCAAACCAGCTGTTCCAATGCCCGACGACCGTGAACAGTCCCGTTGTTGCCAGAGCCGGCAGAGAGAGGGGGACGTAAATTTTCCACAGCGTCTTAAAATGTCCCGCCCCGTCGATTCGCGACGACTCCTCCAGCTCCTTGGGCAGATTGCGATAGAAGTTCAGCAGCAGGATGACGTTAAACACCGGGATCGCCGTCGGCAGCACGAGCGCCCATAGCGTGTCGATCATTCCGAGGTTTTTGACGGTCAAATAGGTCGGAATCAGTCCGCCGCTGAACAAAATGGTAAATACGAACACCCATGCGTAAAACGTTCTGAGCCGGAACTGGCGGGGGTCCTTGGACAGCGGATAAGCGGTGACGATCATAAGCGCCATGCTTAGGGCAGTTCCGAGCAGCACGCGCTGGATCGATACCCAGAAGGCGCGGAGGTATTCCGGCTTGCCGAACACGTTGTCGTAAGCGGCGGTCGTGAAGTCGACCGGCCACAGGGACACTTTGCCGGCCGCCGCCGCGGCTCCGGAGCTGAACGAAATGGCCAGAATATGCATAATAGGCATCAGGCAGAGGAAGGAGATCAGAAACAGGAACGTGAAGTTTCCCGCAATAAAAACTCTTCTGCCGAGCGAACGGTCAGTAATCATGGTAAGTCTCCCTTCTGAACGGCGGGCGGATCATTAGAAAATACGGTAATTCGCCAGTCGGTAGGCTAGGACGTAGGACAGCGACACGAACAGAAATGAGACGATCGATTTGAGCAGGCCGACGGCCGTGGCGAAGCCGAACTGCGCTTGCTGCACGCCCATGCGATAGACGAACGTGTCGATGATGTCCGCGCTCTCGTAGACGGGAGGGCTGTACAGGTTGAAAATTTGCTCGAAGCCGGCGTTCAGCACGTTGCCGATGTTCAGCGTCAGCATCAGCACGATGATCGGCATCATGCCGGGCAGCGTCACGTGGAACGTCTGCTTGATTCGCCCGGCGCCGTCCATCGCGGCCGCCTCGTACAGCGAAGGGTTGATGCTCGTCAGCGCGGCCAGATAAACGATCGTACCGAAGCCGAATTCCTTCCATACGTCCGAGGCAACCATTACGTACGGGAACCAGTCGTTGCTTCCCAGGAAGAAGATCGGCTCGATTCCGAGCCAGCCGAGCGTCTGATTAAGGATGCCGGAGGAGGGCGACAAGACGTCGACCAGTATACCGCTCAGCAGAACCCAGGACATGAAGTGGGGCAAGTAGACGAGCGTCTGGAACGTCCGCTTGATCCATTCCCTGCGCAGCTCGTTAAGCAGTATCGCTATCGTGATCGGCACGAACAGTCCGGCCGCTATTTTCATGACTGCAATAAACATCGTATTGAAGAAAATGCGCCCGATATCCGGGTAATCGATCAGCAGTTGGAAGTTTTTCATGCCGATGAAAGGGGAACCGAACAAGCCTTTGTTAGGCACGTATTTCTGAAAAGCCATGATGATGCCCGCCATCGGGACGTAGCTGAACAGCAGCACCAGGAAAAGGCCCGGAATCAGCATAAAATGCAGCGGCCATTCCCTCTTCCACATCCTCGTAAGTCCATTCATGCCATTCACCTCGATGTTAAGCTGGGGCCGGGCCGTCAACGGGAAAGGCTGTCCCGAAAGCGGTTGAAAGATCTCGATATCTGAATAGTAAACGCGCATGTATCTCCTTCCGAGTCGATACGCTCCTGAAATCCGGAATGGTTAACCCGTTGCAAGGTTATTTCAGGACCGTATGAGGCCTTCTCCAGGAGACACATGCGCACTTTTTCCTATCGATAATCTAGATCAGCTTTACTTTCGAGACGCTCTTCCGTACGCGTCCGGGGTTATTTATTAGCGCTATACCACTCGTTAACTTCCTTCGTAATCTCGTCTCCGCCAAGCTTTTTCCACTCTTCCACGAACTTGTCGAATTCGTCGACGGACACTTGGTTCATAATAATCTTGAAGTACACCTCGTCGCGCTTCTTGGTCAGAATTTCCTGTCTGTCGACCATCGTAGGCGTCGGAGCGCCGTAGAATTTGTTCTGCATGTATTGCTTGTTCTTCTGGATTTCCGGACCGTAAGAGAAGGCGCCTTTCGGACCGGAAATCAAGTATTCCCACCACATGCTCGTATCGCCGTCGACAAATTTCATCGCACGCTCATAACGATTTTTCTGGTCTTGCGTCTGCAGGATGCTCGCGTCCTTGGTTTCGATGGCTTTAGGAAGAATCTCTCCGTTGTTGTCGAGCTGCTTGCCGACGCGAAGCGGATTGAGCAGCCAGTAATTGCTGCCTTTCTCGACGCGATCCTTGCCGTATCCGTAAACCTTCTGGTCTTCGGTCGGATGGTTGTCGACGACGATCCATTGGTTCAACAGCTTGATGACGCCTTCCGGATGCTTCGCTTTCTTGGAAATCACGTAGTATTCGTCTACGCCGATACCGATCTGCGGACGAGCCGGGTTGCCGTCCACCGAAGGAATCGGGAAGACGCCCCATTCTTGCACGACTTTGCCGTCTTTGACCGCGCCCTTAACGAGCTGAGCCGGAGTCCAGGTTGCGCCGAACACCATGCCGATGCCATCGTCGTAGAGCAGCTCGGCTGCTTTCTCCGTGTCCTTGACGGCGAATTCCGGATCGATCAAGCCCTTCTTGAACATATCCTGCAGCGCAGCGAGAGCTTGCTTGACTTCCGGCTGAATATCGCTGTTGACTAGTCCGCCGTTGCCGTCGTCGATCCAGATATTCTCATACGCATGATAGCCGTTGAGGAAGGCGCGCAATCCGGTTACGCCGGTTTCGATGCTGAACGGATTTTTGCTGACCGCAAGCCCGTAGGTCGTGCTTTTGCCGCCCGGGTTTTTCGCTTTGAACGCTTCGGAGACGGCCACCAAGTCGGCCATCGTTTTCGGCTCGGGCAGGTTCAGCTCCTTTAGCCAGTCCGTGCGGACGTACAGGTTTTGGTACTGATACGGGTTATAAGAGCTTGGAATACCCATCAGTTTGCCGTCGAACGTGGCCGTCTTCATCTGCAAGCCGCCGTCCATCGTCAGAAACTTTTTCGTTTCATCCGTAGCATATTGCTCATACAATTCTGTCAAATCCATAATCATGTCGGCCTCGGTCAGCTCCTTGAGCTGAGTCGCGTTGACCATCAGGAAATCCGGCAAATCGTCAGAGGCAATCGTAATTTTTACTTTTTCTTTGAATTGAGTGACGTCGGCGATCCATTTGTTCGTGATTTTGACGCCGACATCTTTCTCATAGGCGTCGTACACGGAGTTCTTCTCCCAGCTCTCGCCTTCGTCGAACTTCAGGTACGGATCGCTCGGAGACACCGTCGATACTTCGATCACTTCGCCGCTCTCGGCGCCGCTCGAAGCGCTCGAGCCGGCTGACGCCGACGGCGATGCGCTCGGCGACGACTTCTCGGTTTCCTTCGCATTGTTGCCGCACGCGGCCAGTGCCACGCTGACAATCAAGGTCGTGATCAAGAGGAATTTCCTGCCCAGCTTCATACTACCCCTCCACAGTGTCTGATGATGGTGAGTCCCGCTGCGCCAAGGCAGCTTCGCTTCCTAATTCAAGTATAGGAACGGGGGCGACGGTCATCCATATACTAGTCTTTACCTTTCGTATACACCTTTTGACCGGCTTGCGCAAATAGACGAAGAGGGCGGCTCCGAAGTCGCTTCGACAACGGAACTGCCCTCTGTATTGGCTATTGGGGAAAATGACTCTGGTTATCCCTTCAGCGCGCCGATCATGACTCCTTTTACGAAGAAGCGCTGAATGAAAGGGTAGACGCACAGAATCGGAACGGTGGCGACCATGATGGTCGCGTACTTGATGGTGGCTCCGATCTGGAACTGCTCGCCGACCGCCGCTCCCGAGGAGAGCGAGTCCGTCGAGCTCAGAATGAGAATTTCCCGAAGGTAGATTTGCAGCGGGAACAGCTCCTGCTGCTGAATGAAGATGGAGGCATAAAACCAGCCGTTCCACTTCTCGACCGCGTAGTAGAGCCCCATGACGGCCAGCACCGGCAGCGACAGCGGAATAACGATGCGAAACAGAATGACCAGATGATTCGCCCCGTCGATCTTGGCCGACTCCTCCAGACTGTCCGGGATGGATTGGAAGGAGGTTCTCATCACAATCAGATTAAAGGTTGAGATGGCGAACGGCAAAATCGTCGACCACAGCGTGTTCGTCAGACCGACGCCTTTGACGACCAAATACAAGGGAACAAGGCCGCCGCTGAAAAACATGGTGAACGTCACCATAATCATGAAAAACTTGTTCCACATGACGTTTTTGCGCGAGAGCACATAAGCGCCGAGCGCCGTCATCAGCAGATTAAGCGCCACGCCGACAACGACGATAAACAGCGTGTTCCGGTAACCGATATAGATGCGAGGATCGGCAAAGACGAGCTTGTAGGCTTCAAGGCTGAAGCCCAGCGGCTTCCAGAGCAGGCCCCGGTGCGAGACGATCTCGGCCGGGCTGCTGAACGAAGCGAATATAACGTGCAAAATCGGATACAAAGTGACGATGACCAACGCGAGCAGCATCAGATTGATGGCAAGCAGCGTGATCCGATCCGCCGGGCCGTTCTTCAAGGCCGACACCTCCTGGTGAACATGAAGCGTGCTGCTTGCTTACCACAAGCTGTTTTTCGTAACTTTTCTGCTGAGCCAGTTGGCCAGCACGAGCAGCGTCAGATTGATGACGGAATTGAACACGCCGACGGAGGTGCTGTAGCTCCAGTTGAACTCCAGCAGACCTTTGCGGTAGACGAATGAAGAGATGACGTCGGCCGTCTCGTACGTGATCGGATTGTACAGCAAAATGATTTTCTCGAAGCCGACGTTGAGCAGGTTGCCGACGCGCAGAATGAACAGAATGACGATCGTCGGCAGGATGCCGGGAAGGGTGACGTACCAGATCTGCTTCAGTCTGCCGGCCCCGTCGATGCGCGCCGCTTCGTATTGATCCTGATCAATGCCCATGAGCGCCGCCAAGTAAATGATCGATTCCCAGCCGATCTTCTGCCAGATCTCGGACAGAATGTAGATCGGGCGGAACAAGCCGGCATGCTGCAGCATGGAGGTGCCGTCGCCGCCGAAATACGAATAGAGCGTATTGATGACGCCGCCGCTGTCCGTGAAGTCGCGGATCAGTCCGGCGATGACGATCATGGATATAAAATAAGGCATGTAGGTAACGGTCTGGACGAATTTCTTGTACCGTCGGCTGCGTACTTCGTTGATCATCAGGGCCAGAATAATCGGGGCCGGGAACTCGAAGAGAAGGGAGTACACGCTGATGATAATCGTATTGCTCAGCACTCTCAGAAAATAGTAACTGTCGAAAAACGCCTGAAAATGGTCGAGTCCGACCCAGGGACTGCCCAGAATGCCTTTTGCCGGCACGTAATTCTTAAAGGCGATCAGCACGCCGTACATCGGCGTGTATTGGAAGACGAGATAGTACGCGATGACGGGGATCATCATGGCGTACAGGTATTTGTTCGTCAAGAAGTCTCTGACGAATCTTCTGCCGAAAGCCGTTTTGTCCATGCTTCACCTTCCTGGCCGAAGGGTCTGTCCGATAAGCACAAAGAGTCGTACTGAACGATTATCGATGGATGGAGGGCTATGGGCATCTATCTCCTTCCGATGCTATACGATCCTGAAATGGGAACGGTAAACCCGTGAATAGGTGATTTCAGGACCGTATGAGGCAGTCTCCAGGAGATAGATGTCCATCCTCTTTTCATCGACAATCTTGTACGTCACAACTTATGAGACAGACCGCGTTCGCGAACCCGTTTTTAGCGATTGTAGTACCGGTCCAGCGCGGTTTGCTGGATTTCGATGGCGCGGTCGATCTTGAGCGACTTGAGCTTGTCCAGGTAGCCCTCGTAAGCGTCGATCGGCTCGTTGCCCAAAATGATCTTGAGCGTCATCTCGTCGACGAGCGTGTTCACGTCGTTCATGATTTGCGCCAGCTCGGAAGCTTCCTCCGGAGTCGGTGTGACCGGCGGCACCTTGTATTTGTCGATGTCGGTTTTGGACCATACTTCGAGCGCCTGCTTCTGCTGCGGCAGCGCCAAATATTGCGTAATGTACCGTTTGTCCTGAACGAACGGCCCGGCGAAGTTCGCGCGAATGTACAGGGACATCGCTTGGGACGGAGACAGCTTCTCGGGGTTGTTCATCAGCAAGTCCGTATAGACGGGAGCGCCGTCCTTCATCTCGTAGCTGACGCCTTCCTGCCCGAAGTTGAAGTACATATGGCCTTCTTCGCTATAGCCGTAATCCAGCAGACGGGCCGCCAGTTCGACGTTCTGGGAGCTCGACGTGATGGCGACGTTGCCGTTGTTCGAGAACTGCGGGTCCTTCTGGCCGAATTTGGGTGAGTCGCCCTTGCGGAGCACGGGATACGGCGCGGCGATGAGCTCGGAGTCCGCTTCCTTCTCGAGCAGCAGCGGAGTCCATTTGCCGATGCCGCCGCCCGAATTCGCCACGGTTGCACCGGTCGCTCCGGACGTAATGTTCGCGTCCAGCGCCTTGCCGTCCACGTTGGCGATGTTCTTGTCGAGCAGCCCTTCCGTATACCACTGGCGGAACGTGCTCAGAAACTCCTTGTAGCCGGGCTGCATCGGACCGAAGCGAACCTGGCCGTCCTCCTGGAACCAGCCGCGGGTCGTATCGAACGCGCCGATGAACGCTCCGTTATTCAGAAACTCTCCCGAGAAAATGTAGGACAGCGGGCTGACCGCGCCTTTCTTTTCCTTGAACGCCAGAAGCGTCGTATGCCACTCCTCGATCGTCTCGGGCACCGGAAGGTTCAGCTCCTTCAGCCAGTCGCCGCGCACGATCGGTCCCTGGTACACCTGCAGCATCGGATCTCCGCGCAGGAACGGGAACGTGTAGTAGCTGCCGTTGTCCGTCTTCAGCATTTTGTCGATATCGGGATGCTCCTGCAAAAACTTCTTGAGGTTCGGGGCGTATTGGTCGATGACGTCGTTCAGCCGCAGGATGTATCCGTCGGCGATCGCCTTCTCGGGGCCGCCCGGGAAGTTGAACCAGTCGAACTCGATCATGTCCGGCAAATCTCCGGAAGCCAGCAGGATGTTGAGCGCATCCTTGGATTGTCCCGTCGGCGGACTGATGAACTTCAGCGGCACGCCCGTGCGTTTCTGCCACTCCTGGAAGAAGGGAACCTCGTCGATGGTCGACTTGGTCGTGTTGTACTCGGCCCAGTAGGTCAGCGTCTTGTCTGTCTGTAATGGATAGGAGATTTCCGCGCCTTCCTGCGAAGGAGCGCCGGAGCTTGCGGCGGGCGCGGAGGCGGACGGCGATGCCGCTTCCTTGCCGTTGCCGCCGCTGGAGCAGCCCGCTGCGGCGAAGACCAGCATGGCCGCGGTCAGCGTGAGCGCTGCGGCTTTGGACGTTCTCGAAGTTTGGAACTTCATCTTGGTATACCCTCCCGTATCGTCGTCTTGAACTTAATCGGTATGCATTAGGATGCGATAGGCATGATGCGATATGCGGCCTGTCGCGAACGCTGCATCCGCGCCGGGCGGCTGCTTCGCGATGCCTGAAAGCGGTGAGGCGCCTCGTTATCGATTATGCTCCGAAAGGCTCCCCCGAGGGAATCGTCAACATGCCAAGCGGCATCGTCCAAATCTCTTCCGGCATCGACGAAATCGCAATCGGCATCGGCAATTTCCCGAAAATCGCCCTTTTCGACCGCAAAAGAGGCTGTCCCATAAGCAGAGTTGCGTGAGCTGATCGATAGACAAAGAAGGGGGATGTACCTCCTGGAGAATGCCTCCTACGCTTCTGAAACCACCTTATCACGGGTTTACCCATTCAGGTTTCAGAAGCGTATAGCATCGGAAGGAGGTACATACCCCTTGCACCTTTATCATCGATTATCTTTCACAGCAACTTGGTTGGCTTATGGGACAGCCTCTTCCTTAACCCAGCTTCTGAAATTGTCCCGGGGTAATGCCTTCGTATTTCTTGAACGTGCGGATAAATGTGTTGATATCGTGGAAGCCGACTTGAGACGAGACCGATTTGATGCTCTCTTTGGTGCCTCGCAGCAGCGTCTTGGCCTCCTCGATGCGAAGGCGGTTGATCGTATCGAGCAGCCCTTGCCCGGTCTGATCCTTGAACAGCTTCGACAAGTAGGTCGGCGTCATTCCGAAGCGCTCTCCGATCATGGAGATGTTCAGGTTCGCTTCCCGGTAATTGGCCGAGATGAAGGCCAGAATGTCCTGGCTGCGCTCCATCATCGCCTGGTTGCGGGAGGAGCTGGTGTTCTCCCTCTGCCTGCTCAGCGCGAATTCGCACGTCTCCCTGACCGCCGCCGCGAGCTGGATTTCCATCTCCTGGCTCGACTCGCAGTTGACGAGCTGCGCGATGCGGGCGGCCAAGCCGTCCACGGGGCCTCCGATCTCTCCGACGGCCTTGAGGAGGGTGCCGACGAGATCGTGCATCAGGCATTTGACCCATTCCACGGACAGGGAGGCGCGTTCCCGGCTTCGGGACAGCAGGCCCCGCACGATTTCCTCGGCTCCGTCGGCTTCCCCGGCTTTGATCAGATTGATCAGCTGCTGCTCGACTTGAATCGGGTAGTAGTAGTCGGACGGGGGAGCGAGCGCTTCTTCCCGCCGCAGCTCGTCGTAATCGGACAAGTCCCCATTGCCGACGACGATTCGGTATTCCATCGCGTCCACGGCTTCCCGGTAAGCTTCGGCGATCTCAAGTCGAGACGACTTGATGCCGCTCAGCGAGACGAGGGTGTCGATGCGGAATTTCTCCTCCAGAAAACGGGACGCCCTCAATGCAATCTCCCGAACCTCTTCGTGCAGCCCTTCGTGCGGGCCGTCGGTCAGATTGATCAGGCACGCGATGTTGTCGTCGATCTCGCAGGCAAAGCCTTGATGCTTCTCGCCGGCCAAGTCCTCGACAACGTTGGCGACGATGAACTCGAGCAGGCGCGTCTTGTCCCTGACCGATACCGCGTCGATATGCTCCAAAAAGCGTTCGTCGTCGACGTAAAACAAAATAACGGCGAACTTCTCCGAGCGAAAATGGACGTCGAACGCGGTCAGCGACTCTTCGAGCGCGAGTCGGTTGTCCATTCTCCCCTTCAGCATGCGCGTCAGCATATTCGAACGAAGCATGGAGGACTGCTGCTTCATTCGCGAATAAATTCGGCCTTTCTCGTCCAGCGTATCGGAGATCGCCTGCTGGATCCGGTGGAATTCGTCCCCGACCGGAGCCGTTTCCTTTTTCTCGACCGTCTGGAGCAAGCGGAGCAGCCGTTGAATCGGGCTGTAGTTCCGCAGCAAGAACAACGCCGACAAGGTGAGGCCGCCGACGATGCTCACCAGCATGCCGATATACATGATGCCGCGCAGCGAGTCGGTTTTCTGCCAGACCAGGGAGCTTGGGACGACGGTGGCGTAGATCAGCTCCGAATTGCTCGACTTGATGTACATGAACTCCGACGGCTCGCCCTTGTATTCCTCGAAGGCGGAGCCGCTCTGACCTTCGAAGGCGATGTTGGACAGATAGAGCGGCTGCTGAGTGCTGTCCGTCGAGACCAGCACCTGCTTTTCCGGATTCAGGACGAGCACTTGGCCTTCGCTGAAAGCCTGCACATTGCGGATCGTCTCCATCAGCTTCGTCGTATCGAGGAGGACGACGGACGTGCCGGGAGAGCTCTCCAGCCGTTCGCCGGGAAACGATTGGATATAAGCCAGCGTGCTGGGCTTGGCGTCCTTGCTGGCCAGCTTGATGAAGCTTCCCGCGTTCTTGCGTTGAAGCAGGTTCAGCCAGATTTCGTAGGAGATCGCATCGTTCTCGTGAATCGTCTCGTAAGCAAGCTCATGGTCGCGGTAGATGCCCGGTTCGAAAATAAGGTCCATGTTTTTCCAATAGACGTAATACGTTCGGATGGAAGGATACAAGGTTCGGTAGATGGCCAAGTCCTTCGCCGCGATATGCAGATTGTACAGCTCTCCGTCCAGGCTTGCCGGGGTCGAGTAGAGGCTGGAGTACATAAAGGCCCGAAGCCGCACGTTCCAGATCAGCTCCGTCGTCAACCGCTTTACGCTGTCGACCTGGTTGTCGATGACTTCGCGGACTTCCTGCAGCAGGACGTTGTTCGCATGGTGGATCTCGCTCTTGAGCAGCTCCTGTGACCGGGAATAGACGAAGCTGCTGATGAGAAGAGGGACGAACAGGATGGCCAGATAGGACAACAGCCAGGTCAGGATAACGCTCCTTCTCCGGAGCAGGAACCTCTTCCACATGTAAAAATTGATCCTCCTTCAGGATGGGCCGGACGAATCGTTTTTTACAATGTTCGACAAGGTCTCCCGGTTCTCCTGTCGGGCTCGGGCGATTTGCGGCCGGTCGAAGCCGCTGGCTTGGACATACCACGCCGAACCCAGCAGCGCGATGCCGGTAAGAAGGAAAACGAGCGGAATCCCGATCCATCCCCCGAGGAAGCCGCCGAGCAGCGGCCCGATAACGATGCCGAGCTGACTGGCGGTCTGGCTCAGGCTGACGGCTCTGCCGCGAAAGTCGGCGTCCGCGTGCTGAACGATCAGCGCGTTCAGCGCGGGATAGACGGCGGCGAAGAACAGCCCGTAGCCGAAGCGCAGCATGGCGAAGCCGGCCAGATGGGACACGACCGCCTGAAGCAGATTGCCGAGCCCGCCGCCGATCAGTCCGATGATCAGCGTTTTCCCATAGCCGATTTTTCCGCCGATCCGCCCCCAGCGCGAACCCGTTAACACCGTCGCCACACCGACCGCCGAGAAGACGATTCCCGCACTGAGCATGGCGTTGCTCTCGTCGGCTCCCAGCTGCACGACGAATATCGTCAGCAGCGGCTCCAGCACAAGGACCGAGACCGACACGACCAAGATCAGCCCGTAAATGCGAAGCAGCCGGGGAGTCGCGGCGGCCCGCTTCAGGTCCTGCAGCACGCTCGGACGGGCTCCGCTCCTCTTCTCACGGACTTCCTTGACGCCGAGCACGATGACGGCCGAGATCAGCGTAATGACGCCCGAGGCGATGAAGCATCCCCGCAGTCCGACCCATTGACTCAGAATACCGCCGGCAAGCGGACCGATAATGCCTCCCGCGGCGGTCGACGTGGAGATGACCCCGAGTGCGTAGCCGACGTGCTTGTCTGGCGTATTGGTGCCGACCAAAGTGACCGAAGCGGGACTGAAGCCGGCCATCAACCCTTGGAAAATCCGCACAAGAATGAACGTAAACAGATCGTATACGAAATAATTGGCCAGATGGGCCGCAGCCAACCCGACTCCGGAACGAACGAGCATCGGTTTGCTGCCGTATTTGTCGGCCAGCGATCCCCAGAAGGGCGCGCACAATCCGCTGATCAGGAAGCTGATCGAGATCGAGACGCCCGCCCACGCCTCCAATCCGCTGGTGAGTCCCAAGTCCTGGTGCAGGAACAGCGGGAAGAACGGAACCGAGAGCGTATAAGCCATATGATTGATGAACAGACCGAGCCATAGGATGTACAGATTGCGTTTCCAGTGCTGCAACAGGCTTTCCTCCCCGTTTCGCGGCCTCCGTTTTAGATCATCATAGGGGAACGGTCCGATCGTTGAATAATAGAAAAATGCAATAAAGCGATAGCAAATTTCTGCTTGCGATTCGGGAAATGAGCGGATATTAAAAAAATGCTATGAATGGATAGAAATAATCTATTATCCATTTCGTTGCCAATCGGGAGCAAAGGTGATAGATTATTTCCAAGTCAAAACCATGTAAACCAATGAGAATAATGAAAATTGGGGTTGCGAACTGTATAAGCCTCGATATCTAAACAGGGAGAAGTGATTCTAATGTCCAACAAACGCAAAATCGTTCGCTCGTTGCCCGTCCTGGCGCTGATCTTCGCCATCGCGCTGGCCGGCTGCGCTCAGAAGCCGTCTTCGGGGGAGTCAAGCGCGGCAGGGGGCGCGTCTCCGGCGGCCGCCGTATCGTCGGCCTCTCCATCGGCCGAAAGCGGCAATACGCCTCAGGGAGGGGAATTGAGCTATGCGCTGGCCACTTCGCCGGACCAGCTCGACCCTCATCGCAGCGGATACGCGGTAGCCGTTCGCGTCATCCGGACGATTCACGACAGCCTTGTCGCCCAAGCGCCGGACGGCTCGATTCATCCCTGGCTCGCCACCGAGTGGGAAGCGTCGCCGGACGGCAAGAGCTACACGTTCAAGCTGCGCCAGGACGTGAAGTTCCACGACGGCACTCCGTTTAACGCCGAGGCGGTGAAATACAACTACGACCGGATTTTGAACCCGGAGACGAAGGCGGCCAACTCGCAATCCCTCATCTACCCGTACGAATCGGCCGAAGTTCTCGACGAATATACGGTGAAGCTGAATTTGAAGACGCCGTCCAGCGCTTTCCTCGGCAATCTCAGCCAGGCGCTCGTCAGCATCGTCTCTCCGACGGCCGCCGAGAAGTACGGCGATCAGTTGACCAAAAATCCGGTCGGCTCGGGCCCGTTCAAGTTCGTCAGCTGGGAGGAAAACTCGCAGATCGTCGTAGAGCGCAATCCCGACTATAACTGGGGGCCGGACTCGCTCGTGGACAATACGGGCGCGCCTTACCTCGACAAGATCGCATTCAAAATCGTGCCCGAGGAAGCGACCCGCATCGGCAGCGTTCAGAGCGGTCAGATTTTGGCCGGAGAGACGGTGCCGCCGCAAAATATCGCCTCGCTGGCCAACGACGCCAAGCTGCAAATTTTCAAATCCAATACGCAGGGCTTGCCCTTCACGCTGTTCATCAACCAGAAGAGAGAGCCTTGGGGCGATACGAAGCTGCGCCAAGCGCTGCAGGCCGCGATCGACGTCGGGTCGATCGTCAAGACGCTGTACTTGGGAACGTACGACCAAGCCTGGTCTCCGCTCACTCCCGGCACGCTCGGCTACGACGCGTCGCTGGAGAACGCCAACAAGTTCGATCAGAACAAAGCCAACGCCCTGTTCGACGAGCTGGGCTGGCTGAAGGGCGACGACGGCATTCGCGCCAAGGACGGCAAGAAGCTGACGCTGCGGTACGTGGACGGTTCGCCCAACCGGGAGAAGAGGAACGACATCGCGGCCATCGTCCAGCAGCAGCTCAAGCAAGTCGGCATCGCCGTCGAAGTCGAGATTACGCAGGATTTCCGCACCGTCATTTTCGAGCAGGGTAATTACGACATTTACGGCAACAGCCAGGTCAACTCCGACCCGGAGGCGCTGCGCAACTTCTATCATTCCGGCGCCAAGTCGATCGCAGCCTCCCAGAACCTCCCCGGCTACGCCAACGCCGAAGTGGACGCGCTGCTCGATGCGGGACTGGTCGAACAAGATCCGGCCAAGCGCGAGGACATCTACAAGCAGATCCAGCAGATCATTATCCGCGACGCGGTCATCATTCCGATCTACGTCTTCCCGTATACGGTCGCCGCTTCGAAGACGGTCGAGGCGTTGAAGTTCGACAGCTTGGCGTATCCGCTGTTCAACGACGTGTATCTTGGAAAATAAAGCGCGAGGGAGGAGATAGAGGATGCTCAGAACGGCGGGATTAAGATTGTTGACCTCCCTGCTCGTCATCTTCGGCTCTCTAGTGCTCGTATTCTCCATCGTCTACGTGCTGCCCGGAGATCCGATTCGTTCGATCGTCGACCCGACGACCGTGTCCGAGGAGACGCTTGCCAGCCTGCGCGCCGAACTGGGCCTCGATCGCCCGTTCTACGCGCGGTTCGCGGACTATATCGGCAGCATGCTAAGGGGAGACTTCGGCAAGTCGCTGCTGAACGACGAGCCGGTTCTTCCGAAAATCCTCAAGCATCTTCCGGCGACGCTCGCGCTGACCGCGGCCAGCAGTCTGTTCGCAGCCATGGTCGGCATCTGGCTGGGCGTGCTGTCAGCGATTCACCGCGACCGGTGGATCGACAGCGCGGCGAGGGTGATCGGCTTGTTCGGCATATCGATGCCGACATTCTGGTCGGGCATTCTGCTCATTCTGATCTTCTCGATTACGCTCGGCTGGTTTCCCGCGATGGGGTCCGACGGCTGGAAGACGCTGGTGCTCCCCGCCATCGGACTCGGGATCGTCGGAGCCGGATACGTCGTCAGGCTCGTGCGCAACAGCATGCTGGAAGTCATCAACGAGCAGTTCGTGCTCACGCTGCGCGCGAAGGGCGTGTCCGAACGGCTGGTCATGTACAGGCACGCCCTTCGCAACGCGCTCATTCCCGCATTGACGATGATCGGCGTGCTCAGCGGGGAGCTGCTCGCCGGAACCGTCGTTATCGAGACGGTATTCGCGCGTCAGGGCATCGGCCGGATTATTTCGGATGCGCTGATGGCCAAGGACATTCCCGTCGTTCAGGGAGTGATCTTTTTCTCCGCGGTCATGTACGTCCTGATCAACCTGCTCGTGGATCTGTCCTATCGCGTGATCGATCCCCGGGTCAGAAGGCTGCAATAAGAGAGAGGAGCGTTCCGGATGGAAGATACCGTAGCGGTCAAATCCCCCGCCTGGCGAGAGAGCCGGGCGGCAAGCGAGAGAGTTCGCATCCGATCGGGAATCCGCTTTTCCGCCTTGCTCGTATACGGAGCCGGGCTGGTCATTTTTTTTATTGTGCTGTGCGCGCTCTTCCCCGGACAGATCGCGCCGTATTCGCCGACGCTGATGAACGTGGACGCGATTATACAGTCGCCCAGTCTCGCGCATCCGTTCGGCACCGATTATTACGGCCGCGACGTCTTCAGCGTCGTCGTGCACGGGACGAGGGACTCGCTGCTGATCGGCATCGCCTCCGTGCTGGTCGGAGGGCTGATCGGAGCGGCTATCGGAGCGATCGCAGGTTTTCTGGGAGGCGTCATCGACACGATCATCATGGGTTTGATCGAGGTTATGATGACGATCCCCGGCATTCTGTTCGCCCTGGCGGTCGCGGCGGCGATGGGACCGAGTCTGTTCAACATCGTGCTGGCCGTCGCCTTGTCGGCGGTTCCCGGCTACGCCCGCGTCTTCCGCAGTCAGATCATCAGCATCAAGGGCAGGCCGTTCATCGCGGCTGCCCGATCCGTCGGAGCCGGACGCGTGCGGATATTCGCCCGTCACGTGCTGCCTAACGCTTGGGCGCCGCTGCTCGTCATGGCGACGATCGGTCTGGGCACCTCCATTCTGGTCGGCTCGGGGCTCAGCTTTCTCGGTCTGGGCGTCATTAAGGAAATTCCCGACTGGGGGACGCTGCTCTCGCAAGGAAGAGGCTACTTGACAGTGGCCTGGTGGATGTCGACGTTCCCCGGACTGGCGATTACGCTGCTGGTGCTGTCGGTCAACCTGCTCGGCGACAAGCTTCGGGATCGGCTCGATCCGAAGAAGAATCGAATCTAGGAGGCTCGCCGCATGAAGCAATTGCTCGATATTCGAAATCTGACCGTTAAATTCGCGACTCCAAACGGGTGGCTGACCGCGATCTCCGACGTGTCGCTGGGCATCCGTCCGGGCGAAACGGTATGCCTGGTCGGCGAGTCGGGCAGCGGCAAGACGATTACGTCCAAATCGGTTATGCGCCTGATCGACTACGAGAACGGGGTCATCGCGGACGGACGGATCGAATTGGACGGCATCGACATCGCCCAAGCTCCTCAGAAGCAGCTGCGCGGCTTGCGGGGCAAGAAGATGGCGATGGTGTTCCAGGAGCCGATGGCGGCCTTCGATCCCGTATTCACGATCGGCAGCCAGATCGTCGAGGTCATTGTCGCGCATAAGCTGGGGAACAAGGCTCAGGCGCGGGAGCGCGCCGTTCATCTGCTTGGCAGAGTCGGCATTCCCGAACCGGAGCTGCGCATGAAGCAGTATCCGGGCGAACTGTCCGGAGGCATGCTGCAGCGCGCGATGATCGCGATGGCGCTCGCCTGCGGACCGGATCTGCTGATCGCCGACGAGCCGACGACCGCGCTGGACATGACGATTCAAGCGCAGATTCTGCAGCTGCTCCAGGAGCTTAAGGCCGAATTCAACATGGCGATTCTGCTGATTACGCACGACATGGGCATCGCCGCCGAGATGGCCGACCGCATCGTCGTCATGTACGCGGGGCGTGTGGCGGAGGAAGCGACGGCGCGGCAACTGTTCGAAAAGCCCCATCATCCGTACACGCAGGGGCTGCTCCGTTCCGTGACGACGCTGGACAGCGAGCGAGGGGCCAAGCTGTACGCCATCGAGGGAAGCATCCCCAATCTTGCCGAGCTTCCGGGGGGCTGCCGCTTCCATCCGCGCTGCCCGTACGCGACGGCGCGGTGCGCGCAAGATGATCCTCCGCTCGCCGAAGTGAACGGGCGCCGGGTCGCATGCTGGCATGCAGAGTCTCTCGCGGAGTCGGAAGGCCCGGTCGCCGCGGCCGTAGAAGTGCGGGAGAGGGCCGATTCGAACGAGTCGGCCAAGTCCGGGGATACGTTAATTGAGGTCAAGTCGCTGCGCAAATACTATCCTTTGAAGAAGGGGACGCTGTTCGGGCGTTCCGCGGCCATTCGCGCGGTGGACGACGTCAGCTTCCATATTCGCAGAGGAGAGACGTTCGGTCTCGTCGGGGAATCGGGCAGCGGCAAGTCGACGCTGGGCCGGCTCATCCTGCAGCTGGAGCGGGCGACTTCGGGAGAGGTGATCTTCGCGGGAAGCAGCTTGCGGGAGCTCGGAGAGAAGGAGCTTCGCGAATCGCGCAAGGACATGCAGATGATCTTTCAGGACCCGTACGGTTCCATGAATCCGCGATGGAAGGTCGGCGACATTATCGCCGAACCGCTCTCCATTCACACGACGATGACCGCGGCGGAGAAACGGGAAAGAGTGGGCGAGCTTCTGCGGCAGGTCGGTCTGGACCCCCAGTGGAGCGAGCGATACCCCCACGAATTTTCGGGCGGGCAGCGGCAGCGAATCGGCATCGCCCGCGCGATCGCCCTTCGGCCTTCCTTCGTCCTGGCGGACGAGGCGGTGTCGGCGCTTGACGTATCGGTCCAGGCGCAGATCGTGAATCTGATGCAGGAGCTCAAGACGAATCTGGGACTCACGTTTCTGTTCATCGCCCACGGCCTTCATGTCGTACGGCATATTTCGGATCGGATCGGGGTGATGTACCTCGGCAAGCTGGTCGAGATCGCGGACAGCGAGGAGCTGTTCCTTCGGCCCGCTCATCCGTATACGAGAGCGCTCATCGCGTCCATCCCGTGGCCCGATCCCGGGCGCAGACGCGAATCCGCTTCGCTCGGCGGGGAGATTCCTTCTCCGGCGAATCCGCCTTCGGGCTGCCGCTTCCATACCCGCTGTCCCGCCGCGACCTCCCGATGCAAGGAGGAGCAGCCCGAATTGGGCGAGATTCGCCCGGGGCATTGGGCGGCGTGCCACTATCCGTTGTAAGGTCCGACTCAGGGACGGGAAGGAGGAGAACGACTTGGGGAGATTGTCCGGCAAAACGGCGCTAATCGTCGGCGCGGCTCATCCGGAAGGTGCGGCCGTCGCCAGCTTGTTCGCTTGGGAGGGAGCCAAGGTGGCTCTGACGCACGACGGTCAGCCGGGGGTGGCGGAGCTTGCCGAAGAGATCCGCGGTTTCGGCGGGGAAGCGGTCGTCGTCCCTCTGGATGACGCCGCGTCTTCGTCCGCGTGGAAGAACGCGGTAGAGGAAGCCGCAAAGGCGTTCTCCTCCATTCATATTCTGGTCTATGTCGCGGGCGGATATCGGGAACATGATCGTGAGCGGTCTCTGGAGACCGAGACGCTCGCTTCCTGGGAACGGGTGCTGCGAACGTGGACGTCGTCCGCGTATCTCGGTATCCGATCGGCCGCGCCGGCGCTGCGCCGGGAAGGCGGGGCCGTCGTGAACGTTGTGTCGTCGTCCGCCGTCTCTCCGCAGGCGGGCAGCTCGGTCGCGGCGTCGGAGGGAGCGATCCGGATTCTGTCCAAGAGCGCGGCCATCGAGCATGCGAAGGACGGCATTCGCGTCAATGCGGTCGTCGTGGGCAATCTGTACGCGGATTACGACAAGGATGTTCCGGCCGGGAGGCGAGGCACGCCAAGAGACGTGGCGCATGCGGTGCTGTACCTGGCGTCCGACGAATCGGCCTACGTGAACGGCAGCGAGCTGATCGTCGACGGCGGCAGCTCGGCGGGGTCTCGGAAGGATATCGTTACGAGAAGACAGGCGGGAGAGGGAGCACTTGGGCAGACTTGACGGGAAAGTTGCGCTGATTACCGGCGCGGCGCGAGGCATGGGCGCGCGCGAGGCGGAACTGTTCGCCGCGGAAGGCGCGAAGACGGTCGTAACGGACACGCGCTATGAGCTGGCGGAGGAAGTCGCGGAGCGCATACGGCGCGGCGGCGGAGAGGCGATCGCGCTCCGTCACGACGTCAGCTCGGAGCAGGACTGGATTCGGGTCGTCTCGGCATCGGTCGAACGGTTCGGGGCTTTGCATATTCTTGTCAACAACGCCGCGATCGCGGCAAGCTCTCCCGAGGTGGCCGGTCTGGATGCGGAAGAGACGTGGGACCGCATTCTGTCGGTCAACCTGACAGGCGCTTTCCTCGGCGTCAAGCATGCGGTTCCCGAGCTGCGCAGGGCCG
>Ga0065721_10005680_pt1 | contig 24599 bp, 20 predicted proteins | sample Mesricmetagenome_FD_59108 | JGI IMG/M metagenome (GOLD analysis project Ga0065721, IMG submission 59108) | Mesophilic microbial community from rice straw/compost enrichment Sample: eDNA_1 v2 (version 2) | ecosystem: Engineered > Solid waste > Grass > Composting > Bioreactor | place: USA: Davis... | reverse complement strand
CCGCACCGGCGGCTGACTGCGTCCCGCCGCCCACATCCACCGCTTCATACGGCGCACCCACCGCAATCACATCGCCAGCCGAGCTGATTTCCACTGCTCGTCCGAACGATGAGGAATCCTGCGCACGACTGGCTCGCAACATGCTCTCTTGCGTCCAGGCGCCATTGCTACGAATGTAAACGAATGCCGAGCCTGGCCCTGCATCCTGGCTTGGCGCGTCGTAACCTTCATATTGCGAGCCGACCACGAGGACGTCGCCTGCCATGTTGAGCGCCACGTCCGAACCGAACGAGTCATATCCTCGCGCCGCCGGCGGCTCGAGCTTGGCTTCCAGCTGCCAACTGCCACTGACGCGTCGATACACATACACCGCGCCCGAGCCGTACCACGGCCACTCGCTGCCGCCGAAATACCAAACATCGGCGACCGCCAGCGTCTGACCGTCGCCACTTAGCGCCACCTGGCCGCCGTATTGCTGATTCTTGGCCTGGTTCGTCGGCTCGTGATACTCGTATTCGGAAGTGATGATCTCGGGTGTGGTACTCCACGTTTGCAGAGCCGTCTTGAGGTGCGCGCCGCGATTCGCCTTCGGCACCGGCCTCGCAAGCGGGGCGGCCGATGCGGCCCCCGCGACCATTGTCAGAGCAACGAGACTCGCCAGCGCAATACCTGTGTTGGAAATGTGCACGATGATCCTCTTCCCCATGGTCGTCTAAGTATTGGCTGGCGCTCATGCCCGCAGCCTTTGTAATGTTTGACCATGGTTGCGAGTTCCTCGGCACCGCTGGCGATGGGTCAGCGTCTGGAGTCGTGCTGCGCAGACGCCTGATCGCACACGTGCGTGACGTCCGGCACCGGCCCATTGCAGGGTTCAACGTTGTGATGCCAGCCACCACGCGGCGTTTCGATCTGGGTGCGCAGGAGTGGCACCTCCTGGGTGAAGGAGCCGTTCGCCCCGCCCGGTTCGAGCCCGAGGCCGCGAAACGTCTAGACCAGATCGTCGATGGTCCCGGTCTCGCCTTCGGTTCCAGGGGCCGCCTGGCTTGCCGATGCTGCCGCCGGTTCGATTTCGGTCACCGGGGGTGACAAATCATGATGTGATGCCAAACGGGTATTTTAACTCGCGGGTATACACCGCTACCTTGGCGCCCCCAAAATTTACAGGCTCCAAGGTCCCTCCATGCGTCGATTCACTCCACTGTCCGCTGCGCTCACGGCCATTCTCGGCGGCGTGGTGAGCGGTGAAGCCGTCTCCCAAACACAAAATACCGCGAGCGACGAGACTCTGGCCACCATCGTCGTGACCGGCTCGAACATCAAGCGCGCCGCCACCGACGCGCCGAATCCGGTGCAGATCATCGGTCGCGAGGAACTGGAAACATCGGCGAAAGTGACCGTGGCGGACGTGCTTCGTTCGGTCTCCGCGAACACTGGCAACGCCACCAACGAAACCAGCAACAGCGGCTGGGCGGCGGGCGCGGCGGGTATCGGCCTGCGCGGCTTGTCGCAGAAGAACACGCTGGTGCTGCTCAATGGACGGCGGCTGGCCAATTACGGCTTTCCTTCGAATGGCCTCTCCGACACGTTCGTCAATCTCAATGCGCTGCCCATGGTGGCGGTCGAACGCATCGACGTGCTCAAGGACGGCGCTTCCGCCGTGTATGGCTCCGATGCCGTCGCGGGCGTGGTCAACATCATCACCCGGCAGAACTTCCAGGGATTCGAAGCCGGCGGCAGCTTCGGCACGACCGACGAGGGCGGCCTCGACACCAAGCGCGCCCGCTTCCTCGGCGGCATCGGCGATAAGCACAGCGACGGCTACAACGTGCTGTTCAGCTTCGAAGCCTACGATCGCGACCGCCTGGATCAGGACCAGCGCGACCTCACCCGCTCCGGCATCTACACCGATCTGCCTGGCGGCCGCTGGAATGGCTGGACCGCCAAGGGCGCCCGCTTCCTGGTGAACGGCGTTTCCGTGCCGCTGCTCGACGCGCAGGGCAACTGCCCCGAGGGCATGCAATTGACCGCGAGCGCGCCCATCGATGGCTTGCCGGGCAACACTTGCGCGATCAACCTCGCGCCCTACACCACCTTGATCCCGTCGACTGAGCGCTATCAGGGCTACATCAACGCCACGCTGCGGATCAACGACAACGTCGAGGCGTTCGGCGATGTGATCTACAGCCACATTCGCGGCGCTTCGATCTTCGGCTCGAGCCCGTACTTCACGCTGGAAGGCGGCCGGTTCGCGCTCAACGCCGAGACCGGACTCGCCGAAGCGGTGCCGGCCGTGCTGCCCGCCGGCAATCCCTACAATCCTTACGGCGTCAACACACAGATCGAATACACGTTCTTCGACCTCGGCCAGTCCGTGAAGACGAACCGCTCGGACGCGTACCGGGTGGTCGCGGGCTTGCGCGGTAGCGTCGATCGTTGGGATTGGGAAGCTTCCGCCTTCACCGCGCGCAGTAAAGAGGAAGAGACGGTTTCCGGCGGTTTCGCGAACCGTTGGGGCCTGTTCGAGGCACTCGCCAACGGCACCTACAACCTGCACGATCCCGCGAGCACGCCGCAATCCGTCATCGATTCGATCCGCTTGCGCACGCTGCGTCCGGCGGACTCGCGCTTGAACGGCGCGGATTTCAAGATCACTGGCGACCTGTTCGACTTGCCGGCGGGATCGGTTGGATTCGCGGCAGGTGTGGAGTGGCGCGAGGAAGAGATCGTTTCACGCAATCCGTGGCAGATCGATGCCGGCCTGCAAATCCGTCCTGCCATCGCAGAAGTGGATGGCAAGCGCAACGTCACCGCGGGCTACGCGGAACTGAATATTCCTGTGCTCTCGACCCTGGAGTTGCAACTGGCCGGCCGCGGCGATCATTACAGCGACTTCGGCAGCGCGTTCTCGCCGAAGGCGAGCTTGCGTTGGCAGCCTCTGGACGTGTTGGCAGTGCGTGGCGCGGCTTCGCGCGGCTTCCGGGCCCCTTCGCTGTCGGAGAACTCGGCCAGCACCAACATCTCCTATGGCTCGGTGGTCGATCCCTACGATCCGGATGTGCCCGGCTCGCGCCAGAATCCGACCAACTTCACGGTCGGCAACACCGATCTCGATCCGGAACGCACCCACAGCTACAACCTGGGCATCGTGCTGACGCCCTGGCGGGATACCAGCCTGAGCATCGACTGGTATCGCATCGAGCTGGACAACCTGATCGGCACCGACAACGTCCCGACGATCGTGCAGAACAATCGTCCCGAAGACGTGGTGCGCGACGCTCGCGGCAAGCTGCTGGCGGTTTACAACCGCTATCAGAATCTCAGCGAGCTGACCACCTCCGGCATCGACGTGGAGCTGCGCCAGCGCTGGCTGACCGACAACGTCGGCGAGTTTGGCGTCACTGCCGTCTATACCCACGTGCATGACTATCGCCGTCCGCAAACCACCGGGGGCCCGCTGGTCGACTATGCCGGCACCAACCTGGGCGCGTCCTTCTCGTTGCCGCGGAACAAGGCGACGACGACGTTCGAATGGAACATCGCGAACGTGCGAACCTCGCTCACGTGGTATCACACCGGCAGCTATGCCCAGAAAGCCAGTGCCGCAGCCACGGCCGTGCAATCGCGCGTCGATGCTTACGAGCAGTTCGACCTCTATGCCGGCTGGACGTCCGCATCGGACAACCTGACCGTGTACACCAAGATCGAAAACCTGTTCGACGAGCTGCCTCCCTACGACGCGTCGTTTCCAGGCATTCGCGCCCCGTACGACTTTACGCAGTTCGACCTGCGCGGCCGGGCGTTCTTGATCGGGCTCGACTACCGGCTCTGATCCGTTCGCATCAGCGCACCCACAAGGTCGGCTTGGCACTGTTCGCAGTGACCGAGCCGATCCTGGACGCGTGCTCGAAACCATGGTGCTGGAACGTCGCCAGCACCTCCTGCACTGCCGACGGCGAGCACGACACCAGCAGTCCACCGCTGGTTTGCGGATCGGTGAGCAGCGCCTGATCTTCGGCCGCAAACGACGGCGGCAAGCTCACTTCGGCGCCATAACCGGACCAATTGCGGCCCGACGCGCCGGTCACAAAACCTTGCGACGCCAGTTCACGCACGCCGTTCAATAAAGGGACGGCTGGCCACTCGATCTCCAGGTCGCAGCGCGCACCTCGCGCCAACTCCAACGCATGGCCGGCAAGGCCGAACCCCGTCACGTCGGTGAGTGCATGGACCCCGGAAAGCGCGGCAAGCTCGGGCCCTGGAGTGTTCAACTGCGTCGTGGTCGTCATCATCCGCTGGTAACCTGCCGGATCGAGCGCTCCTTTCTTCAGAGCGGCAGACAACACCCCGACACCCAGCGGCTTGCCCAGCACCAGCGCGTCGCCTGGCTGCGCATCCGCATTTCGTTTGATACGGCCGGGATGAGCGAGCCCCATCACGACCAGGCCGTAGATCGGCTCGACCGAGTCGATGCTGTGCCCGCCCGCAATTGGAATGTTCGCGGCACGACACACCGAGGCGCCGCCTTCCAGAATTTGCCCGATCGTCGTGGGTGAGAGCACATTGATCGGCATGCCGACGAGCGCAAGCGCCATGATGGGTCGACCACCCATCGCATAGACGTCGCTGATCGCATTGGTCGCAGCGATCCGGCCGAAGTCGAAAGGATCGTCGACGATGGGCATGAAGAAATCGGTGGTCGCGATCAGCGCCTGCTGGTCGTTGAGTCGATAAACCGCTGCGTCGTCGGATGTTTCCAGGCCGACCATCAGCTCGGTGGGCATCGGCAGCGCGGCCGTGCCTTTGAGAATCTGCGACAGCAGCCCCGGCGCGATCTTGCAGCCACACCCCCCTCCATGTGACAACGAGCTGAGACGCGGCTCGACCGACTTTTCGGGTGGCTTCATGACAATCCCTTCGCGGCAAGCTGGCCGAGTTGGGCAACGAACCCCTGCTCATCCTCCAGACAGCGCAGATCGAGCACCAGCGCATCGTCGGCGACCCGACCGATGACCGGGATCGGCAACTGGCGCAGATCGCGCGCCAGACGTTTCAGGGCCGAGCCGACTCTGGCGGTCGTGGGCCGACACGTCAGCGCCCGGCTCGGAATGACTTCGATGGGCAGCGAGCCGCTGCCGACCTGGCTCGACACTGCAGTCACATCGACTTGCCACTGCGTTCCGAGCGCGGCGGCCAGATGCGGCAGCACTCGGTTCGCAAGCGCTTCGATGTCGTCGGCCGAGCGCGTGAGCAAACGTAACGTCGGCAGTTCCTGCAACAGCAGATCGGGCGTGCGATACGCCAGCAACGTTCCTTCGAGCGCCGCAAGCACAGGCTTCGATACACGCAACGCACGCTTCAGAGGATGACGTCTGATTTTGTCGAGCAATGCCTTCCTGCCGACGATCAGACCGGCTTGCGGCCCGCCGAGCAACTTGTCGCCACTGAACGTGACCACGTCGGCGCCGCTCGCAATGGTTTCCCGCACCACCGGTTCCTTGGGCAACCCATATGCAGAGAGGTCGATCAGACTGCCCGCGCCCAGATCGACGAGCAGAGGCAGCTGATGCTCGTGTGCAATATGAGCGACTTCTGCCTCCGGCACCTGGGCCACGAAGCCGCTGATCTTGTAATTGCTCATGTGCACTTTCATGAGCGCCGCCGTCTTCGGACCGATGGCTTGCCGGTAATCGCCGGGATGGGTGCGATTCGTCGTGCCGATCTCGATCAGCCGCGTATTGGCACTGCGCATCACATCGGGAATGCGGAACGCACCGCCGATCTCGACCAACTCACCGCGCGACAGTACGACCTCGCGCTTGTGCGCCAGCGCCGCCAGCACGAGCAGCACTGCGGCTGCATTGTTGTTTACTACAGTGGCGGCTTCCGCGCCGGTCAGCTCGGTGAGAATGTTTTCGACCAGACTGTCGCGCTCGCCTCGCCCGCCGCTTTCCAGATCGAATTCGAGATTGCAGGGCTCGCGCATCGCCATCGAGGCGTGCTCGATGGCGCGCGAAGACAGCTGCGTTCGACCCAGGTTCGTGTGAAGCACGGTCCCGGTCAGATTGAACACGCGTCGCAGCCGAGGGGTGGCGCGCTCCTGCAGACGCTCCGTGATTCGACGCGTCAGCTCGTTATCGCTCGGCCAGGAAAACCCGGGCTCATGCCGATGCGCGCGATGCTCATCGAGCACCGCTCTGATCGCATCGATCACTGCGCTGCGGCCATACGTCTCGCACAGTGTTGCTACGGCCGCGAAGCGCGCGATGCGATCGACGGAAGGAAAAGGATTGGTGGGCTGGGTGGCCATGGATCCAAATCCCCGAGATCGCTGTAGCCTAGCACGCACTCGACATCGTTGGCCTGCCGTGCCTCGAACGCCGGACGGCGCGCTAGCTTTTCACTACCGGCTGGACAAGCCCGCCGGGCCAACTGCACCATAGTCCCGGAAGAGAAACATCCCCGGCGGGGTGCCCGGACTTCAAACCCGGAGGAAGGTGCCACGCACCTTCGGTAGGTTCGACTCCTGCCTCTTCCGCCAATCACTGCTTTGGCTCAGGCACCGAGCTGCGCTCGCGATCGGGATCCTCCATGCCCTCGAACAGATCGCCCCGGGCCGGCGGCGGCTTGCCTATCCCACATCCGAAGAAGCCGAGACCGACGGCGCAACGATCCCCCACTCTGACGTAGGGCAATCCGCCCGAGAAGCCTGCCTTGGGCGGTGCCCATTTGAATTCAGGCTGCGGCTTGCACTCGGGTAATGCAGGATCGGCGAGCCCGGTGGAGTCGCATTTGCTTCGATCAGGCACCGGCATCTTTTCCGCAGCCGCTGCTGCGGCTCGTCGCGCCTCTTCGCTCCAGTTGATGGATGGCGCTGTCGTCGAGCCCGCCGGCACAGATCCCTCCGAGGGCTCGACAGTGATGGCGCTGGACACGTGGACGGTAATGTCTGTCTGTATCCGAGGCTCTGCGAGCGGACGCAGCTCTTGCTGAGCTCTGAGCCCGGTTACCGGCGTGCGTGGAAAGAACAGCAACGTGCGCTTGATACTTCCCTCTTCTTCATCGTACTCGCGCAGTTTCAGATCCAGCGGCACCATCAGCAATAGCACGTGTGCACCGGCCACCAGCACCAGAATGGCGAAGCGACGCAGACGTTGATCGTTAGCCATCGTTCCCTGGCCAGCCTCGATTGAAGGGGCGCCCCGCTTGGACCACGCCGACACGCAGTCGATGGTCGCAGGTTTTGCTCGATTTCGTCGCGCCGAGTAATCTATGCCGAATGCAGAGCGAGCCCAATCAGATCAACGACAAAAGCGCAGCGTTGGATGCGCTGGACCAGCAACTGCTCGGGTTGTTGCGCGTGAATGCCAGGACGCCGACGGCGACGCTGGCGAGGAAGCTGGGTGTGTCCCGAGGCACGATTTCGAACCGGCTTGCCCGGCTCGAAGCCAACGGGATCATCACCGGCTATTCAGTGCAGGTCCGCGCCCATTCGCAGCCCACTGGGATTCGAGCCTGGATGAGTATCGCGGTGGAGGGCGACAAGACGCGCGATGTAGTGAAGCGGCTGCTGGGCGAGCCCGCGATCAGCTCGCTGCACGATACCAACGGTCGCTGGGATCTGCTGGCCGAGGTGCATGCCGCATCGATCGCCGAGCTCTCCGAAGTGCTGGAGCGCATCCGGAAGATCAAGGGAATCGGCAACACCGAGACCAGCATCCATCTGCAAACATTCAGGACATAGCGGCGCGATTACGCGACCCGTCGCAACTTGCGCTTGCTCGCACCGAGCGTGCCGCCGAACAGATCCTTCGGATCCTCCAGATCGGGCACCAGGTCGATCTGGCGACAGAACTCCGGATGCTCGCGAGTGAGTCCGTGCAGGAACTTCAACGCCGAGTAATCCTCGAGCGCGAAGCCCACTGAATCGAACACCGTGATCTCCTCGTCGGCGCCGCGCCCTCGCTGCACGCCATTGACCACGTCCGCAAACTCGATGACGGGAAAGTCGGCCGGCAGCTGCTGAATCTCGCCTTCGATGCGCGACTGAGGCTCGTACTCCACGACGACCCGCGCATCGGAGCGACGCAGAATGTCGGCGTGCAGCTCGGTCTTGCCGGGGCAATCGCCCCCCACGGCATTCAAGTGCATTCCGGGAGCGACCATGGACGGCGTCAAGATCACCGCGTTCCGTTTGTCCGCGGTAACAGTCGTCACGATGTCGGCGCCGAGCACCGCTTCGGCGGCGGACGTTGCATGCACCAAGGAAACATCCCGCAACTCCGGCATGGAGCGCAGATTCTGCGCGAGCTTCGCCGTGGCGCGCGGATCGACGTCATACAGCCGCAGCTCGTCGATACCCACTATGCGATGGAATGCGATGGCTTGAAACTCGCTCTGCGCGCCGTTGCCGATCAGCGCCATCGACTTGCTGTTGGGGCGTGCCATCCATTTCGCGGCAAGCGCCGACATCGCAGCGGTACGGAGCGCGGTCGTGACGGTCAGCTCCGAGAGCAGTACCGGATAGCCCGTCGAAACTTCCGCCAGTACGCCGAACGCCGTCACCGTGAGCAGCCCGAGACTGGTGTTCTTGGGATGACCGTTCACGTACTTGAACGAATACAGCTCGCCGTCGCTGATGGGCATCAGCTCGATCACGCCGACCTCGGAATGACTGGCGAGCCGGGCCGATTTCTCGAACTGGCCCCAGCGCCGATAGTCCGCCTCGATCTGAGCGGCGAGCCGCTGCATGAACTCGCCCGGGCCGAGCTCGCTCACCAGGCGCTGGATGTCTGCGATGCCGACGTAGTCGACCATTGTCCGTCCCTCATCAAAATGCCTTTTCGGGCAGGCACTTATGGTAGGAAATTCGGACGTCACGCAGAACCCGGCAAGCTGCTCGGCCGGCGCCGCTTTATTGACGAAATGACAGCCCTTTTTGACGTTCCGGCAACGGCGGATGCCGATGGCACAGGTCGTTCACGGCCGCCGCGACCTGCGTTTCCAGGCCGTCCGACACGCACACGGTCAGCATGGCCGCCCGCAACTCGCCGCCCCAGTAGGGATCGAGCGCCTCCTCTTCCCGATCCCGACGCAACACGATCACGGGCGTGGCGCGCGTGCGAGGGTCGATGCGCATGCGGGCGATGATGCCGGCCGCCGGTATCAACGGCAGCTCCTCGGCCAATAACACCAGATCGGGCACGGGCGGCTCGGCGGTCAGCAGGCCGCGATGAAACAGGAATCGCAGTGCCTGCTCGCCATCTTTCACACGCAACATCGACGCATCCGGCAGATGTCGTCGGACGCCCTTCGCAATCGCGGACCAGTCAGCGCCGCTGGGTTCGGCTACCAGTACATTGATACTCATGATGTCTCATCGGTGTCCACTCTCAATGAATACACGATCCGTCGCACGCGGGGGTTGCACTTGCAAAAATAGCTGTAGAATCTGCCCATCATGAGCGAACCCCAACAGAATCAAGTCGCCGTGGACCTGGCCGACAACCTCATCATTGCCCGCGTGCGCGGCTGTCCGACAGAGGCAGTGTTGCAGGAGTGTCAAACCGAAGTCTTGCTGCTGGCCCGTGAAAGCGGCGTGCGGAACGTTCTATACGATGCGCTCGAAATGGATCCGCCGCCGGTCAGCATTCCCTGGGCGCAGCGGTCGCTGGACGAGCAGCTGACCGATGTGAAACTCCGCCGCGCCATAGTAGTTCCGAACCCCAAGCTGGCGTTTCTTGCCCGGCTCGCATTCGGCGACGGTGACTATCGTGTCTTCTATGAAGACAAGGCAGCTGCCGCGCAGTGGCTGGCGGAACGGAACATCTGATTCGCCCGCCACCTCTCAGGCGCTGTGTCGCTGCGCCGGCTGCACGTTGGCATTCAAACGAAACAAATTCGACGGATCGTACTTGGTCTTCACCGCCACCAGCTTCGTATAGTTGCCGCGATAGTTCGCATTGATCTCGCTCGCCGTCGCCTCACGCGGCATGTCGTTCACGTAGAAGCCGCGCGTGTACTTCTCCAGCGTCGACCAATACCGCCGCGTCGCCTCGATGTGATCGGCCGGATCCTCGACACCGTAGCGCCAGCCGCTCATGGTCATCATGTTGGCCATCGCGTATCGATGGGCGAACGCCGTTGCATTCTCGGGCACACGGCTGCAGGCGCCGCCGCAATGCTGGAAGAACACGGCCGTGGTTCGCCTCGGATCGCCCTTGAGCCCATCGACCAATGCGCTGATGAGCGCGTCGGGCAGCTCGGCGATGAAGCCGCCCTTCAGATAGATGCCCAGCATGCGCGCATCGGCCCAATCGCCCGATCGCTGCAACTCGACGTAGTCCATGGCTTTGATCGTGTCGCTGATCGGAGCGCCGATCTTTCGCAGCGGCGCGAGCGCGTGCTCCGCCTTGTTCGCAGGTCCGCTGTAGCAAACATCCAATTGCGCGGCGCCTTGCGCTCCGCCCGGCGGCAGCACGATGAGAGGATCGAAATACAGATCATCCGATGCCACCGGCGCGTAATCGGCGAACATCGTGAGCAGATCACGCGCTTTCTCGACGGGGAATATCAACTTGCCGGCCACGACCTGCCGCTGCATGGGATGCAGCTTGAACTCGAATCTGGTGACGACGCCGAAGTTGCCGCTGCCGCCGCGCAGGCCCCAGAACAGATCCGGATTCTCGCTCAGGCTCGCATGTCTCAACTGACCATTGGCCGTGACCACATCCATGGAGTCGAGATTGTCGATGCTCATGCCATAACGTCGCGCGACCCGACCGAACCCGCCACCGAGCGTCAGCCCGCCCACACCGGTGTGCGACACCGTGCCGAGCGGCGTGACCAGACCTTGCGCCAGCGACTCGCGGTCCACCATGCCCAACAAGCTTCCGCCTTTGACCGACACTCGACGCGCCGTTGCGTCGACCGTCGCGCCGCGAAGGTCCTTCAGATCGATCTGCATGCCGCGCTCGCAGCTGGACTGACCGGAAAAGCTGTGACCGCCGCATTTCACTGCCAGCAACAGGTCGTGTTGGCGCGCGAAAGTCACAGCTTTCTGGATGTCGGAAACGTCCGTCGGCTGTACGATGAGTGCCGGATGTTTGTCGAAGGAAGGATTCAACAGCAGTCGAGCTTCGTCGTATCCAGCATCGCCGCGGAGGAGCAGCTGGCCGTGCAACGCTTCCGCAAGCTCACGAACTTCAGCACTCCGCAGCGTGATGGCACGACCATCGGCAGTTACCGCGGCAATGTCGGCAACGGGCCCCGGGTGAGCCAACGCGGGTACGAATCTCAACGTCGGTAGCGCGGCAGCGGCCAGAATCGCATGACTGACGAACTCGCGGCGTTTCATGGCAACCCCCAGGTTGATGCGCAGCACATTCGTTCTTTTGCGCGCCGGTCTTCGCCAGCGCTTGCTCGACCCCACGCAAGTAGATGCGCCTGCGCGCGCGAATGCAACTCGCGCTGTTACTACTGTCTTTGGTCAGGGGGTGTGCCTGGAGCACCAATCACGATGAGCTTGTCTTCGGCCTGAATGCGCAAGTCGCTTTCCCAAAAGCCGTAGCTGCGCTGGCCACGCAGCACACGCAGGATCAGTGCGCGACTCTCGAATGGACGATGCCCGATTTCTTCCGGCCGCGGCGCGCGCTCCATGAGCGTCACCTGGCCGCCAGCGCTGATGAGATCCATCACGTACGTCGCCAGGTGCGAGGACTCGATGGAATCGGCCATCAGGATCCCACCCACTCGCGATGGCAGCACCGTCGCATTCGCACCGCTCTGGCGTAACAGCTTGTCGTTCTCGCCCTCCTCCACGCGCGACACGATGCGGACCTGCGGCGCCAGATTGCGTGCAGTCAAGGTGATCAGCACGTTGGTGTCGTCACGATCGGTGCAAACGAGCAAAGCACGCGCGTGCTCCAGCATCGTCTCGCTCAAGGTCTGCTCGCGACTGGCATCGCCGAGGATGCCGATGTAGCCCAGTTCCGCCGCTTCCTCGATTCGGGCCTGATCCAGGTCTACGATCAGGATGTGTTGTTTGTCCAAGCCGCGAGCAACCAGCTCGGCCGCGGCACATCTGCCCGCGTGCCCGAAACCACACACCACCACGTGCCCTTGCAGGCGCGCCTGCAGTCGTCGCATACGAAAGTCCTCGATCAGACGCTGTAACACCAGCTGATACGCCGTGCCGACAAAAATCAACCAGATGAACAGACGGATGGGCGTGACCAGCAACGCATCGATCAGGCGCGCCTGGCGCGTGACCGGCACGATGTCGCCATAGCCGACCGTGGTCACGCTCACCATCGTGAAATAGACGACGTCGCTGAACGAGATCGAGTCGTCCTGGTTGTCGTGCAGGCCGTCGCGATCGAACCAGAAGATGGCGAGAACCAGCGCGAACATGGCCAGCACCAGGCTGGCGCGGATCACCAGTGTCCTGCGTACGCTGCGCTCGCCACCGACGAACAGCCGCCGACCGGGAACTTGCAAGCGGCGATCCAGGGCATTGCCCGCCGGATCGGCGGACCGAGCGGCGCGACCTGCCGGTGCCGGGCTCACCGAGACAACGCCGCTTCGCGCGCCACGCGGTCCAGCATCAGTTTCTCGTCGAGCGCGCTATGTAGCAGCTCGCGTGCACGGGCGAGCCGCCGAACCGTGGAATTTCTGCCCGGGGTTGGGGTGAGGATCATGGATCTATCGTACGGGCTTCGGGCGTTCCATTGAAAGCAGCACGCCATTACGACATACCGCGACCGCTATCTCGCCAACGACAGATCAGGACGGCCGTTGCGACAGCTCGAGCCGCAGCCACGCGCGGGCGTGGGTCCATTCGCGCTTCACGGTGTCGTGGGAAAGGCCGAGTGCCCGAGCGGTTTGTTCGATCGTGAGTCCGCCGTAGCAACGCATGGCCACGATTCGCGCCTGGCGCGGGTCCAGCGCTTCCAGACGCGACACCAATTCATGCAATGCCTCCCCATCCTCGAGTATTTCCGCGCGTGAGAGGACGCTGGCTCCCTGGGGACGTCGATCCTTCGCGCGAGCAGCACGAAACTGGCGCATGGCCGTCGCCGCAAGAGCGAAGAACTGCGCCCGCTCCTGCCAATCGATGGGAGGCGGCGCGCCTTTATCTCGCGGCCTGCGTCGCACGGTACGGACCCCTGAACCCTTCGCCACGTGCTTCCGGCGAACGCAGCAAGGTCGATTCAGCCACATTCGGCAGGGCGATGATCCGGCCCGCCATGGCGATGGTGTCCGGACGATGCGCGATGATGATTCGGGTCAGCGACAGCGACTGCACGGCTTCATTCACGCCGCGCTCGCAGGTGACGTCGAGGTGGCTGGTGGCCTCGTCGAGCGCCAGGATCTTCGGCTGTTTGTACAGCGCGCGAGCCAGCAGCACCCGCTGCTTCTGCCCTCCGGAGAGCGCATCGCCCATGTCGCCGATGAGCGTGTTGTACCCCATGGGCATGGCCACGACATCGTCGTGAATCACCGCGAGCCGGGCGCACTCCTCGATGCGCGCCTGGTCGGCATTGACATCGAAGAAACAAATATTGTCGGCGATGGAGCCGGCGAACAGCTTGTCCTCCTGCATGACCGCGCCAATGAGATCGAGATGCGCAGGGGCCAGCTGCGCGACGCTCACTCCGCCGATCAGCACCTCGCCTTCAGTCGGCGCGAGCAGGCCGAGGATCAGCTTGAGCAGCGTCGTCTTGCCGCAGCCCGACGGGCCAACGATGGCCACGGACTCACCAGCGGCAATCTTGAAGCTCACGTCATGGAGCACCGGCGCGCTGAAACTCGAGTAACGGAACGTGACATTGCGAAACTCGATGTCCGGAACCAGTGTCGACGCGATCTCGTTCGTTCCGGTGGACTCAGGCTCCGCGAGTGCAATGTCGGCCACGCGCTCGGCGTGCAGTCCCAGCATCCGCAGCTCGACGGCCTTGTCGATGAATGCACCGATGCGAGTGACAAAGGTTATCTTGAACGACACGAACGCAAATAGCATGCCGACCGTGAGCTTCGCATCCAGCACCAGCAGCGCCGCCAGCCAGATCACGGCGATGTTTTCGATGCCGAACAGCGCGCCGTTCAGCGCCCGATACAGAATGTCCAGCCGCTCGGTGCGAATCTCGGCGTTGAAATTACGAACCAGCAGGTTCTCGTGCATGGTGCGCCGCTGCGACTGGCGATTGAACAGCTTCACGCTCTGGATGCCGCGGATGGTCTCCAGAAAGCTGCTCTGCTGATTGGCAGCGTGCGCGATCTGCTCCTGCTGAGCGTCGAACAGCGGGCGATACAACGCGGCCCGCAGCAATGCATAAAGAACAGCGGCCACGCAGACGATGGCGGTAAGCAGGCCGCTGTAGGCAAACATCACGGCGAGTGTCAGGAGCGCCATCAAGCCGTCGACCAGCGCCGCGACGAAGCTCGAGGTGAGCGTGCGCTGGATCACGTTGAGCGACTCGAAACGCGACGACAGATCGCCGAGATGGCGCTTCTCGAAGAACGTCATCGGCAGGCGCAACAGATGCGCGAACAAGTTGCTCACCATCTGCGCGTTCAGGCGCGTTCCCAGCACCATCAATACCCAGGAGCGCGCCGCCGTGACGCCGACCTGGATCAGCGCAATCAGCAGGAAGCCCAGCCCGAGCACGGTGATCAGATCCCGATCCGCCGAGACGATGGCGTTGTCGACCACCAGCTGAGTGAAAAATGGCGCCAGGATGGTGAGCACTTCGAGCGCCAGCGCCATGCAAAAGATCTGCAGCAGCGTGCCCTTCATGCCGCGGAAACGGCCCAGCAGCTGGAACACCGAGACTTGCTGACGATCCCGCAGCGGCTGGAACTCTTCGAGCCGCGACAGCTCCAGGCACACGCCGGTGTAGTGCGGTGACAGCTCGGCCAGCGTGAGCACTCGCTGACCGCAGGCAGGATCGTGAATGACCGCACGACCGCCGCGCATTTCCGCCAGCACGACGAAGTGATTGAAGTCCCAGTGCAGGATCGCCGGCAGGGTCACGCGTGGCAGCGCTTCGAGCTCCACCTTCACCGGCCGCGAGCCGAGTTGCAGCTGACCCGCCACTTGCATGATGTGCGCCAGCGTCGCGCCCTGCATGGACAGAGAGTAGCGACGGCGCAGCGCTGCGAGATCGATATCGTGACCATGATACGCGGCGACCATCGCCAGACAGGCGAGCCCGCATTCGGCGCCTTCTGTCTGCAGCACGACTGGCGTGCGTCGTCTGCCCGAGAAGTTGAGCTGGATCACCGGTGGCTCACATGCGCCTGGTCACCGACTGCAGCGGCTCGATCGCCCACTCGATCAAACGGCGGCGCTCCAGCGACAGGGACGCATCCAGCTGCATGCCCGCCTGCAGAGGAAAATCCATCGCCCTGGTGTTCACCTGCTGTGAGGCCAGCCGCACCGTCACACGATAGAACGGCTCGGTGGCCTGCACCGGCAGATCCAGCTCTTCGGGCGCCATCAATGTGCGGGCGATCTCGACGATCTCGCCGTTGAAGCTGCCGAAGCGCTGATACGGAAACGCCTGGTAACGCAGCCACACCCGATCGCCGATGTCGATGAAGCCGATGGAGCTGCTGGGCACGAGCAGCTTGGCCTGCAGCTCCGCATCCTTCGGCAGGATGGCGAGCAGCGAGGTGCGATCGGTAACGGTCTGGCCGATCTCGCCGGCAATCGCGGTGACGGTGCCGTCCGCCGGCGCAGTGATCACGATCGAGCGACGCGACTGATACTCGGCCCGCTCCTGAGCCAGCGCCAGGGTTTCGCGCTCGATCTCCGACAGACGCTGACGCGCGCTGATCTCGGTGGTCGCGAGCTCCTGACGATGCGCCTTGATGTCACGCTCGAGTTGAGTCCGACTGCGACGCAGCTCCTGCAATCGCGCCTGCTGTTCCAGACTCTCGGCGTACTTCTGGTCCGCGTCGAGCTGCGATACGAAATGGCGTTCGAGCAATTCGGCATGGCGACGAGCGATGCGTTCGGCGCTGGCGGCACGCTCCCTCTGCAGCGCAATCGAATCGTCCAGTTCCCGCAGCTCGCGTTCCTGGCTGATCAATGACTCCCGCAGCGAGCTGGCCTGCACGGTCGCGAGCTTCTGCTGATCGGCACGCTCGGCTTCCAGATTCTTCAAGCGCTGTTCGAGCTGCGCGATGGCGGTCGCCTGAGTCTCGGCAAGCTGCGTCGACGCGCCCTCCGGCGATACGACGAACAGCTCGTCACCACGACGGACGGCCTGGCCTTCGGAGACCCGGCGCTCCACGAGCGTTCCGGCGAGCGGGGCATACACTTTGATGAGGCCGGCACTCGGTGCGAGATAGCCACGCACCTCCGCCTTGCGCGCCAGCTCCCCGAAGCAGGCGAACAGCACCAGCGCGAGGACGATGCCGACCGAGATCGCCGTCAGGCGCGGATAAGAAACCGGATGCGCCGCCAGCGACTCACCGACCAAGGACAGTCGGCGAGCATCGATGGCTTCCTGACGGAACAGCGTGCTGCGGGGACCACCGCGGGGTGTGTTGACGGGCTCCATATCGCCATGAAGCGAGAAGCACCGTCAAACTGGCTCAGATCGAGCCCTGAACTTAAGTTCAGTCGCGGCCGTGTGCCAGCCACGATCTCGCCATGGCGGCCATCAGTTCTTCTCGCGTTCGAGCACGGCTTTGACGGCCGCGACGACGCGCTCGGGCACGAACTCGAAATAGCGCATCAGGTCCTTGGCCGGTGCCGATTCGCCAAATCGATCGATACCCACCACGGCACCACGGCGACCGACATACTTGCGCCAGAAGTCGGGCACGCCTGCTTCGACGGCGACACAGGGCAGCTCGAAGGGCAAGACTCGTTCGCGATATTCGGGATCCTGGCGGTCGAACGTCGTGGTCGAAGGCATCGACACGACGCGAACCGGAATGCCTTCCGCCTCCAGCGTCTTCTTCGCCTCGACCGCGAGCGCAACTTCCGAACCGGTCGCAATGATCACGGCGCGCGGCCTGGCGTGCGGCTCAGAGAGCACATAGCCGCCACGGCGGATGTTTGCAATCGTGTCCGGGTCGCGCTCCTGGAACGGCACGTTCTGACGACTCAGCACCAGGCTGGTCGGCCCATTCGTCCGTTCGATGGCCGCATCCCAGGCGACCACGGTTTCCAACGTGTCGCATGGCCGCCAGACGTCCATGTTCGGAATCAATCGCAGCGTCGCGACATGCTCGATGGGCTGATGCGTCGGGCCATCCTCGCCCAGACCGATCGAATCATGGGTGAACACGAAAATCGAGCGGACGCCCATCAGCGCGGCCATGCGCAGCGCGTTACGGCAGTAGTCCGAGAACGTCAGGAAGGTCCCGCCATAGGGGATGAATCCGCCGTGCAGCGCCAGCCCATTCATGATCGCGGCCATGCCGAACTCGCGCACGCCGTAATAGATGTAGTTGCCGCCGCTCTTGCCGGTGACGGCGTGCGATCCCGACCATAACGTGAGGTTCGAGCCAGCGAGGTCGGCCGAGCCGCCGATCAACTCCGGCAGGGTCGGCGCGATCCCTTCGAGGGCCTCCTGCGAGGCCTTGCGTGTCGCGATGGACGCAGCTTTAGCTTGCGTACGTGCCATCAGTCTGCGGATGTTCTCAGCGAACTCCTCCGGCAATGAGCCCCGCATGCGGCGCTCGAACTCTTCGCTCAGTTGCGGGTGAGCCGTCGCATACGCCGTCAGCTTCTGTTGCCACTCTTCCTCATAGATCGAGCCCGCATGATGGGCATCCCACAGCTCGTAGACNTGTTCGGGAATCTCGAAAGCGCCGTAGTTCCANCCCAGTGCGGCGCGCGTGGCGGCCACTTCTTCCTCACCCAGCGCAGCNCCATGAGCATCGTGGGTGCCGGCCTTGTTCGGCGCTCCCTTGGCGATGACGGTCTTGCAACAGATCAGCGACGGTCTGTCAGGCACCGCCTTCGCGGCGCGAATGGCGTCGTCGACGGCGTCGCTGTCGTGCCCATCGACGTCGGGCACGACGTGCCAGCCGTAACTTGCAAAGCGTCGCGGCGTGTCGTCGGTGAACCAGCCCGAGACATGGCCGTCGATCGAGATGCCATTGTCATCGTAGAAAGCGATGAGCTTGCCGAGGGCGAGCGTACCGGCGAGCGAGCAGACTTCGTGCGAGATGCCTTCCATCATGCAACCGTCGCCGAGGAATACATAGGTGTAATGATCCACCACCTCGAAGCCAGGACGATTGAATTGCGCCGCGAGCACTTTCTCCGCGATCGCCATGCCCACGGCATTCGCAATCCCCTGCCCCAGCGGTCCGGTCGTCGTCTCCACGCCGGGAGTAACGCCGTACTCCGGATGGCCCGGCGTTCGCGAATGCAACTGACGGAACCGCTGCAGCTGTTCCAGCGGCAAGTCGTAACCGGTCAGATGCAGCAGCGAGTACAGCAGCATCGAGCCATGCCCGTTCGAGAGCACGAAGCGGTCGCGGTTGAACCACTCCGGGTTCGCGGGGTTGTGGCGCAGATGACGTTGCCAGAGCACCTCGGCAATCTCGGCCATGCCCATCGGCATGCCCGGATGGCCCGAGTTGGCCTTTTGCACGGCGTCCATCGCCAGCGCACGCAGCACGTTGATGCCTTCCTGGCGCGGCCCCAGAGTGCGAGGCTTGGAGCGTTGCACGTCGAGCTCGGCGCTCATGGGATTGCCCTCAATGCACGAGTCCCGCTGCGGGGACGCACACTCAGCTCCATGATCTCCTTCAGGTTGCTGACGATGGCGTCCGGCCGCAATTCCTCCAGCGGCTGATCGCGGTGATAGCCATAGTCGACCGCCACCACACGACAGCCCGCGGCGTGCGCCGCCTGGATGTCGGTCCGCGAATCGCCGATCAACAGCATGTCGGCGGGCTCGACCTCGCTCAGCGAACAGGCCGAATACAGCAGTGACGGACTCGGCTTTCTATCCTCGGGGCGCGCCGGACACAGCACGGCCGCGAAGAACCCGCTGATCCCGGCCAGCTCCAGCAAGGCATGAGCGAACCTGCGCTCCTTGTTCGTCACGCAACACAGGGTGAGCCCGAGCGTACGCAACGTGTGCAATGTCATCAGCACATCGGGATACAGACGCCCGCGCTGGAACACGCGTTGTCCGTACAGATCCCGAAACAATGCGGCCGCCGTCTCGTGCAAGTGCCCATCCGGCATCACGCCGCTTCGAGTCAGCACCCGCTTGACGAACTCATCGATGCCTGCGCCGATCAGCCCGGGAATCTGCTCGTCCGGCAGCGGCCGGCCGCCGAGCATGACCAGCATCATGTTGGCCGCCGCGCCCAGATCCGGCGCGGTGTCGATGAGCGTGCCATCCAGATCGAATGACACGGCGGCGACGCAATCGAGGAGTTTCGGCATGACGACCTCACATCAGAACGTCGGTTCCAGAAATGCCTGGGTGGAGCGCTGTGATTTGCGCGCCAGCGATTCCCTGCGCCGCTCGATCAGGCGCAGAATCATCGGCGTGAAGATGAGCTGCATGGCCAGATCCATCTTGCCGCCCGGGCACACGATGGTGTTCGGCCGCGACATGAACGAGTCGTGCAGCATCGCGAGCAGATACGGAAAGTCGATGCCGTGCGGACTGGCAAAGCGGATCACCAGAAACGATTCGTCGGGTCTCGGAATGAAACGCGCGATGAACGGATCCGACGTGTCCACGACGGGAACGCGTTGAAAATTGATGTGCGTGCGGGAGAACTGCGGGCAAATGTAGTGCACGTAGTCGTGCATCCGCCGCAGGATGGTGTCCGCCACCGCCTCCGTCGAATAACCGCGCGTGGAACGATCGCGATGCAGCTTCTGAATCCATTCGAGATTGATGACCGGCACCACCCCGATCAGCAGATCGACATGCTTCCAGATCTGAATGTCTTCGTGCGCCGCGGCGCCATGCAGCCCCTCGTAGAACAGCAGGTCCGTCCCCTCCGGCAGCTCCTCCCATTCGGTGAACGTGCCGGGCGGCTGTCCATACGGCGCGGCCTCCTGATCGTCATGCAGATATTTGCGCCGCCGCCCCTGTCCGCTCTCGCCATAGCTTCTGAACAAACCGTCGAGCTCGGCGAACAGATTCGCGTCCGGGCCGAAGTGACTGAAGTACTGATCGCCACGCGCAATGGCATCGGCCATCTGCTGTTTCATGCCGGCGCGATCATAGCGATGGAAGCTGTCGCCTTCGACGAACGCGGCCGTGAGGGCCTCGCGCCGGAAGATCTGCTCGAACGTCTTCGACACCGAGGTCGTGCCGGCGCCGGACGAGCCGGTGACTGCGATGATGGGATGTGTGGCTGACATGGAGGTTTGCCTATGCGGGATTTCTGAGCACGCTGCGAGTGCCGAACAACGGCGCCTTGAACTCGAAATCGTTGCACTCGCGGTGATAGCGCTCGATGCGCTCGACCTCCGCGCGTGCGCCGAATATGAAACCGATGCGTTGATGCAGGCTGTCGGGCTGGATGGTCAGCACCGGCTCCCGGCCCGTGCTGGCGCGCCCGCCCGCCTGCTCGATCAGGAAGCCGAGCGGATTGGCCTCGTACAGCAGGCGCAGGCGGCCGGGCTTGGTCAGGTCCCTGCGATCGCGCGGATACATATAAACGCCGCCACGCATGAGAATGCGATGAGCTTCGGCCACCACTGCGGCCACCCAGCGCATGTTGAAATCGCGACCGCGCGGACCCGAGGCTCCTTCCTGGCATTCGTGCACGTAGCGCTTGATGGGAGATTCCCAGTACCGTGAATTGGATGCATTGATGGCAAACTCCGAGGTGGTTTCCGGAATCCGCAGATCCGGATGGGTCAACATGAACTCGCCGATCTCTCGATCGAGCGTGAAGCCGTGCACGCCTCGCCCGGTGCTCAGTACGAGCATGGTGGACGAACCATAGATGGCGTACCCGGCGCAGACCTGTTCGATGCCCCGCTGTAAAAAATGCTCCTCGGACGGGTCCGTGACGCCTTCAGGACAGCGCAGCACGGAGAAGATGCTGCCAACGGCGGCATTCACGTCCACGTTCGAGGAGCCGTCCAGTGGGTCGAACAGCAGCAGATACTTGCCAGTGGGATACTCCGCCGGAATGGCGTACGGCTTTTCCATCTCTTCGGACACCATGCCCGCGAGCTGGCCGCCCCATTCGTTGGTGCGGATGAAAATATCGTTGGCGAGCACATCGAGTTTCTTCTGCACCTCGCCTTGAACGTTGACCACTCCCGCATCTCCATAGGCGCCCGACAGCGCGCCCTTGCCGATGAGCGTCGCGATCCGCTTGCAGGCGAGTCGCACATCGTTCACCAGTGCAGTGAAGTTGCCGGTCGCGCCCGCGTGGCGGCGCTGCTCCTCGATCAGGAATCGGGTCAACGTTCTCGGCGCGAGCGTCATGGATGCAATTCTCCCTGTCGTTCTGCAGGTGGGGGCTCGGCGAACACGCGGCTGGCCCGGATGTCCGCCGCTTCGATGGTCATCAGATCGTTCTTTGCGAGCGACGTGTCACGCCTGCCGAACAAGCGGCTGGCTTGCCGCAACCGGGCGCGGTCCAGCGCATTGCGAATGGATCGGGCATTGGCGAAGTGCGGCAGGGCCTGGCGACGCTCTATATATTCCTCCAGCGCGGCCCGAGCCTCGGGGCTCAGCGTGTATTGCATCTGCTCGAGCATCAGATCCGCGATGGCCAGCAATTCCGCGGGGGTGTAGTCCGGAAAAGCGATGTGATGCGCGATGCGCGAGGACATGCCTGGATTGCTGCGGAAGAAACGATCCATGCGGTCTTCGTAGCCGGCCAGGATGACCACCAGATCGTCGCGATGGTTCTCCATCTCCTGCAGCAGGATTTCGATCGCCTCCTGCCCGTAGTCGCGCTCGTTCTCCGGCCGATATAAATAGTAGGCCTCGTCGATGAACAGCACCCCGCCCATGGCGCGCTTGAGCACTTCGCGTGTCTTCGGCGCGGTGTGGCCGATGTACTGGCCGACGAGATCGTCGCGAGTCACCGCGACCATGTGACCTTTGCGAACGTAGCCGAGTCGATGCAGGATCTCGGCCATGCGCAGCGCGACGGTGGTCTTGCCGGTACCCGGATTGCCGGTGAAGCTCATGTGCAGCGAGAGAGCTTCGGTGCTCAAGCCGGCCTGTCGACGCAGCGTGTCGACCAGCAGCAGTGCGCAGATGTCACGAATGCGCGTCTTCACCGGCGCGAGGCCGACCAGCTCGCTGTCGAGCTGATCGAGCACGTCGGCGACATGAGAGTCGCGGAACGCGGCGTCGAGGTTGAAGTCGTCAGCGGTTTTGGGGACGGAATTCATCGACGAAGATCCTCGCGGCGCTGCTCAATACCGATGCCCTTCCGGCCGTCGCGTCGCGTACGAGCGCAACGCATATCTCACCAGTCGTCCCGGCCCTTCCTCACGCAGCAATTCGAAGCCAGGCTCTTCCTGCGGCCGCGCCACGATGAACGACAGGCGCAGCGATTCGATGCCCCGCGTCGAGTCGAACGCATTGACCTTCACGTACCGATTCGGGAAAGTGCGCCGGCACTCGTCCACTTCTCGCATGATGCCGGCGGCGTCCTTCAGATCGAACATGGGAATGCCGAACATTTCCCAATACGTGTTGCGGGGATGCGGATCCTCGGTGTGCTCCACGGACACGGCCCAGCCGCGCTGCAGGCAGTACTCGATCTGCGAGCTGATCTGCTGGTCGGTGAGGTCCGGAAGAAATGAGAAAGTGCCTTGAGTGAGTCGCATGACTGTGCTCTCGCGTAGGAATATCGAGCGGCTCAAGCGGCCGCGGTCGGGGTCGGAACGAAGTCGGGAGTGTCGGTGCTCGCGTAATCGAACGTGACTTCGCCCCAGGTATCCAGCGCTGCCCGTAGCGGCTGACAGTGCTTGGCGGCATCAGCCAGAATCGCCGGCCCTTCGCGCCAGATGTCCCGGCCTTCGTTTCTCGCCAGCACCATCGATTCGAGGGCCACGCGATTCGCGGTGGCCCCGGCAGCGATTCCCATCGGATGTCCGATCGTCCCGCCGCCGAACTGAAGCACCGTGTCATCGCCCAGATACGTCAGCAGTTGATGCATCTGCCCCGCATGAATGCCGCCTGAGGCGACCGGCATGACCCCGGGCAACCCGGCCCAGTTCTGCTCGAAGAAAATGCCACGCGGCAGATCCACTGGATTGAGCGGCTCGCGCAGCACGTTGTAGAAGCCCTGCACCGAGTTTGGATCGCCTTCGAGCTTGCCGACGATGGTGCCCGCATGCAGATGGTCGACGCCGGCGAGGCGCATCCACTTGGAGATGACGCGAAATGAAACGCCGTGATTCTTCTGACGCGTGTACGTGCTGTGACCGGCGCGGTGCAGATGCAGGATCATGTCGTTCTTGCGCGCCCACCGCGCCATCGATTGGATCGCGGTGTAGCCGATCACCAGATCGATCATCACGATCACCGAGCCCAGCTCCTTGGCGAACTCGGCGCGCTCGTACATATCTTCCATGGTCGCGGCGGTGACGTTGAGATAGTGTCCCTTGATCTCGCCGCTGGTGGCCTGTGCGCGATTCACCGCTTCCATGCAGTTGAGAAAACGATCGCGCCAGTGCATGAACGGCTGCGAGTTGATGTTCTCGTCGTCCTTGGTGAAGTCCAGGCCGCCCTGCAGCGCCTCGTACACCACGCGCCCGTAGTTCTTGCTGGACAGGCCGAGCTTGGGCTTCACCGTGGCGCCCAGCAGCGGCCGGCCGAACTTGTCGAGCCGCTCGCGCTCGACGATCGTGCCGGTCGCGGGGCCGTCGAAGGTCTTCACATACGCCACCGGCAGGCGCATGTCTTCCAGGCGCAGGCCCTTGAGCGGCTTGAAGCCGAACACGTTGCCGATGATGGACGCGGTCAGATTCGCGATCGAGCCGGGCTCGAACAAGTCCAGATCGTAAGCGATATAGGCGAAGTACTGTCCCGGCGAGCCGGGCACCGGTTCGACCTTGTAGGCCTTGGCGCGATACCGATCGCAGGCAGTCAATCGATCGGTCCACACCACCGTCCACGTCGCTGTTGACGACTCACCGGCGACCGCGGCGGCGGCTTCGCTCGGATCGACGCCGTCCTGTGGTGTGATGCGGAACAGCGCCAGCACATCGGTTTCCTTGGGCTGGTAGCCGCTGTCCCAATAACCCATTTGCGCGTACTTCAACACGCCAGCCCGGTAGCGTTCGGCCACCGGATCCGATGCAGTGCGATTGCCGATTCTCTTCATAGCCCATGCCTCGAGTGTGCCGCCAAGCTGTGGGTCACAATGTGGTCGCCTGCGCCTATTAGGTCCAATTCGAAATAGTTGACCTCAGAATAAGATTCTCTTATTTAGCGCAATGGGGATCCGGTTCGCTGGAGTCGCCATGCGGAACATCACTTTGCGGCAGATGCGCGTGTTCGCGTCGGTGGCGCGCTATCGCTCGTTCACCAAGGCCGCGCGCGAGCTGCATCTCACGCAACCCGCGATCTCACAGCAGATCAAGCAGCTCGAAATCGAAGTCGGTCTGCCGCTGCTCGAAC
>Ga0065721_10049978_pt1 | contig 24603 bp, 24 predicted proteins | sample Mesricmetagenome_FD_59108 | JGI IMG/M metagenome (GOLD analysis project Ga0065721, IMG submission 59108) | Mesophilic microbial community from rice straw/compost enrichment Sample: eDNA_1 v2 (version 2) | ecosystem: Engineered > Solid waste > Grass > Composting > Bioreactor | place: USA: Davis... | reverse complement strand
AACACGCGCACGTGCTCCAGGAGGCTCGTTCATCTGTCCGAACACGAAAGTCGCTTTTGAATCAGCCAGCTCTTTCATGTCAACTTTGCTCAGATCCCAGCCACCTTCTTCCATGCTGTGTTTGAAAGCGTCGCCGTATTTCATAATGCCTGCTTCGATCATTTCACGCATCAGGTCATTTCCTTCACGGGTTCTTTCACCCACACCTGCAAATACTGAAAGACCAGAATAAGCCTTGGCGATATTGTTGATCAATTCCTGGATCAATACTGTTTTACCTACACCCGCACCACCAAACAGACCAATCTTACCACCTTTTGCATAAGGTTCAATCAGGTCAATTACCTTGATACCGGTATACAGTACTTCGGTAGCGGTTGACAGGTTTTCAAAAGCCGGTGGTTTGGCATGAATCGGACGGCCATCCACTTTGGGAACAGGAGGCAGACCGTCGATAGGATCACCGGTAACATTGAAAAGACGTCCTTTGATCTCCTCGCGGGCGGGCATTTTGATGGGAGCCCCGGTATCAGTTACCTCCATTCCGCGCAAAAGACCTTCGGTTCCGTCCATGGCGATGGTACGCACGCTGTCCTCGCCGAGGTGCGTCTGTACTTCAAGGATCAGGGGATCGCCGTTGGGCCTTTTGATTTCCAATGCATTGAAGATCTCGGGGAGGCTTCCGTCGAACTGAACGTCCACAACGGCGCCGATAATCTGTTTTACCTTACCAACTTTTGCCATATATAGCTTTTAAAGAAGATTTTTTAGGGGAAAAACGGCCCAAAAATGACCCTTTTTCTTTTTCAGGGTGCAAAGGTAAGGGTGCACGGGTGAATTGCCAATGAGAAAAATAAGAATGTGGATTTCGGAGAGGGGCTGCGGGGGTTTTGGGTTTGGCGTGTGGAGTATGGTGTGATGGAGGCAGTTGCTTTGCGTAGAAGGTCCATCTTTGAACCTGCACTATTTGACTTCCAAATTTTGATCTTTGACTTACCCCAAACTCCCCTCACACGTCACCCTATCTGACTCTTCAACACACTCTCAATCGCCGCACAGGGGATCATCATCGGCTTTTCATCAATAATAATCTCTAACTGATTGCCGGAAACAGTATAACTGCCACTGATATTTCCAAATACCTGAATACTGAATCTTCCACCGGAACTATCGCCCTCAAAACGGCCACCCTGTTTTTCCACAGCTGCTTTTGCCCTGCTATATACTTCCTCCGCAGTGCCGGAGAACGAAATGCTGAATTCACATTTTGACATGCTCATAATTTTTCTCTCTCACAAAACTAGGCCATACCAACAACTTCGAAGTTGAACTTTTTGAGATTCAACGCTTCGTGTCGTCAAAATTCCCCGTTTTTTTCCCGTACTCATCCATTATACCTCCATCCATCAAAGGCATGTGTTTTGTAAACCCATCAGTATGAAGTATGTATTGATTCCAACCGCCATTATCTTCCTGGCACTGACTTCCTGCCAAAACGAAGATGGCGACCGCAAAAAATCAGAGCTCGAAAAAAAGGTCAGCAAAAGAGATTACAGCATCACAAAAGCCAACTCCTATTCCGACCTCTTCCTCGATAGCATGGTCATGGAAAAATTTATCGAAGAAAAAAAACCAAACGACTCTGTCATCCGGAGAATGCGCAGCTTTTATAACACACGCAACTACCAGTTTGCATGGTTCACCAGCAACGGTCTCACCGAACAGGCCCTCGCCTTCTGGAATTTGCATGACTACATTACCACTTACGACGACGACTCATCACTGCGCGACAAAGCATTGCAAAAAATAATGGACGCATACGTAACTGCCGATCGTATCGCTCCATCTGCATCCGACAAAAATTTTATTCAGACAGAACTTACGCTCACACAACATTTCATTCAATACATCCTGAACAATTACGAAAAAGGTTATGTAAAACGTAAGGAAATGGAGCGCTTCATCCCTTTCAAAAAGCAGGATGCCATGTATCTCGCCGATTCACTCCTGAATAAAAAACACAAAGACGACAAATATTTCGAAGATGTAAACGAACCTTATCGCGCATTGAAAGAACAACTGGGTGTCTATTACGACATTGCAAAAGCAGGAGGATGGCCTTCCATCAACACTTCGAAAAAAACACTCAAAAAAGGAATGACAGACCCTGCAATTCCGGTAATCAAAAAAAGATTACAAATCACAGGCGAACTGAAAGGACAAGACACTTCGCAAATCTTCAACGATTCACTCGAAGCTGCCGTCAAAATATTTCAGACACGCTTTGGTTATACACCTGACGGCATCATATCCGTAAACGTTTTAAAAGAACTCAATGTACCGGCGATCAAACGCGTACAGCAAATTCTGCTCAACATGGAACGCATGCGATGGATGCCCACTGAACCCGCCGGACAACTCATCATGGTCAACATTCCCGAATTCAAACTTCATGTGTATGAAGGCAGGCAGCAGGCATTTGAAATGAATGTAGTAGTGGGAAAAGAAGGGCACAATACCATGATGTTCACGGGTGATCTCAATCAGGTTGTATTCAGTCCCTATTGGAATGTTCCTCCCAGCATCGTGCGCAATGAAATTCTCCCTGCACTTTCCGAAAACGCCGGTTATCTGGAAAGCCAGAACATGGAACAAACGGGCACTGAAGAAAATGGCCTGCCGCGCATTCGCCAACGTCCCGGACCAGGAAATGCACTTGGAAAAGTGAAGTTTTTATTCCCAAACAGTTTTAATATTTATTTTCACGACACACCTGCGAAAAGTTTGTTCGAAAGAGACAAACGCGCGTTCAGTCACGGCTGCATCCGTCTTGCCGAACCCGAAAAAATGGCGAACTACCTCCTGCGCGACCATTCTGAATGGACTCCCGAAAAAATCAGTGCCGCCATGAATAGTGGTAAAGAGCAATTTGTGAAACTGAAAAAACCTGTTCCTGTTTTTATCACATATTACACGGCATGGGTTGACAAAAACGGGTTGCTGAATTTCCGCGAGGATGTATACGCACACGACGAAACTACTCTTTCCAGAATGTTTCTTTGAGTTCTTACTTCCAGGGATTGGCTACATTTGCCTGCTATTTTACAGGCATGCAACTCATAGAGGTAAAGGATAAAAAAACAGCTGAAACATTCATTCAGGTCAACGTTATCATCAATCGTGATAATCCGAATTATATCCGTCCGCTGGATAAGGATATTCATGATGTATTTGATGAAAAGAAAAACAAGGCATTTCGTTTTGGAACAGCGAAACGCTGGATACTGGTCAATGCACAGGGCGAACCCATTGGTCGCATTGCGGCTTTTGTAAATAAAAAGTACAGAAACAAGGGCGATGACATTCCTGTTGGTGGCATGGGCTTCTTTGATTGCATTCATGATCAAAGCGCTGCCGATATGTTGCTCGATGTTGCGAAACACTGGCTGATGCAACAGGGCATGCAGGCCATGGATGGCCCCATCAATTTTGGTGAAAGAGACCGCTGGTGGGGACTGGTGGTGGAAGGATTTCAGTCACCATTATACTGCATGAACTACAATCCTCCCTATTATCAGTCGCTGCTTGAAAACTATGGATTCAGGCCTTTCTTCTATCAGCTTTGTCTCGGACTGGATCCGCAGAAAAAACTGAGTGAGAAAATTTTGAAACGACATGCGCAATTAGCAGAGGATCCCAATTATTCCGCACGACATATCGACAAAAATAAGTTAGAGAAATTCGCGGCCGATTTTGCCACTGTTTACAATGAAGCCTGGGCGGGACACGGAGGATTAAAAGAACTGCGCACCGAACAGGTGTTGCTCATGTTTCAGAAAATGAGTCCCGTGATGGATGAAAAGATTGTGTGGTTTGCCTATTACAGGGAGCGCCCGATCGCAATTTTCACCAATCTTCCTGATCTCAATCAGTGGTTTCGTCATTTGAATGGAAAATTTGGTGTGTGGCACAAAATCAAATTCCTCTGGATCAAAAACACAGTGACCTGTAAAAAATTCACCGGCCTTGTATTTGGCATTGTCCCGGATTTCCAGGCAAAAGGTGTAGACGCATACATCATTGGCGAAGCTGCCAAAGTGATCCAGTCGCCTAAAATGCATTATCAGGAATATGAAATGCAGTGGATTGGCGATTTTAATCCAAAAATGCTGAATGTGGGACTGAGTTTGGGAGATACATTCATCACCCGCAGACTGTGCACTTACCGCTACCTGTTCGACCGCACGAAGGAGTTTAAACGCCATCCGATTCTGGCCTGAGAAAGTACACGGCGCAAAAATCTGTGAAAACGGATCGAATTCTGCTGCATCCGCGTACCTTAGCAGCGAGGTGCATCGTATGGAAAAATTCATCGTTTCAGCAAGGAAATACAGACCCCAGACTTTCGACACTGTTGTGGGGCAGGAACATATTACAACCACTCTGAAAAACGCCATCAAAAACCATCAGCTGGCGCATGCGTTTTTGTTTTGTGGTCCGCGTGGTGTTGGTAAAACAACCTGTGCACGTATTCTCGCCAAGACCATCAATTGCGAAAATCAAACAGCAGATGGCGAAGCCTGTAACACCTGTACTTCATGTACCTCATTCAACAGCGGTAGTTCACTAAACATCCACGAGCTTGATGCTGCATCCAACAACTCCGTAGATGATATCAGAAGTCTGGTGGAACAGGTGCGCTTTGCACCACAGGCAGGCAAATACAAAGTATATATTATCGATGAGGTGCATATGCTTTCATCGTCAGCCTTCAACGCATTTCTGAAAACACTGGAAGAACCACCACCTTATGCGATTTTTATTCTTGCAACAACAGAAAAGCATAAGATCCTACCAACCATTTTGAGCCGCTGCCAGATCTTCGACTTCAAACGCATTACACTGCAGGATACTGTTGATCATCTGGAAGGCATCGCGAAAAAAGAACAGATTCAGACGGAAGAAACTGCACTGCAACTCATTGCCCAAAAAAGTGAAGGATGCATGCGCGATGCATTGAGCATCCTCGACAAGATCGTGAGCTTTACCAATGGTGTGGTGAGTTATGAAAACACAATTGAACATCTCAACATACTTGACGCAGATTATTATTTCCGCCTGATTGATTGTATGTTGAATCAGGATCTCGCCGGCGCCATGTTGTTGTACGATAATATTGATAAAAAAGGATTTGAAGGCGACACGGTATTGAATGGATTTGCAGAGTTTATCCGAAACCTTCTCATTTGCAAGGATGAAAGAGTAGCAGGACTTCTGGAAGTGGTAGAAACTTTCAAACAACGCTACGTGGAAACCGCGAAGGGAACTGAAGCAGGCTATCTCGTAGCAGCACTTAATATTTTGAACGAAGCAGAGATCAATTACAGATCTGCGCGCAACAAAAGACTTCATGTGGAGATGGCGCTGATCAAACTTTGTTATCTCGGACAGGCACTGCAGCTCACTGCAAACGGTGCAGGACTTGATAAAAAAAAAGTAATTGACGCTCCAAAGGCTGTTCCGTTCCGAACCATCCAGCCGGTAGCGGCTCCGGCTGCAAAGCCTGCTGCAAAGACAAACATCCCCGAACCAAAAACACAGCCGGCGGCCAAACTGGTGATTGATACACCACCGCCGCCACCTCCTCCTGTTGAAATAAAAAAGGTGGAGACACCAAAGCCCGCAGCATCAAATGGAAAAACAAAACTGAGTTCTCTCGATGCGTTGCGAAAAAAGATCAAAGAAGAAAATGCATCTGAAGAGGCGCTGCGCGATCAGCCTTTGGAAATGGAAGCGCTGAAAAAAGAATGGGCCGCATTTATTGATATTCTGAAAGAAAATAAAAAACCAGCGTGGCAAAGTTTTGAAGCCGCGGAACTCACCATTAAGGATGAAAACAGTTTTGATGTTGTGATTCAAAACAATATTGATCAAAAATTTCTGGAGTTTGAACGCAACCATGTTTCTGAATTTTTACAGAAGCGATTGTGCAATCGTCAGCTTCAGTTTACGATCACATTAGTGGAAGGTCCACCACAGGAGATACCTGATCTGCCCCTAAGTTCAAAAGAACAATATCAAAAACTAATCGAGGAATATCCGCTGGTAAAAGAACTGCGTGAAAGATTGGGACTTGATCTGGATTACTGAGAATTAAAATCATTTAATATGAGAACGGTTAAAAACATCATCGACACAAAACCACAACCCTCGAATATCATTAGTCCAACCGCGATGGTCATTGATGCACTCACGATGATGAACAGCGTAAATCTCAGTTATCTGATCGTGATGGAAGACGAAGAGGTGAAAGGACTTTTTTCTGAAAGAGACTATAGTCGTAATGTGGTGTTGAAAGGAAGAAGCAGCAGTTCTTCAAAGGTGGAGGATGTGATGGCTACGGATTTGCCGACGGTCTCGCCTGCCGATACCGTGGAGCAGTGTATGAATACGATGATCCGGCACAAGAGCAGATATCTGCTTGCTTTTGATGGGGCGAAGTTTTTAGGTGTGATCACGATTCATGATTTATTGAGAGAAGTGATTGCGAACAAGGAGGGCGTATTTGATGGCCCGGCGCAGGCATTGCTGGACAGCGACGAAAGCCATTTCGTCTACTGACGAGTTTCCATACAAAAATATTCAATGCAACACACCGGGAAATTTCCCGTATTTGAGGTGGTTTTTCACATAGAAAATACGGGAGAAAGCTCAGGTTTTTTGGATGGGGGTTGATTTAACTTGCCTGCATGATCAGCCATCTCAAGATACAGGAGCAGGATGTTTGGGAAGCCTGGATTGAATTCGATCAACACAGCAATCATTTTGGCACATTATACATCAGTGGCGAGATCCTTGCCAGTTCCGGAAGGTTCGACGCCAGGATCAGTGTTGAGGATACGATTTACGGCAGGCAGCTGCTTCTGGTATTACCTGAAAGAGTCGAAGGCAGAAGTCGTATTCGTGAGTTCTTATATTCTGAAGCAATTCAAAATCCCTTTCAATACAACGCTATCTGCATTTATGCCGGTGATGAATTGTTGGCACGATTCGGTGAAATTGAAATTCTGATCTGAAGATTCAGGCCGTACCAATTTAATACAACTCACCCTTACCCATCGCCTTTGGTACGCTTATTCACCTGAATTTTATACAATGGAAAATGAAGTGTCCGTGACGGACATTTTCGACAACTCCATCTATCTGCCAGCCTCGTTCATGAATGAACAGGGAAAGGGATTTGATGAAGAAATTATAGCAACTGTCAGTAAACCCGCATTAGTAGTGGAATGGATAGAAGATGGACACCGGCAACTTACCTATTTCCGGTCAGTTGACTGGCACGAAACCTTCCTCTTCACCGCACGTCTCCTTGGCAACAAATGGGAAGCATTCTCCTGCACCAAAAATCCACCAAGTTATCTTCTTGCCGACTTGCTAAAAGATGGGAAGCAAATCATATAATTATTCAAAAGTCAAAAACGAGAAGGCCCCCTTCCACCCGGCACAAGATTTTCTTTCTCTTCCAAAAGCATTCGTATGAACGACAGAACCAACCGGCCTGAGCGTGGAGACCGCGATCCGGGCACCAACAGAACAGAAAGAAGATCTTCCATACCCAACGACCTTCCGGATTCACAGAAGGATCGTGAGAAACTGGAACCGGAAGAAACCAATATTGATCTCCCTGATGTGAAAGACATACCCGGACAGGAATTTGTGAACGCTCCTCCTGCCGGAATGCTGAGTGATACCACGGCATCGTCTGATGATGAAGAAGGCCGCAGCATTTTCGAGCGCGACGATGATGAAGATTTTCAGAGAACCGGTAACGATTCAGATGTGAGTCCGGCCGAACGTCGTGCGCTTGAACGTGCAGATTATATGCCGAGCCGGGATGAAGACAACCTGCGTCGCGCGTCACTTGATAATCGCGACTTCCAGGGAGAAAGACTCAATGAAAAAGGATTTGGGCAGGAAAGTAGTGGCAGTGACCTCGACATCCCCGGCAATACTGATGAAACAGAAACCGACGCGATGGGTCAGGGTGATGAAGAGAACAAACATTACAGCATTGGTGGTGGAGAGAATGATAATGTTGTGGAAGGCACACCGTAGGGAAAGTCAAAATTTAAAAGTGAGAAGTCAAATGCGTGATGTTCGACAGGCGGAACTGATTTTTGAACCTTCTTTTTTAAACCGCAAAGCGCAGCAATCCGCAAACTGGCGGATTGCTGCTTTGTGAAAAAAATTCCAACACTAAAATTCAAATTCTTTCACCGAAGGATGATGCAGCATCCGCTTCGTAAACTCATTGTGATTTTTTTCTTTTCCAGATACATACCAGATGCCAATGATGCTATCACCATGTTTGGTTCGTTTGATCCTCTTGTAGCGCAAACGACATTCACGAAATATCTTCTCATATTCACGCAACAGATCTTCACGATAAATACTCACAATTCGATACGTGTGTGACTGATTGATATTATCAATCACATTCTCCAGTTCCGTCAACAGGAACAGAGCCGCCAGCACGATACCGGTTGAAACTCCAACAATGAAATATTCCTCCAGCGCAATGCCCATCCCAAGCGCAGCAACTGCCCAGATGGTGGCAGCAGTTGTAATACCGTTGACACGATTGTTGCTTTTATAGATCACACCGGCACCCAGGAAACCAATCCCTGTGACGATGTTTGATGCCACACGGTCGGCGCTGAAATCGCTGATGACGATCGAAAATGTGGTAAACAAAAACGAACCCAGGCAGATCAGGATCATGGTGCGAAAGCCGGCGGATTTACTCCTGAATTCACGTTCGGCGCCAATAATACCGCCGACCAGAATCACCAGGGCCAGTTTGAAAAAAATCTCTTCAGTGGTTGACATGTAACAAAGTTAATAGGCCTGTTCAGATAAAACTCGTACCAGTGCCACCGGTACCAACGGTACTTGTGTCCGCCTGGTATTAAAATTGTTCAAATGGGGAAAAGAATAGTTATGAAAACAAGAACATTATTATTGATCGGCTCGTTGACAGCAATGGCATATGCCTCCTGTAGCGATGCCAACAGCAGGTATCTTGACCTGACTACAGGAGAGTCTGTAGAACTGAAAAAGGACGACGCAACCGGAAGAATGGTAAACGCCGAGACTGGTAAGCCCGTAGAAATTTATGTGGATCGCGAAAAGGGCGACACAATCTGGGGCGCAACTGGTAAAGTGATCAACGGTCATGTGATGAAATCAGGTGATGGCAAATGGAAGTATGAAGGTCAAGATGGTGAATGGAAAGTAAAAGCTGATGACGGTGAGATCAAAATCAAGTCTGGTGACTATAAAAAAGAAATCGAGAAAGATGGTGATATCACAATCAAGGACGGAAACAAAAAGGTGAAGATTGATGGTGAGACCGGAGAGAAGAAGGTGAAGTATGATGACTAAGTGAAAAGTAAAGAGCAAAAAGTCAAAGTTGTGTGGTGTGTGAGGTTTTTAGTGTAGTGAATTTTGTTTCTAATTTTTCCTGGCGGGCTCTCTTTGAAGAGCCTTGCCGGGATTTTTTTTTTGCCGGTTTTGGAAACGGTAAAGGGTGTTCTCCAATTCAAAATCTATGTACAATAGCGAATCATGTTCATCTTTCGTTCAATTCCGGAGGCCAACCATTTTGGATTTTCCCAACTCATTCAGCTTCGCATGCACGATCTTCGCCAGTGAAGCAACAGAAATCTCTTTCATACATTTAAAATGTCCTAACGGACAACGATCTCTTCCCGTAGCTGTACAGGGACGACACCACAATTTCTCCAATTGTACATCTTCCTGTACGCTTTCATGAAGTTTCAAATAGTGCGTATCGTAGTAGGGTCGTCTTCCAAATGAAGGCGTGGTACTTCCCCACACAGAGATCACAGGTTTTTGCAATGCGGCCGCCAGTTGCGCGAGTCCATTATCATGCGCAATCAGAAGTTTTGATCTTTTAATCAAATCAGCGGTTTCATGCAAATAGAATTTACCACAGGCATTGTATACTTTAATTGGATCAAACGAAGCAATTGCTTCCGCATCTGCATATTCTCTTTCAGCACCAATCAACATGATCGGATGATCAATCATTTTACAGAGCTCCTGCAATTTTTCAACCGGCATTCTTTTGGTAAAATGCGAAGCACCAACAGCAATCGCCACATAACCCAGATGATGCGATGCCGGAATATCCCGTTCGGTAACTTCGTGATCTTTTGGAACTGAATAATCCAACCCTCTTCCATCATTCTGCACATTCAAAAAAGAAACAGTTTCAAAAAAACGATCTGCAAGATGTTTCCGCGGCATCACATTCCATTTCAACTTTGTGTAGATGGCTGTCTGAAAACCGGCCTTACGATAAGAGTGTGGACGTTGTCGGAGAGCGCGCGCTAATTTTTTTGTAAAATCATTATCAGCAAGATCAATGATATGGTCAAATGATACTTCCTTTAACTGACGCAGACTAACTCTTTCAGCCGCATATTTATGATCAATGTAAACATTATGTTCTACCAACGGAAGATGCTTTTCGCGCACCAGGAAATGGATCTCAACTTCCGGCACCTGCATCTTCACACATCGCACCAGCGGTGTGGATAACATCACCGAACTAAAACTTCCCGTTTGCAGAACAAGCAGTTTCATACTGTTCGTTTCTTTAATTGACTGATGATCCTTTCCGTAACGAGCAAAGGCGAAATTCCTTTCATACAGGCCAGATCGTTGTGACAGTTTTTATTTCCAAACACTGAAGATGGACGGCAATCCAGTTCAATTTGCACAGCATTCGCGGGGTCCTGTCCCCATCCATAAAATCCCAAATAAGGATGTGTGCCTCCCCAAATGGATACAACAGGAACTCCAAACAACGAAGCAAGGTGCATATTCGCTGAATCCATACTTACCATCACATCAAGGCCCGCAATCCAATGCAGTTCTTCTTCAAAACTCATTTTTCCTGCAACTGACATCACATTCGGCATTCCCGCGCACCAGTCTTCCAGCACCGCAGCTTCATTCTTCCCACCAAAAAGGCAGATCTTCACATTGTTTTCTTTCGAAAGCAAACGAATCACTTCCTGCATTTTTTCCGCAGGATACGTTTTCTCACGATGCAATGCAAAAGGTGCAATTCCCACAAGCTGGTATTGCGACTTCAATTCCTTCACTGCAGGATGAATAGAAATTTTGGAAACACCTCCTTCTTTTTTTAATTCAATCGGGAAACCAAGTTTGGAAAATACATCCGCATATCGTTGAAAGTTGGATTTAAGCGGACGAAGTTTTTTGTTTTGTTGTCTGGTCAGTTCCTTTTTTTCTGCCCTGCCTTTATCAATTGTGGCAACAGGTTTTCCTGAAAAAAGAAAAAAAGTCTTCAGAATTTTTGTACGCAGCACATTGTGGAGATCAGCGATTCCATCGAAAGGAAACTGTTTTGAGAGTTCGCGAGAGAGTTTGAACAATCCCGGAACGCCTTTGTGTTTTCCTTTCAGATCTGCCGCATAAAACTGAACGCGGGGAATGTTTGTAAACAATGGTCTTACAAATTCAGTGGATACCATTGTAACGTGCAGTTGCGGATATTGATCCATCAACAACCGAATCACCGGCACAGTCATGGCTACATCTCCGAGAGATGAAAACCGGAAAACCAACAGGTGTTGCTGTGCTGCGGACTTCATTTATTTTTTTGAGCGTATAAAACGGGGTTGAGATTCTCGTCGTTATACATCTTCATCTGACGATACACTTTCATGTACTTTCTTCCTGCTGCGATATCTTCCAGCAGTTGATCGATTGCTGATGAAAGATCCTTTTGTTGCGCCAGCAATATATCCAGTTTTTTTTGAGCGCTGGCTCTGTGTTCATGTGAAGCATCTTTTCTTTCAGCTTCGATGCGCATATGATAAATTTTCAAAGCCAGGATTGAAAGACGATCAATGGCCCATGCGGGACTTTCAGTATTGATGGTGGCATCAGGCAATGGTTGCACTGTTTCATATTGTTGCAGGAACCAGCTGTCAATATATTCCACCACATCTGTTCTTTCCTGGTTGGAGCGATCAATCCATCGTTTGATTTTCAAAGCTTCCACTGCATCAATGGCGGGATCGCGGATAATGTCTTCGAGATGCCATTGCACGGTATCAATCCAATTCTTCAAATACAACAGGTGTTCGAGTGATCCTGAATCATAGGGATTCTGCACAGGTCTGTTGATATCATCATGAACATGATAGTCCCCGATGCTTTGTTCAAATATCCTGTTGCAGGTATTGCTGATCATGATTATTTCTCTACGTAATTTAAATCTTTACCAAAAGTTTCTTTCGTCATTAATGCTGCCACAACGGTGATTACCATAATGATAATGGCTGTAAGCCATCCACCCGTAAAATAATCTGTGGCACTTCTCAATCCGTTGAACAAAGGAAGGATTAATACAGAAAGCATTCCCCTCACCATGTTCGGAATAGTAGTTGCCGCTGTCGCCCGCAGGTTTGTACCAAATTGCTCGGCAGCCATGGTTACAAAGATCGCCCAGAAGCCGGTACCAAATCCAAGTCCGGCGCAGATCCAGTACATTCTGTCTGCAGAACCACCCTCCTGCGCGGTAAAAAACAACACCGTAAAGATGGCGGTGATCACATAAAAAAGATACAGGGCTTTCTTCCGGCTGCGCAGCCACTGACTGATGAAGCCGATCAAAATATCACCAATGGAAATAGCCGCGTATGCATACATGATGGCTTTACCCGGATCAATTTCCTCTTTGATGTTCATCCATTTTCCAAATTCCGCAGAAAATGTTACCAGCACACCGATCACAAACCATGTAGGCAGACCAATGAGGATACTCAGTATGTAACGTTTCACACGGTCAGCATTGTTGAACAGCATGAAAAAATTTCCACGCTGCACATCCATCTTTTTTACATCATGAAACATTCCTGATTCGAAAACAGAAACGCGCAACACAAGCAGTAGTATTCCCAATCCACCACCAATAAAATAACAGGTGCGCCAGTCAAAATTTTCTTTCATGATGAAAGCAACTACTGCACCGGTAAGACCAATACCTGCTACCAGCGATGTGGCCACACCTCTTTTTTCTTTTGGTGTGAGTTCGGATACCAGTGTAATGCCTGCACCCAGTTCGCCTGCAAGACCTAATCCGGCAATAAAGCGAATGAGTTTGTATTGTTCCACGTTCTCCACAAATCCATTGGCTATGTTGGCCAGCGAGTAAATCACAATGGAACCAAAGAGCACACTCAGTCTTCCTTTTTTATCGCCCATGATACCCCAGATGATACCACCAATCAGAAGACCAGCCATTTGCCAGCTGATGATGGCTTCTCCATCTGTGGTGATTTGGTCCGGAGTCAGTCCAAGCGATTTGAGACTTGGAATACGAATGATGCTGAAAAGCAGCAGGTCGTAAATGTCTACGAAATAGCCAAGCGCGGCCACAACCACGGCCAGGCTGAAGACAGATTGGGATGGTTGCTTCATGAACTCTTAGGGGTTGGTGGTTTTGCCAAGATCTTCGGCGATTTCCTCTACCGGCACTACTTTTTTCTTAGCAAAAAACAACTTCCAAAGCACGGGCAGTGTGGTAACGAGGATGATCCCTACCGTAATCACTTCGATATAGTCAAGTAAACTAAATCCAAATTGTGTTTTAATCCACTCTTCCAGGAAATATCCGCCCAGCATCATGCTGCATACCCAGGCGATACTGCCAAGAATATTGAACACAACGAAGGTTCTGCGATCCATCTTCACAATCCCGGCAACGATAGGAGCAAATGTGCGGATGATGGGAAGAAACTTTGCCAGGAAGATCGTAGCCTTTCCGTATTGATTATAAAAATCTGTTGCTTTCATAAGATGTTTTTTACGAAACAGCCAGGTTTCTTTTCTTTCGTAAAGAAGCGGACCGGTTCTTCTTCCAAACCAATAACCCACAAGATTACCAACCACAGAAGCGATGATTACACAAACGATCACCGCAGGAATGCTGTCAACAAAAAATTTCTCCGCAAGTCTGCTCAGTACAATGCCTGCCGCGAACAGCAGCGAATCACCGGGCAAAAAGAAACCAACGAACAGACCTGTTTCCGCAAAAATGATCAGCAGCAGCACATAAATACCACCGTTTTCAATAACCCAGTTAATAAAATCGTGGAGAAATCCACCTTTCAATAAGGTAATCTGTAATAAACTATCCATTCGAGACCTCTTTAAATTTTAATGATGAAAAAACTAACCGTTGTCCAATTCTCCTTCCCACTTGCTCACCACGCTGGTGGCCAGTGCATTTCCTACCACGTTGGTAGCTGTACGGAACATATCGCAAAAATGGTCGATGGGCAGGATCAAAGCAACACCCACCGGTGGAATGTCAAACATTGCGCAGGTGGCAAGCACTACCACCAGCGATGCACGCGGCACTCCCGCAATCCCCTTGCTGGTAAGCATGAGTACCAGCAACATGGCAAGTTGCTGCGGAATGTCGTTCGCTATTGGAGCATTATACGCCTGCGCGATGGCCAGCGAAGCAAACGTCATATACATCATGCTGCCATCCAGGTTGAACGAATAACCAAGCGGAAGTACAAATGATACAATCCTGTCGCGACAACCGAAGCGCTCCAGTTCTTCAGTAAGTTTTGGAAATACTGCTTCGCTACTTGTAGTACTGAATGCAATGAGCAAGGGACTACTGATGCGGCGCAACAATTCGCGCATGCGATGTTTCAGGATAATAAAGCCTGCTCCCAATAAAATGACCCAAAGCAAAGCAATACCGATCAGGAAGAAGGCAAAGTATTTTATGTAAAACTCAAAAATTCCAAGACCATTGATGGCTACTACACCCGCGATGGCACCAAATACACCCAGAGGAGCAAAATTCATCACGTAGTTCACCATCTTGAGAATCACGTGGGCTGCAATATCAAGAGCTTTGATCAGCGGCTTTGTGTATTCGCCGATGGCTGCCGCAGCCACACCAAAAAACACAGAAAACACTACCAGTTGCAGCATTTCATTTTTTGCCATGGCCTCAATCAGGCTCCTGGGCACAACGTGCTCCACAAAATTTTGAAGGGAAAAACTTTGTTGTCCGCCTTTCAATGCCTCCAATCCTGCCGGATCACCGGTACCCATGTGGATGTAATCACCTGGCTGGAAATAGTTCACCAGCATCATGCCCAGCAGTAGCGACATCAGCGAGGCACTAATGAACCAAAGGATCGCTTTGCCACCTACCCGACCCACGGTTTTGAGATCACCGAGTTTGGCAATGCCCACCACAAGCGTCGTAAACACAAGTGGTGAGATAATCATTTGGACGAGGCGGATAAAAATGGTACTGAGCAGCTTGATGAGATCGGAGAAATTCTTTCGGGCTGTGATATCAGCATAGCCGCCCGCGGGAGCATCAACAGATTCAATGCGTTCTTCTGTTTTCAGCGTAGTGGCGGCATTGCCAACTACCAGTGCAATGTTGGGCTGGTTGATGGCCAGTAAACTGTCCTTCTTTTTTCTGTAGTCCGCAGAGTCCTTTACCACGAGTACCGGACGGAGCACTTCACCTTCGCTGGTTTTGATTCTGATGGTATCCGCCCCTACAAAATCTTTCCGGGGCGTGTAGGAAATCTTATGTCCGCCTCCGAACTGATTCACAAGGTAGCCCACGATGATCCCGAGGACCATGGCGATCAAAATAAAAACTGTCAGCCTGTTTCCTTTCATTTCACTTGATTGAACAGAACGCCGAAAATCAGAAAAAATCACCACAGGGCAAAAACTTTCACGATTCGCAGCGGATTCTGTGTAAAAACATCGGGGTGGCTTTTTAAATTATTGTTTTATTTTACGACCGCTGCAATCCAACTGTATCTGCTTGTCAGCCACCACAAACTGAAACTATGTCGGAACAACATGCTTCTTCTTTCAAACAATCCCTTGGACTGTTCGATGCCACTATGATCGTTGCCGGATCCATGATTGGTTCGGGGATCTTTATTGTGAGTTCTGAGATTACACGAAACGTTGGAAGCGCAGGATGGCTGATCCTTGTATGGGTCATCACCGGTTTCATGACCATTACTGCTGCTTTGAGTTATGGTGAACTCAGTAGTATGTACCCACGTGCCGGCGGCCAATACGTGTATTTGCGCGAAGCATTTAATCCTCTTGCCGGATTTCTCTATGGATGGAGTTTATTTATTGTAATACAAACGGCAACCATCGCAGCTGTAGCGGTAGCATTCAGCAAGTTTACCGCGTATATTTTTCCGGCGGTTGGTGAAGACAATATATTATGGCAAATACAAATTGATGAAAATGCAGAAGGTGTTGCGCAATATTTCAGGGTGAACATGGCGCAGGTGTTGGGTATTATCACAATTGTGTTGCTTACCTATTCCAACACCAGAGGTGTACGGGAAGGAAAGATCATTCAAACCACATTCACTACTACCAAACTTCTGGCGCTCTTCGGACTGATTGGTTTGGGATTTTTAATGACAAAAGAAAATTTCTGGACTGAAAACTGGTCAACCGGATTTAATGCCATGCAGGCTGTTGAAAGCGGAGGATGGGAATCCATTTCAGGTTTCACTCTCATGGGTGCTATTGCGGCAGCGATGACCGGATCCATTTTCAGTAGCGATGCCTGGAATAACGTAACCTTCATTGCAGGTGAAATCAAAAATCCCAAAAGAAATATTGGATTAAGTCTGTTCCTCGGAACATTGATCGTTACCATCATATATGTAGCAGCCAACCTGATGTATCTCTATGTACTGCCGATGGAGGGAATTGCTTTCGCACAAAATGATCGTGTGGCGGTGGCCGCTTCACAACAATTTTTAGGAAATGCCGGAACCTACACCATTGCGGTGCTGATTATGATCTCCACTTTTGGTTGTAATAATGGACTGATTCTCGCTGGTGCGCGTGTGTATTATGCCATGGCGAAAGATGGACTATTCTTTAAAAAGACAGGCGAGCTGAATAAAAACGCGGTTCCTGCATATGGACTGTGGATTCAATGCATCGTTGCCAGCCTTCTTTGTCTGAGTGGCAGTTATGGTGATCTGTTGACAATGATCTCCTTTGTGGTGGTAATTTTTTATGTGTTGACCATTCTTGGAATTTTTGTGTTGAGGAAAAAAAGACCGGATATTGAAAGGCCTTACAAAGCTTTTGGTTATCCTGTGCTTCCCATCATATATATAATATTGGCTCTTGCATTTTGTATTGGAATTGTTTGGGCAAAGCCGGGATATTCGCTGGCGGGAATGGGACTGGTATTATTAGGCATCCCCATATATTTTATAGCGATGAGCAGAAAAAAATGACCGTTTACCATTTTTTGATTAACGGAGTGCGGTAAAAAAAATCATTTAATAGGTATATTGCCGGATTATAGAATCCTGATCTTTTCTGATAGAACACCTTAAATCAAAACCAGATGAGTTTATTTGTCAAGAAACCGTTAGAACAGGTGCTGGCGCAGGCAGCTGATAATGAGAAAGGCCTGAAGCGCACATTGGGAGCCACCAATCTGGTGGCATTGGGGATTGGTGCCATCATTGGTGCCGGTCTGTTTGTAAGAACGGCCGCGGCCAGTGCAGAAGCTGCAGGTCCGGCTGTTACGCTTTCATTTGTTGTAGCAGCCATTGGTTGTGCCTTCGCAGGTTTATGTTATGCTGAATTTGCGTCCATGATTCCCATCGCGGGAAGTGCGTATGCTTACTCTTATGTAACGATGGGTGAACTGGTAGCCTGGATCATCGGTTGGGCGCTCATCATGGAATATGCATTAGGTGCCGCAACGGTTTCTATTGCGTGGAGTGAATATCTCAATAATCTGTTAGGAGGGCAGATACCATATGAATGGTGCCATTCGCCGTTTGAATCGCTGCACGCGGCGAGCGGCGATGCTGTTGCCCAAATCACAGCAGCACTGCCTGAAACTGCAAAGTCAGTGAAAGACGGTGTACTGGTTCTGACAGAAGCTCAATACAGTGCATTGCCTGCTAACCTTGCGGGCATGGTTGAAGTTACCAGTGGTATTGTGAACGCTCCGGCGTTGATCATTCTTTTCCTTCTTACACTTTTGCTGATCAAAGGAACTCAGGAGAGCGCGTTGGTGAATGCGATCATTGTATTTATCAAAGTAGCCATCGTGGTGCTCTTCATCGCTATTGGATGGCAGTTTATCAAACCCGAAAATCACAATCCTTATTTCATACCTGCAGGAACACCGGGACATGATGGTGTTTTCCAACATGGTTGGGGAGGCGTGCTGGGAGGAGCCGCCATTGTATTCTTTGCCTTCATTGGTTTTGATGCGGTGAGTACAGCAGCACAGGAAGCCAAAAATCCCAAGCGCGACATGCCAATCGGTATTCTGGGTTCACTGGTAGTATGTACGATTCTCTACATTTTGTTCGGTCACGTACTCACTGGCGTTGCGAACTATAATGAATTCAAAACAGCTGGTAAAGAAGCTTCTGTTGCTTATGCCATTCAAACCTATATGACGGGATACGGCTGGCTGGCTACAGCGGTAACCATTGCCATCCTCGCCGGATTCTCCTCGGTAATCCTTGTAATGCTGATGGGTCAAAGCCGTATCTTCTATACTATGAGTAACGATGGTTTGATTCCAAAAGCATTTGGAGATCTTCACCCCAAATTCAAAACACCTTATAAAGCCAACTGGCTGCTCTTTGTTTTTGTTGGATTGTTTGCAGCCTTTGTGCCGGGTAGTGTGGCAGGTGACCTTACTTCATTTGGAACCCTGTTTGCCTTCGTACTGGTAAGTGCCGGTGTGTGGATCATGAGAAGAAAAGCTCCAAATATCAAACGTCCATTCAGAACTCCGGCTGCACCAGTGGTATCAGCGCTGGGTGTGTTAGTGTGTACAGGTATGATCATCGCGATTGATATTCATACATTGCAGGTAGCGCTGGGATGGATGATCGTTGGTTTGATTGTGTATTTCCTTTATAGCCGTAAGCATAGTAAGCTGCGCAATCCGGTAGACATCCTGCCAAAAGCATCTGATTTTGAATCTACAAAGGATAATTAAAGAATAACTGGGTAGATCCGAAGTGAGAAACTTCGGATAGTGAATCGCTTTCAACGTTGTCCGAAGCGTTGTGCCGAAGTCTGGGACTTCGTACATCACTTCGGACAACATTTTTTTTATTAGTACCTTTGCGGCTCGTTAATACTACCAGTTCAAATCAATACTATGGGTCGCATTTTTGAAGTTAGGAAGGCCACAATGTTTGCCCGCTGGGACCGAATGGCCAAGCAGTTTACCAGAATCGGAAAAGAAATTGCAATTGCTGTAAAAGCAGGTGGTCCCGATCCCAATACCAATCCCGCTCTGCGCAGATGTATTCAGAACGCGAAGTCTGTGAACATGCCTAAAGACCGCGTGGAAGCTGCAATCAAAAGGGCGATGGGTAAAGAGATGGATAACTACGAGGAGATCCTGTATGAAGGTTATGGTCCTCATGGTGTTGCCATCCTTGTTGAAACTGCTACCGACAACCACGTGCGCACCGTTGCCAACGTGAAAGCCGCATTCAACAAAGGCGGTGGTTCAATGGGCAATAGTGGTAGTGTAAGTTTTCAGTTTAAAAAAATGGGTGTCTTCAAACTCAAACCCGAAGGATTGAACATAGAAGAACTGGAACTCGAACTAATTGACCACGGACTTGAAGAACTGGGTGAAAGTACCGGCGAAAACGGAGAAGAAATTCTGGTATTGCGCTGCGCCTTCAACGATTTCGGCGCCATGCAAAAAGCACTTGAAGAAAAAAACATCACTCCTATCAGCGCCGAAGTAGAATGGATTCCCTCTACCACTGTACCTCTCTCTGATGAACAGGCTGAAGAAGTCAGTAAGCTGATTGAAAGACTGGAGCAGGATGACGACGTGCAGAAGGTGTTTCATAATATGGGATAAGGGCGTAGGGTGTAGCGTGTGGCGTTTGGAGTAACTTCACCGGATGAATCATCCCATTGTTTTGTTTGACGGTGTTTGCAATTTTTGCAATGGGGTGGTGAATTTTATTATCAGGCAGGATAAAAAGAAAATCTTTCGTTTTGCTGCGCAGCAGTCTGATGCTGGTCAGAAGATCCTGCAATCTTTTCAACTTCCTTCCAGTCATTTTGATTCTTTTTTGTTGTTAGAGAACGATAAGATCTATAAAAGTTCTACTGCAGCACTTAGGTTGTATAAACATCTTCCATGGTATTGGAAATGGACGCAGATATTCTGGATCGTGCCGCGATTTGCGCGGGATGCAGTGTATGATTTTGTTGCGAGGAACAGGTATAAATGGTTTGGGAAGAAAGATGTATGCATGGTGCCGGATGCGGAGGTGAGAGAGAGATTTGTGGGATAGTTCAGAAATCAAATGGCCAAAAGCCAAAAATCAAATTGTCAAAAGTCAAATCTTCATAATACTGAAGATGCATTTGGATTGAATTGTTTTTTAAACGCAAAGAAAACATTCATCAATCTTGAATACTTTTCGAACGTCTTTTGTGCTCTTTGCGTTTCAATCAAAAGTTCCATTTAAAACTACCGAATAAAAAAACCGCTAACTAACAGTTAACGGTTTCCTATTTGAATTTTTACTCCTGATCTTCGACTTTCTTTACCTATTCCGTCATCATCGACTTGATCACTGCTTCAATTTCTTCCGCGTTTGGTTTGCTGAAGTAGTCACCATCGCTTCCATATGCGGGGCGATGCGCTTTTGCCGTGATCGTGCGCGGAGCAACATCCAGCCAGCGATATCCACCCTGTTCTTCCATCACTTTGTTGAACATGTAAGCAGCGGCACCACCCGGCACATCTTCATCAACAAATACAATCCTGTTTGTTTTCTTCAGTGAATTCAGGATCATGTGATTCAAATCAAATGGCAACAAGGTTTGTACATCTACCACTTCGCAACTGATTCCTGCTTTCTCCAACATTTGCGCAGCATCCATCACAATACGCAATGTTGAACCATAGGTAACGATGGTTACATCCTCTCCTTCTCTTACCACTTCAGGCACACCAAGAGGTACGGTGAACTCCAGGAGATTCCCGGGAAGTTTTTCTTTCAAACGATATCCGTTCAGACATTCTACAATAATTCCCGGATCGTTGCTTTGCAACAAAGTATTATACATACCCACGGCCTGCGTCATGTTGCGCGGAACACATACATGCATACCACGCAATGCATTGATCACAACACCCATAGGCGAACCACTATGCCAGATACCTTCAAGGCGATGTCCGCGCGTACGCACAATAATCGGACAGCTTTGTTGTCCTTTGGTGCGATAGTGGAGTGTGGAAACATCGTCGCTCAGCGGTTGCAAACCATAGAGCAGGTAATCCAGATACTGAATCTCCGCGATGGGGCGCAGACCACGCATGGCGAGACCAATTCCCTGTCCCATGATGGTGAGTTCACGAATACCTGTGTCAAAAATTCTGTTTTCACCATATTTCGCCTGAAGTCCTGCAAAGCCCTGGTTCACGTCGCCGATGTAACCAAGATCTTCACCAAATGCAAACACTTTTGGATTGGAAGCAAATAGTTTGTCGAAATAATGATTCAACACTTCAAATCCATTTACCACAGGTGCATCGGCAGCGAAGGTTGGTTTTACTTCAGGAACATTCAATGCACTTTTCGGCCCTTCGTTGTAGAGATAAGTATTGTACAGCGAACGATTTTGTTCCTGCAGTTCGCGGTAAAAATCCTTGAGCCAGTATGATGCATCGTGATCGCTGATCAAATTGATGGCAGCGTTTAGTACACGCATCACATCTCTGCGTAAAGGCTCGCGCAGACCAGACAATTCTGAAGCAAGAGGAGCAAGTCCGGCATGACCGGTTTTTGCAGCAGCGTCGTTGATCAGATCAACAACTCTCGTCACCTGATTTTTGATCGGTTGCAGGTAGGCTTCCCACGCAGCATTTTTTTCCTTTCTCACTTCTTCGCGGGTTGTTTCTTCAATTGCTACCAGTTCTTCTTCTGTTGCGAGAGCGTTTGAAAGAATCCATTCACGCATTTTTTTCAATCCATCCCATTCGCGTTCCCACTCGAGTCTTTCAGGAGATTTGTAACGTTCGTGACTACCCGAAGTAGAGTGTCCCTGTGGCTGGGTCACTTCTTCTACGTGAAAGAGTGTGGGTGTATGAGTTTCGCGGGCAAGACGAATACCTTCTTCAAAAGCTTCGCACATGCCGGCATAGTCCCAGCCTTTCACTTTGTAGATATTATATCCATTGGTGCCTTCTTCTTTCTGCATGCCTTTTAATGCTTCAGAAATAGAGGCTTTGGTAGTTTGATATTTTTTTGGAACCGAAATGCCGTAGCCATCGTCCCAGACAAAAACAACCAGTGGTACCTGCAGCACACCTGCTGCGTTGATGGTTTCCCAAAACTGGCCTTCAGAGGTAGAGGCATCACCGATGGTACAGAAACAAACTTCGTTGCCGTTGTTGGAAAGTTGCGGGAATGCTTTCAGTTCTTCCACATTGCGGAAGGCTTTGGAAGCAAAGGCAAGTCCCAGTCCACGCACCATTTGTCCGGCTGTGGGGGCGATATCGGAGGAAACGTTTTTCAGTTCAGCGAGGTTGAGCCAGTTGCCCTGGTCGTCAACAAAGCGAGTTGCGAAGTGGGCGTTCATCTGGCGACCGGCGCTAAACGGATCGTTTTCGAGGTTAGGGTCGGCGTAGAGTTGCGCGAAAAATTGTCGTACGGTTGCAAGGCCGCTGGCGAACATGAAGGTTTGGTCTCGGTAGTAGCCGGAGCGGAAATCGCCGGGACGGAAAAATTTAGCCATGGCCACCTGGGCCACTTCCTTTCCATCGCCAAAAATGCCGAATTTGGCTTTTCCGGTAAGCACTTCTTTGCGTCCGAGCAGGCTGGCCTCACGGCTCATGCAGGCCCAACGGTAGTCCTGGAGCACTTCTTCACGAAAGCTATCAAATGATAATTTTTCAAGATGCTGGCCCGTTTCAAAAGTATTTTCCATGTGGCAAAAATAGGCTTTAGGGCCCAGCGTTAAAAAAACACAAATTGTTGACTTTACACTAGTTTCCCACCAGTTTGCTTTATTTTTGAGAACTAAGTTTTCTGTTATGAAAAAACTCATTCTGGTAGCCGCTTCTGTATTTGCGCTCACTGCCGTGAAAGCACAAAACCATGAGGGTCATGATCATGCAGTTCAGCAGAACGCTGCTGCGGGGGCCAATGATGCCCTGCAACTCGCAGAATCCGAACATGATTTCGGCAAGATCCCTCAGAACAAGCCTGTGTATCATTATTTTGAGGTGGTGAACACGGGAACCACTCCTTTAAAGCTGGATAATGTAACGGCAAGTTGTGGATGTACCACTCCGGAATGGAGCCGGGATCCCATCCCTGCCGGAGGCAGTCAAAAGATTAAGGTTGGCTATAATGCCGCCGCCGAGGGCTATTTTGAAAAATATATTACGATCACATACAACGGTACGGCCACAAAACAAGTCAAAATAAAGGGAACTGTCTGGAGGGCGCCCGTTGGTTCGGCCCCGTCTAATCAGTCCGTCCAATTTTTAAAAACACAAATACAATAAGAGATGAAAAAACTGTTTTTACTTGCTGCCGCTTTTGTAATGGGAATGACAGCCATGGCCCAGCAAAAGGCCGATGAGGTCATTAAAATGGACATAGAAAAGTATGATTTCGGTAAGATCAAGCAGGGCGTTCCTGTAACTACGTATTTTACAATTACAAACATTAGCGACAAGCCGGTAGTTATTGAAAGTGCTACAGCTCAATGCGGATGTACTACTCCCGAGTATTCAAAGGAGCCCATCCCCCCAAATGGCAGCACCAAGCTGAAAGTAGGTTATAATGCCGGTGCTATTGGCATTTTCGAAAAAGATGTAACCATCAAGCTTGCTGGTGTTAGCAACTTCAAGATTGTGAAGATCACTGGTGAAGTGGTAGCTGCTCAATAAGAAGCTCCTCTCACTTGCAAAATATAGCCCCTGCAAAAAGCAGGGGTTTTTTGTTTTGTAAAACATACTCACCAGAAATTCAAAGAAGAAGTTTCAGCTATCAAATCCATCAAGGAATGAACAGCGAACGGGCAACCGTCATTACCTTTGCCCCATGTTACACATTTCAGAACGCGGGCAGCAAATGCCTCCATCTCCCATCAGGAAGCTCGTACCGTATGCCGAAGCTGCCAAGAACAAAGGAATCAAGGTTTTTCACCTCAATATCGGTCAGCCCGATATCGAAACACCTCCATCCATCATGAACGCTGTGCGCCAGGCCGATATCACGGTTCTGGAATACAGCCATAGTGCAGGCAACGAAAGCTACCGCCGCAAACTGGTGCAGTACTACAAAAGCGTGGGCATTGATGTATCACACGATGAAATACTGGTAACTACAGGTGGATCCGAAGCCATCATGTTTGGATTCTTTACCTGCCTCAACCCCGGTGATGAAGTAATTATTCCCGAAC
>Ga0065721_10049979_pt1 | contig 24604 bp, 21 predicted proteins | sample Mesricmetagenome_FD_59108 | JGI IMG/M metagenome (GOLD analysis project Ga0065721, IMG submission 59108) | Mesophilic microbial community from rice straw/compost enrichment Sample: eDNA_1 v2 (version 2) | ecosystem: Engineered > Solid waste > Grass > Composting > Bioreactor | place: USA: Davis... | reverse complement strand
TTTCAACCATTTGATTCAAGACGGAACCGTTAGTAATTTGACGAGAAGCTCGGCGGGTTTGCCGAGTATTTGAAAAGCCGCTTCCTCGACGAACGGCCAGTTCAGATCCCACGCGAAATCGATGCTGAGATAGACCGAGATCAGCACGACAGACGAATAAACCGCCAGTTCGCGACCGCGCTGCTTGCGCAGCCTCTGAATGTCCGCTATTCCGATGGCTGTATATACGATCAGCAGGAACAAAATTTTGCCTGCCATGAATCGATCACCTCTATCTGGAAACGGGTTTGCCGATCGTCGTCCCGTTCATGTTATTGATCACCTTTACGACGATTTCGAATTCCGTGCGGGCAAACCGGCCGTCCCAGTCCGCCTTCCACTTTTTCCATAATTTCGGGTTCGATCGATACAATCGGTTTCCGAGACCGAGGGCATCGAACTTTTGTCTCTGTAACCAATCGATGGTATCCTCTAGATGCTCCTTTAATTGCTTCTCGAGCGAGGACGTAAACCTTTGTTCATCTTGGATCGTCTTAACCTTGGAGCAAGCCAGTTCGATAACGGAGACTTCCATCGTGACTTCGATTCGATATTTTAATGAATCCTCCGAGAGGACGAGCGGCTTTGTCTTGCTGTTAAGCGTAACGATTTCCACCGATTCGGTCTTCTTCGTATCTTTCGAGGATTCGGAGCAATCCAATTCTATCATCCCGTTCTTATAGTCGTTCGTCAGCATCAGCAAACTCTCGACCAACCGCGGCTCCATCCTCCCGATCAATTTCCCTTTTTTCAGCATGGCGGCGCCTGATACTTTAATGTTCTTCTGGTTCGTTTTATCCATAAGCACGTACGGGATCACGGCGTTGCCTAATTCGCTTTCCAATTGCAGTCCCATCGTAAGAAGGTTGGCGTATTTCGTTTTCCCTCCCCATGTACTTACTTTTTCCGCGCTTTGGAACAATTGCTGGCTCGTCGTATTTTCGATCAGCGGATGTACTTTCAAATACTGGTCCGCCTTGCCTTGTCCGATCATGACGGCGACGGTTAGCCGGGGCTCGTGATCCCGATAGAAAAACTCCAGCGTATCTAGAATATTATTCTCCCTTGCAAGCTCCTCTCCGACGACGATCAAGTGGATGTGGCTCCACTGGGCTTTACGGCCGAGATTGACTGGGATGGACCTGATCGCTTTAGATATCGAATTTTCTACGGTCGCGATATTTACGTAGGCGGTCTCGGATTTACGAGCTCCTTCGGTAACGCCTTGCGAAGGTCTGTAAATTTGCGTCGTAAGCGATATCTTGTCGTTGCCGGCTTTATCGATCGCGGCTCCCATCACGAACCCTTTCTCCGGAAGCTCCGCCTGATCCCAACATCCCGTCAGCGTAAGAAGCGCCGATAAGGCTGCGCTTGTCCAAATTCGCCTGTGCATGATCTTCTTCTCTCCTGAGCATTAATCCGTTATCCGGCGGTTATGACTTGCGGAATTGCCGTTGGCGCGTCGAACGTATAAGCATTCCGAGCGGCGCGCGCACGAATACATCCCGCATTTGCCGCGGAATGAACGGGCCGATCGAATTGAGATAGGGTTGGCCCAAGCTTCGTAAATTAGCTAGATGCAGCCAGATGAGAAGGAAGGCGATCATGATTCCGAATATGCCTAAGAAAGCGGCGAATATCATAAGCGGAAACCGTAGGATGCGCAACGAGATGGCAAAGTTGTATTGCGGAATGGCGAACGACGCGATGCCCGTTAGCGAGACGATGATGACCATGATCGGCGACGCGATCCCGGCCGTAATGGCGGCTTCACCGACGACGAGCGCTCCGACGATGCTGACCGCGGAACCGACGGGACGCGGCAGCCGTATGCCGGCTTCCCGAAGCAGCTCGAAGAAGAATTCCATGATTATAGCTTCGAAGACGGCGGGAAAAGGGATGCCTTCCCGAGAATCGATGATCGCGAGCAGGAGAACGGTCGGAATGAGCTCCGTATGGAACGTCGAGAAAGCGATGTAGAAGCTGGGAAGCGCTACGGCGATAAGCAAGGCAATCAGCCTTAGGAACCGGATAAGGGTGGAGATCACGGTCCGCAGATAATAATCCTCGCTGGATTGCAGCAGCTCCACTAACAGACCCGGGCAGATCATGATCGATCCGGTACCGTCGACCAATACGATGATTTTGCCGTTGATCAAAGATGCGGCGGCAACATCCGTTCTCTCGGTGTAACGATACTGGGGGAACGGCGAATACACCGAGTCTTCGATCAGCTCTTCGATGAACGAGGTTTCCAATATCGTCTCGTGCCTGATCCGATCTATTCTTCTCCGAAATTCGTCTAACGTGTCGGGATTGACGGTGCCTTCCATATAACAGAAAGCGACCGTCGTTCTCGTCTCACCGGCGGTATCGACCTTTTCGATCTTGAAATTGGGGCTTTTAATTCTGCCTCTCAACATTCCGAGATTCTTCGATATATTCTCGACGGTGCCTTCGCGCGGACCCATAACGACAGGTTCTGTGATCGACTCGGTGACCTGCCTGGTTTCTAAGCCGACGGCTTTGTAGCCGAGAGCTTTGTTCCAACCGTCGAAGAAAATGACGACAAAGCCGTATAGCACTTTGTTCACCGCATCATCGATATCCTCGATAAGGGTGGCGGAGTTTTCGTTAGCGACATTGTTGCCGAAATACGAAATGACGTCCTCCGGGGTTACTGAAGTTCCCGGTCCGACCAGGTGTGTGACGAGATCCTGCAGCGAAGCTTTGAAATAGTTGTGCTCCTTCTTCTGCACGAAAGTTTCGGCGTAGATGGAGAACGCTTCGTGCTTCATGTTGGGGCCGTACTTCCAGGGAATGACGACGATATCGCTGCATCGGTCGAATATTTGCTGCATCCGCAGCTTGTTGTCCGTTAGTCTCAGGGAAATTGGGGGAGTGTCATTGGCAATAGATACCGAAGGCCGTTTCATCTCATGCACCACCTTCCTGAAGGTGGTAATATTGTGACCCGAAAAGTGGAATGATATTCCGATAAGAGAGGCTTATTGTTCACCTTTCAGACATAGCAATAGGCGGGGCCGCTTGCTATGATGTGAATATCAATTTATTCATAGTCGGAGGGCTTGTCGCAATGGGAAATACGACAATCGGGCGATTGCGTGCGATCGGAACGGTTGAGGCGCTTTCGTTTTTAGTTTTGCTGGGGATCGCGATGCCGCTTAAGTACTGGGCCGACGTTCCAGAGGCGGTTACGGTCGTAGGAATCGCACACGGATTTTTCTTCTCGCTCTATCTGCTCGCGTTGCTCAACGCACTGATCGTCAAGAAGCTGTCGTTCGGTCAGACGATCGTCGGATTTATCGCCGCGTTCCTGCCGTTCGGGCCGTTCGTGTTCGATCGGAAGCTTGTTGGCCGCGAATAACAGCTCGACATCCACATATAATGATGCGCGAATATAGGGGAGCCCAGGCCATGGATGATGGCTTGGGTTTTTCTTCATGTAAAGGGGATAAAAAATAGTTGTACTCCCATGAAGCGAAATCGATGCGAACACCGTCTATAGGGTTGGAGGTGATGTTACCGTGAAGCCGGCCGGCTTACCTGACAAACACAATTACCCGCAAGATCCCGCACAAGCGCTTGAGCGGCTCATGGACAGCTTCGGCGCGATCGTCATGCGCACCGCTTATTTCTATACGGGCGACCGCCATCTGGCGGAGGACATTAGCCAGGAAGCATTCCTGCGGGCTTACCGCAATTGGACGTCTTTCCGCGGAGACAGCTCGGTGAGAACGTGGCTGACGACGATAACCGTCAATCTATGCAGAGACAAGATGGGCGTCCGAATGTTCTCGGAGCAACCGACCGCTCCAGACGGGATCGACTGGGGTCGGACGATCAGCGTCGAGGATGAAGCGCTTACTAGACTCGAGAAGTCGGAAGTGCTGCAGCACGTGCTGCGGTTGCCGTTAGCCTATCAAGAAGCGCTGTACTTGTATTATTACTTGGAGCTAAGCACGAGGGAGATCGCGGAAGCGACGTCTTCGCCGGAAGGGACCGTACGCAATAGATTACACCGGGCGCGCGAAGCGTTGGCCCGTCAGATGAACGAGGAGGAGATTGGTTGATGACGAACGTAGACAACCGCTTGCGCGAGAGCTTCCGCCAAGAGGCGGACAGGACGTTGTTCTTGCGAATGGATTTGAGCGATGAAGTCAAACGGAGCATTCGCCGTCAAGCGTCAGCGGTTACGGCGGCCAGGCGGCCCGTGCTCCCGAGAACGTGGATTGCTGGCGCGGTAGCGCTGGCTGCGGCGATCATGATCATTACGGGCATTCCGATGCTGCAGCATCCCGCCGTTCCGGCGCCGCCGGAGCAGACAGCCGTGCCTTCGGCGCCGGCGAATACCGGAGCGGCGGGTTCGGAGCTTTCCTCTCTGATTATGTCGACGCTCGGCTCGGTCGAAGACGCGAGGTCGGCTTTCGGAGATGGATTGCTTGTGCCTGCGGCGCTGCCCAGCGGGTTCGAGTTATCCGGGATCACGGCGGCAGGCGAGCAAGGAAAGCCGGCAAGAGACGTAATCTTCACTTACGTCTCGGGACAAGACACCATTACGTTCGTCGCGAGCCGCATGGCGGCCGCGTTCCCGCAGGACCTGTTCACGGCGACGAAGGTCGGCGGAGCGGAAGGCTTCGTGTTCGAACAGCCAGAGCTCGTCGAATTGTATTGGATGCGAGACGGCATTCAGTATTCCATCGTAGGCAGCCTGTCCGCGGAAGAGGCGATGCAGGCGGCCGAATCTGCTCAGCCATAACGCTAAACGCGAATGAACGAGCATCATGAGGGGATAATAGGACGTAAACCAAGCGCAGCCTCATGGCTGCGCTTGCTTGTTATTGCCAGATCCGAAACTTCGAGTTTGCGCTTAGGTTCACATTGCGTTCATAATAGTCGTATATGATTATTTTTACATATCGAATCTGGAGATGGTGCATGCGTGTTAAAGCTGTTTCGATTTCTAAGGCCTTATCGCTGGCTTGTTGCGCTCGTATTGCTGCTCATATTGGCGCAATCGCTATGCGAGCTATATCTACCGACGCTTATGTCGGATATCGTGGACAATGGCGTCATACCCGGAGATACACCGTACATCTGGCGGATAGGAGGACTTATGTTGCTCGTTACCGCCTTCGGTGCGCTTGTGTCGGTCGGGGCTAGCTACGTATCGTCGCGAATCGCATCCGGCTTCGGACGCGACGTCCGCAGCAAGACGTTCAAGCATGTGACGAAATTCTCGTTGCAGGAGTTCGATACGATCGGCACGGCTTCGCTCATTACGCGTACGACGAACGATATAACGCAAGTGCAGCAAGTGCTGATCATGATCATCCGCATGATGGTCATGGCGCCGATGATGTGCATAGGCGGCCTCATTATGGCCGTATCCAAAGACGCGACGCTTTCTCTCATTTTCGTCGCTATCTTGCCGATTCTAGCGCTAACGATCCTGTTAATTGCACGGCGCGGAATTCCGTATTTCAAGGTCATGCAGAAGAAGATCGACAAGCTTAATCTCGTCCTTCGCGAGCATTTAACCGGCATCCGCGTTATTCGCTCCTTTAACCGAGGAGAGCATGAGCGCCAACGGTTCGAGGAAGCGAACGGGGATTTGACGGCTACCGCGGTGAAGGTCAATCAGATCATGGCGCTGATGATGCCGATGATGATGCTGATTCTGAACGTGGCGCAAATCTCGATCATCTGGTTCGGCGGCTTGCGGATTAGCTACGGGGACATGCAGGTCGGCGATCTGATGGCGTTCCTGCAATACGCGATGCAAATCATGTTCTCGCTTATGATGGTGTCGATGATGTTCGTGATGGTCCCGCGCGCATCCGCGTCGGCTGTCCGGATCAACGAGGTGTTGACGACGGAGCCGGTCATTCAAGATAGGGCGGCGAGTACGAATGCGCGCGAGGCAAGAGGCGTCGTGCGGTTCGATGACGTGACCTTCCATTATCCAGGGGCCGAGAACGCCGCGCTGGAGAAGATCAGCTTTACGGCGAATCCCGGCGAAGTGACGGCCATTATAGGCGGTACGGGTTCCGGCAAAACAACGCTGTTGAGCTTGATCACGAGATTTTACGATGTCGGTGAAGGTTCGGTTACGATAGACGGACAAGATGTCCGTAAGCTGACGCTGGAGCAGCTTCGTTCCAGGATCGGACTCGTTCCGCAGAAGGCGCTGCTCTTCTCGGGTACGATCGCGGACAACATTCGCTTCGGCAAGGAAGACGCGACGGAGGAGGAGATCGCGCACGCGGCCAGCATCGCGCAAGCGACCGAATTCATTAGCGGGATGCCGGACGGCTACGAGACCCAGATCGCGCAAGGCGGAACGAATGTCTCGGGCGGTCAACGGCAGCGGCTTTCCATCGCTAGAGCGCTCGTGCGCAAGCCGAATATCTATTTGTTCGACGACAGCTTCTCCGCGCTCGATTTCAAGACGGACGCGAAGCTAAGAGCCGCGATGAAGCCGGAAACCGCGGATGCGACGGTGATTATCGTCGCTCAGCGCGTCAGCACCGTAATGGATGCCGACCGCATCCTCGTATTGGATGAGGGCCGCATCGTCGGCAACGGCACCCATAAAGAGCTGATGGCAAACTCCGAGGTGTATCGGGAAATCGCGCTGTCGCAGCTGTCGGAGGAGGAGATCGCATGAGCGGGCAACAACGGCAAGGCGCGCCCCAGCACGGGGGACCGGGCAGAGGGCCGGGAGGTCCCGGCTTCGGCGGAATGGGCGGAATGGGCATGCCCGTCCAGAAACCGAAAAATTTCAAAGGGACGCTTCGCAGGCTATCCCGTTATTTGGCTCCGTATAAGACCAATCTGATCGTCGTGCTGGCGACGGCTATTCTGAGCACGACGTTCGCGATTTTCAGCCCCAAGCTGCTCGGTCACGCGACGACGCGTCTATTCGAGGGAATGATGGGGGCGGGCATCGATTTCGGACCGATTGCGGACATTATTTTTCTATTGCTGGGCTTGTACTTGGTTAGCTCCCTGTTCGCTTACATTCAGCAATACGTGATGGCAGGGGTGGCGCAGCGAACCGTGTATCAGCTCCGCAACGAAGTGAACGAGAAGCTCGGCCGGCTGCCGCTCAAGTATTACGACACGCGGACGAACGGAGAAATTCTAAGCCGCGCCGTCAACGACGTCGACAATATTAGCAACACGCTGCAGCAAAGCTTGACGCAGCTCATTACTTCCGTCATCTCGATCATCGGCGTCATTATCATGATGTTCACGATCAGCTTCTGGCTGACGTTGATCGTGCTGTTGACGCCGCCGCTGTCGATGATCGTGATCAAGGGCATCGCCAAGAGGTCGCAGGAGCATTTTAAGGCGCAGCAGATGGAGCTAGGCAAGTTGAACGGGCACGTCGAGGAGACGTACACCGGTCATCAGGTCGTGAAGGCGTTCGGACAAGAGGATAAATCCGTGAAGACGTTCGACGAGGTGAACGAGCGGCTGTACACCGCGGGGTGGAAAGCCCAGTTCGTATCCGGCATGATCATGCCGCTCATGAATATGGTGAGCAACATCGGCTACGTATTCATCTCGATCGTCGGCGGCATTCTCGTGACGCGGAACGCGATCAAGATCGGCGATATCCAAGCGTTCATCCAATATACGCGGCAGTTCACGATGCCGCTTGCGCAGACGGCGAACATCGCGAATATTATTCAATCGACGATCGCTTCCGCGGAGCGGGTGTTCGAGCTGCTGGACGAGGAAGAGGAAATTCCTGAGGCGACGAACGCGGCCGTCGTCCAATCGCCGAAGGGGGAGGTTTCCCTTCGCGATGTCAGCTTCGGGTACAAAGCGGACGCTCCGCTCATCGAACGGATGAACATCGACGTCCGCAGCGGGCAGACGGTGGCGATCGTCGGGCCGACGGGCGCGGGCAAGACGACGCTGGTCAACCTGCTCATGAGATTCTACGAAATCAACGAAGGGCAAATTACGGTCGACGGCGTGAACATCGCGCACATGAAGCGAGGCGAGCTGCGCAGTCTGTTCGGCATGGTGCTGCAGGATACGTGGCTGTTCAACGGAACGATCCGGGACAACATCGCGTATGGCCGGCTTGGCGTGACCGAGGAGGAGATCGTCCATGCGGCTAAGGCCGCGCATGCGGATCACTTCATTCGGACGTTGCCGGAAGGCTACGATACGGTGCTCAACGAGGAAGCATCCAACCTGTCGCAAGGCCAGAAGCAGCTGCTGACGATCGCCCGCGCGATATTGGCGGATCCGGCGATCCTGATCCTGGACGAAGCGACGAGCAGCGTCGATACGCGGACGGAAGCGCAAATCCAGAAGGCGATGCACGAGCTGATGCAAGGAAGAACGAGCTTCGTCATCGCTCACCGGCTGTCCACGATTCGGGACGCGGATTTGATTCTCGTCATGAATCAAGGCAGCATCGTCGAGCAAGGCACGCACGAGGAGCTGCTTGCGCGCGGCGGGTTCTATGCGGATCTGTACAACAGCCAATTCGCGGCGGGCGGACTCCGCCAAAGTCCGGCTTGACTCGGACGACCGTACGTCGGAAGATGAGAGAGATATGATCGGAGAGGATAGGGTAGAGATGTCAGAATTGCAACGCGTTATTCGAGAGAGACGCAGCGTAGGAAGAGTGAAGCAGGATCACGTTCCGAAGGAGCTTATTGAACGAATGCTAGAGGCGGCGGTATGGGCGCCTAACCATCACGGCACTGAGCCGTGGCGATTTATCGTTATGACCGGCGAGGGCAGACGCGTACTCGGCCAGGCTTACGTGGATTATGCGGCGGACGCGCTCAAGGCGTTCGCCGGCGAAGAGCTGCAGGAGAAGACCGCGAAGGAAATCGCGAAGGCCTATCGCGCGCCGGTTGTCATCGCCGCGATCTGCTCGCCGGCCGGCAACCCGAAGGCGATTATGGCGGAAGAGCTTGCCGCGACGCACGCAGCCGTGCAGAACCTGCTGCTGACCGCGCACGATCTCGGACTCGCGGCGGTATGGCGCACGGGCGATCCGGCGTACCATCCGACGATGAAGGCCGCGCTGGAAGTCGCCGATCACGAGGAAGTCGTCGGTTTGATCTATGTCGGCTATCCCGAAATCGCGCTGCACGCGGGCAAACGCACGCCGGCGTCCGAGAAGACGCGCTGGATCGAAGAGTAACAAAGGACTCGAAACGCCGCCATCTCGACTGAACAGAAGAGAGGCGGCGTTTTTGAGTAATCAGGAGGAGGATTATTATGTTTAGTTCCGCATTAACGGACGGCATACCGTTGAAACCGGCGGGATCGAAGCTTGTCATTGCCGAGTGGCCGGCTCCCGGAACGCCGCCCGGCAGCTCGCCGGAGTGGATCGCTCCCTTGCACCTGCACCTCCATGACGATGAGGCTTGGTACGTACTGGAGGGCATGCTAGGCTTCCGCATTGGGGACGAAGTAGTCGAGGCGGAAGCGGGCCAAGCGGTCATCGTGCCCGCAGGTACGCCGCATACCTACTGGAACCCGAAACCGGAGACCGCACGGTATTTAATCGTGATGACCGCCAAGGTCAGTTCGCTGATCGATGCGATTCACGCCGCTGCGACCCGGGACGAGGCAGCCATGAAGGAGCTGTTCGCCAGATTCGATTCGGAGTTGCTTATTTGACCTCAATCACGAATATCTCGCCCAAAGTGCCATTGTCCCGCGGAATAGCGGAACACGCCGAATAGCGGAACTCAGTTCCGTTATCACGCCTAAAGTGCCATTGTCCCGCCGAATAGCGGAACTCAGTTCCGTTATTCCGGTCTATACTCGCCCAAACACACCCATCCAACGTCAATAACGGAACACAGTTCCGTTATCACGCCTAAAGTGCCATTGTCCCGCCGAATAGCGGAACTCAGTTCCGTTATTTAGTTCATGTAGCTCCTTCCGGTATGTTGCCATCACGGCTTTGAACGATTTTTCGCACGGGAACTCAGGTTCGATCTAGCTCTTGCGCGGCTTTGTGCGATTCTCCGTACAAGATCTCGGCTCCGGAGTACCTCATGTGCGTCTTGTGCGATTTTTTGTTCAGGTTAGTGTCCGTTGGAATTGCTCTTCTTGCTTTTTCGAGTCATTTCCGCGTAAGTCTGTGCAGCCGCTGAAAGTTAGTAGGCTAATCCCGTTTGCGAGAGAATGGATAATCGGTCCGTACTTTGTTCGAGCATTTTTCCGATACTTCCTTGACTGTGTGTAACAAGGATCAACTCTCCTTTCGTTCGTAGAATAAAGCCTCCCCTAAGAGGAGAGTCAAGACCGCATATATATGAAATATTATCCAATTGCGCTCGTGCGAGGTAGGGATTTCCACATCGATGTCGAAATAACATGATTATACAAGAGGGCGAGATCGTTCGAGCCTGACGAAGATTCAACACATCGAGGAGGTATGCAAGTGGACCATCAGTCTATCTACAAAGACGCTAACTTTACGCTAACGAAAGACTTGTTCATTACCAGCAGCGCTAGATTCGCCATGGCGCATCTGTCTTCCATTCGATTGGTTAAAACGAAAAGAGTCATTCCTTACACGTTATTGGTTCTAGAGGTCGCACTCATTGTAGGCGGACTGGGTTGGGGATACAAGTATCATAACCTCGTCGCGCTGCTCGGAGCTCTCGGCTTGATCGGATCGGCGGCGAACTACTTCCTTCGCAAACCCGTTCATCGGCTTACGCTCGCATTCGCATCGGGGGAACGGGAATCGATCGAATCGACCGATTATACGTATTTGGAGACGCTTGCGAACGCGTTCAGCAAGGCAATGGTTGAGTCCAAATATCGGAGCTATGCGGGAGTCGTGTAGTTTCATTTTCTTATATGCATGCGTAGAAATCGATATGGGAAACATAGCCTCCTGCGCCTATAATGAGGGTTAGCCGAATCTCATTACTGGTTTAGGAGGCTTTGTAATGTCGATATCTTATAACGCCGAGCAACGCGTCTTTCATCTGCAGACGCCTCGGACGAGCTATATCATTCAAATGATTAAAGACGGAGTACCGGTTCACGCCTACTGGGGGCGAAAAGTCGAGACTGCGCCTTGGACTGGTATGCTAGAATTCACGGAACGTGCATCATTCAGCCCGAATCCTTATCCGGAGGACCGTACGGTTTCCTTCGATACGCTGCCGCAGGAGTATCCCGCTTACGGAGCTAGCGATTTCCGCCATCCGGCTTACCAGGCGCAGCTTGCGGAAGGCTCTACGATTACGGAGCTTGTGTATGTAAGCCATCGGATCATAGCAGGAAAGCCTGCGCTTGAAGGGTTGCCTGCGACTTATGTGGAGAATGACTCCGAAGCGCAGACTCTGGAGATCACGCTGCGGGACGATTACGCGGGCTTGGAAGCCGTGCTTTCTTATACGGTGTTCGCCTCGCATGATGCGATCGCGCGGTCGGTCAAGCTCTCGAACGTGAGCGGCAAACCGATCCGTCTTCTGCGCGCGCTTAGCGGCAGCGTCGACTTTAAGCACGATCGATTCGAGTTGCTGCAGCTGTCCGGCGCATGGGCTCGCGAGCGCGACGTCTATAGACGCCGCCTGACGCCGGGTACAGCTTCGGTCGAAAGCCGGCGCGGTTCGAGCAGTCATCAGCAAAATCCGTTTATCGCGCTGCTGTCCCCTGGAGCGGGAGAGGACCATGGCGACGCTTACGGGTTCAGCTTGGTGTATAGCGGCAGCTTCGCGGCGCAAGCGGAGGTCGATCAGTTCCGAACGACACGCGTGTCGATGGGCATCAATCCGTTCGACTTCAACTGGCTGCTGGAGGGCGGCGAGACGTTCCAGACGCCTGAGCTGGTCATGGTATATTCCGGCGAAGGGATTGGCGAGATGTCCCGCATCTACCATCGTCTCTACCGTACGAGGCTTTGCCGCGGTGATTTCCGGGACCGCACGCGTCCTGTGCTCGTGAACAACTGGGAAGCGACGTACTTCGGATTTAATGCCGACACAATCGAGCAAATCGCTAAAGTCGGCAGCGAGCTCGGGATCGAGCTTTTCGTGTTGGATGACGGTTGGTTCGGCCAACGCGACAGCGACAACAGCTCGCTTGGCGATTGGAAGGTCGATCCGAAGAAGCTTCCGGAAGGCTTGGACGACTTGGCTATGCGCGTGAATAAGCTGGACATGCAATTTGGGTTATGGTTCGAGCCGGAGATGGTGTCCCCGGACAGCGACTTGTATCGTGCGCATCCGGACTGGTGCTTGCACGTGGAGGGTCGTCGCAGAACGGAAGCGCGCAGCCAGCTCATCTTGGATTTGTCCCGTGCTGATGTGTGCGATTACATTATCGAATCGATCAGCAGCGTATTGCGGAGCGCGCCGATCACTTACGTCAAATGGGATATGAACCGCAACATGTCGGAGATCGGCTCTGCATTGCTGCCTCCGGAACGTCAACGCGAGACGGCTCATCGATATATGCTCGGGCTGTATCGGGTGCTTGAGACGATTACGTCGTCGTTCCCGCACATCCTGTTCGAGAGCTGCTCCGGCGGCGGCGGCCGGTTCGATCCGGGCATACTCCATTACATGCCGCAGACGTGGACGAGCGACAATACCGACGCGATCAGCCGTCTCCGCATTCAGTACGGCACGAGCCTCGTCTATCCGATCAGCACGATGGGCGCCCATGTGTCCGCGGTGCCGAATCATCAGGTGCATCGCATGACGTCTTTGGAAACTCGCGGCGCTGTCGCGATGTCTGGCAACTTCGGCTACGAGCTGGATTTGACCAAGATGTCGGAGGATGAGAAAGCGGAGGTCAAGCGGCAGGTTGCGGAGTATAAAGAAATTCGCCATCTCGTTCAATTCGGCTCGCTCTATCGGCTGCGCAGTCCGTTCGAGGGCAACGACACGGCGTGGATGATGGTGTCCGAAGACGGCTCCGAGGCGTTCGCCGTCTACGTGCGCGTGCTCGCCGAGCCTAACGCTCCGTTCGATTGGGTGCAGTTCAAAGGCTTGGATGCGGCGGCGAAGTATCGGTTAGTCGGATCGGATGTCGTATACGGCGGCGATCAGCTGATGTACGCCGGACTACCGGTGCCGAGATTGCACGGCGACTATCGGAGTCACATGTGGCGTTTCGTGAGAGTATAGCTAATCAATTTAGCCCCTAACCAATTAATTGGATAGGGGCTTTCGAACTAATAAATATAGCATACGTTTAGGCGTTGTAAGTTAACAAAAATCGCTGGAGCATTCCCGTCGAGTAGACAAACTGAAATATGAAAGTTGACTCGTAATATAGATACGCTCATACTTTGTAAAGACGAGAATTAACTAATGTGAGGTGCAAACCAATGAGCTCAGTTGAAGAACTCACACGTAGGGTATCGGATCTTGAGAATGAGAATATTAAATTACGTTCTGAAGTCACACGTGCAATAGGATTTATTTCAAATCATTTTTCAACCGAGTTGCAGAAAGTTATGGATGATTACAGGGAAAGCCTCAAGGCCGAAGTAATTAAACTTATAAATTCCTATAAACAACAGTGAGCAAAATTTTTACCGAAATCAGTTATGATCGATATTGACTCATTAAGGTGTAGAATTTTATCTTTGAATGTTGGGTGCTCTGGGTGGTTTTCTACAAGTTTTTTACATTTTTTATAAAATGGATGTTGTAATAGCTTCTCATAAGTTGTTTTATCCGTATATGAAGAGCCGTCATCAACCTCTAGCAAGCCAAGTCGGATCAAGTTATCTACAGATGAAGCATAAGAACTAACATTTTCAAATGTCATTTCAGGGAATGGGAAGACATTTCTGAACCAAGTGGTGCCTCCAGTCCCTCGTGACTTAAAATTCAATCTTATGCTTCCCACGGCTATATTTGGATTCTCGGTAAGAAATCTAAAATTTCTAGCATCAAGCGGAGAAAGTTGCTTAATGATTTCAACAAATGAAGAATGAGTCTTATCTGTATGATCTATATTCATAGAGTTTGCTATTAATTTTGCAAACATATCTCTAATCTCTCCATAATCAATATAGTATCTTGAAGCTTCAAGTGCCGGGCCAACAATGTTAAGAGGTGGTTCAGTTAGGTTTTCTGGAGGAATGGTGGATAATTGTTTCTCGATCTCCTCTTTAAAACGCTGAATTTCAATCTCTTTTTTAATTCTAGCTTTTTGGATTGGGGCAAATGCAAGATAGAAGAGGTTTCCGAAACCATCTCCTATCTCTTTTGCTGTAGGTTTTAAAGCCGATTGTGCAATATCTGTTGGTACCTTAATAGATTTAACTAGATCGGTTAATATACTGGATTCATTCTCATTTTCATTGCTCATGTTAATAAATCCCCCTCAAAATGATTGAGAACCTAAGGGTATATGTCTATGTCAGACTTTAGAATATAATAGCATAGAATGTTGGGAAATGGCAGATGATGTATTTTATATTCGACTGGTTTGATAATATATAACTTATACTCTGTAATCAATGTGAAATAGCTGAAAATAGGGAGCAATATATTGTCGATGCAACTAAGTATAAATGGAAAAGGGGTCTCAATATATGGATCAAGTAAAGGCGTACGAACAATTAAACTCAGATCAATAATGTTAACGATATCCCCGTCGCTCAGAGGATGTGTCATGTATCGTAATCCATCAACGTGCGAAGACTAGGCCTCGGAGGTGGATAGCGATGGAAACGAATAATCAAAGGCAGCAAGTGACGGCGGTCCGCAAAAACGGGGATGGCGACATCGTGGAACTGAAGCTCTCTTCCGGGCAAGTCGTCGGTTACAAGGAAGCGCAGCAGATGGCCAAGGCGGACCAGATCGAGAACGTTAACGTGTTCAAGGGCCGCGACGGCGACGAGCATTTGCGCTCGAATCCCGACGGCCGTGAAGACAACAATCTCGACAACCTGCCGACCTTCTAAGCAACTCTCGAAACTACCTTGGATGAGGGGTCCCCTCCCAAGGTAGTTTTTCATTCGTGGCGGTAAACCGATATTGTCACGCTCTTGCTCTCCTGAGCGAAGGGGATATCGTTATAAAGGGAGCTGAACGACCAATGCTCACGCCAACTCGTATGTACAACATTAAAACTTAATTGTTCAATAATATTGAAATACCACAGATACGCATGTAAAATAACAGTGTAAGCATGTACGTACAAGTTAATGAATTAATCACCTATCATAGGAGGAACACCGATGCTGCAATTGAAGCCTTATGTATTCTGGTTCGTGACAGGAAGCCAACATTTGTACGGTCCGGAGACGCTCGAAGAGGTAGCCGCTCACTCCAAGGAGATCGCGGAGCAGCTGGCGAAGGACGCTGCGATCCCGTTCCCGATCGTGTTCAAGCCGGTCGTCAAGACACCGGACGAAATCCGCCAAGTGTGTATCGACGCGAACTCCGACGAGCTCTGCGCGGGGATCATCACGTGGATGCATACGTTCTCGCCGGCGAAGATGTGGATCGCCGGACTGTCCGAGCTTCGCAAGCCTCTGCTCCATCTGCACACGCAATACAACCGTGATATCCCATGGGATTCGATCGACATGGACTTCATGAACACGAACCAAGCGGCGCACGGCGACCGCGAGTACGGCTTCATCGGCGCGCGCATGGGTATCTCGCGCAAAGTCGTCGTCGGCCACTGGCAAGACCCGCAAGTGCGCTCCCGCATCGGCGGATGGCAGCGTACGGCGGTTGCGTCGTCTGAAAGCCGTCAGCTGAAAGTCGCTCGCTTCGGCGACAACATGCGCCAAGTAGCCGTTACCGAAGGCGACAAAGTCGAAGCGCAAATCAAGTTCGGCTGGGCGGTCAACGGCTTCGGCGTAGGCGATCTCGTGGAACGAGTCAACGCGGTTACGCAGGCGCAAGTCGACGCCCTGCTCGGCGAATACGCGGAGCAATACGACATCGTGGAAGAAGGACACAAGCCGGGACCGGTTCGCGACGCGATCGCGTATCAGGCTCGCATCGAGCTCGCGCTCAAATCGTTCCTCGAGGAAGGCGGCTTCACGGCGTTCACGACAACGTTCGAAGACTTGCACGGACTCGAGCAGCTGCCGGGTCTCGCGGTTCAGCGCCTCATGCAGCAAGGCTACGGCTTCGCGGGCGAGGGCGACTGGAAGACGGCGGCGCTTACCCGCCTCGTTAAGATCATTGCCGGCGGCGTAGATACGTCGTTCATGGAAGATTACACGTACCACTTCGAGCCTGGCAACGAGCTTGTGCTCGGCGCGCACATGCTGGAGGTATGTCCGACGCTAGCTAGCGGCAAAGCCCGCATCGAAGTGCATCCGCTCGGAATCGGCGGCAAAGCCGACCCGGCTCGCCTCGTATTCGACGGCAAAGGCGGCTCCGCGATTAACGTGTCCGTCATCGATATGGGCAACCGTTTCCGCATGATCGTCAACGAAGTGGAAGGCGTGGCCGTCAATAAGCCGATGCCGAAGCTTCCGGTTGCTCGCGTACTGTGGAAGCCGCAGCCGTCGCTGCAGCAATCCGCCGAGGCTTGGATTCTTGCGGGCGGAGCGCACCACACGGTGTACTCCTTCGCCGTCACGACGGAGCAAATGCTCGACTTCGCGGAGATTTTCGGCATCGAATGCGTCGTCATCGACAAGAATACGAATTCGAATCAGTTCCGCAACGAGCTGCGTTGGAGCAGCATCGCTTGGAAATAACCGCCGCATAAGCGCAACAGACAGAGTAGACCGTCCTCAGGCGCATGCCTGCAGGGCGGTCTTTCGTCATAAAGCAATGATTTTCGTCACAGACAAGCTCCAGTTCATGGGAGTATGATGGAGTGATAGCATGATGACGACTGGAGGAAGACTGTCATGACACAAAGACTAGGCATCGTTCAGAAAATGGTAATCGGCATTACAGGAGTATCGACGATCACTTACGCTACGAGCGCATTTTTCCTGCTCGTTCTCAAGGAGAAGCAGACGTTCATGCCTGGCGGAACGTTCGTTGCTCTTACGCTAGCTCTAGGTATCTTCTGGACGGGCTTCCTAGGGTACCTTGCGGCGCGATGGTTCATTAAGCCGCTACTGGCACTGACGGAAGCAGCGCGCGAGGCGGCTTCGGGCAACCTTGAGGTATCCATCACCACGAACGATAATCAAGACGAAATTCAAGCGCTTAACCGAGCGTTCTCGAACATGATCCAGCAGCTTCGCGGCATGATCGCAGGGGTTGCGGAGCATTCCCGGACGACGGACGCCATGGCGGGGGAGCTGCAAGGCGCGATTGATCAAGCGACGAGCCATATCGTCAGCATGACGGAGGAAGTGAACGCGATCTCCGAGAAGACGGATCGGCAATCGGATGCCGCGGACCAATTGTTCGGCTCCGTGAGCTTCATCACGGAGGTCGCGAGCAATATGGCCATAGAGGCGCAGGAGACGAGAACGATCGCCAGAACGATGACGGAGTCGGTAGAGAGCGGTGAGAGAGTTATTCGTTCTCTCATAGACGGCATGCGCCAGTTGGCCGAGCTAAACCGCGATTCCTTCCGTACCGTAGCGGAGCTTAACGAGGATGCGGCGAGAATCGGCTCGATCTCCGAAGTCGTCGGCGATTTGGCCGGGCAAACCCATTTGCTAGCCTTGAACGCGTCGATCGAAGCGGCGCGAGCCGGCGAAGAGGGCAAAGGGTTCGGCGTCGTGGCGGAAGCGGTGAAGGAGCTGGCGGAACGCAGCTCCGCGGCGGCTAAGGATATTCGCAAGCTGATCGAGCGCATTCAACAGCAGGCGGAGCTCGCGACGAGCAGAATGGCCGAACAGCGGGCGCTATCCGAGCGAGAAGCCGAGAATGGAGAAGTATCCGCCGCGGCCCTGCACGTCGTAACTGCTGAAGTCGCGAAGGTGAACGATCGCATAGAGACGATCTCGAATGAGCTCGTTCGGCAAGGGGAGCAAGTGGGGCTCGTGCTTCGCGAAGCGCAGGCGATGGCGGCCGCGACGGCGACGATCAAGAGCGGCGCGCACAACGTATTGGAGTCGGGTCAGCAGCAGACGGCGGTCATGGAGGAAATCGCGGCGACGTCGGATTCGCTGAAGGCAAGCTCGGAGGAGCTGCGTAGGAAAGTGGCGGTATTCGCGCTAACCAAATCATAATAAAGTCCCTTTACAACGCTTTCCGCATGAGGAAAGCGTTGTATTTTTGTTGTCGAAAAATTTATTTTTTCGGTCGACAATATACTCGTTTTTGTGAGTAGCCAACTTTGCTACTCTGTTCTAAGCGCAAAAAACCTATCATACAACGATCAGGTCGTGGCGGTTACGTCACGAACTTTCTTGCGACTTTTTTGAAAATGGGGTGAATATTTTCAAACAATTCGCTATAATGAATGTAAGGTTTATGTAATTTGTAACAAAAGTTAACACCAAAGTGACAACAAACAAACGAATGTTCTCTATTTTTCATGTATGACGCCATATAAGTCGGGAGGTGACTTCGAATGCAAGCCCGGACGGAATTGCTTTCTCTAGAAGACTTGTACTTATTCAACACCGGACAATTGTTTCGAGCTTATCAGACGTTCGGGGCTCATCCGATGACGATCGACGGACGGGAAGGCGTAAGGTTCGTCGTATGGGCGCCTAACGCGCGAGAAGTATCCGTCGTCTCCGATTCGAACGATTGGGGCCAAGGCAAGCCGGGGTACCCGCTGGAGCCGGTAGGCACGACGGGCGTCTGGTGCGGATTCGTGACGGAGATGGGCGAAGGCGATCGTTACAAATACGCGATCTTGAACGCGAACGGCGAGCTCGTCCTGAAGTCCGACCCCCATGCGATCCATTGCGAGCTTAGACCGCGGACGGCATCGATCGTGGCTGAGCTGGACCGGTACCGATGGAAGGATCAATCGTGGATGGCCCGCAAACAAACCGAATCGCCGTACGACAAGCCGATGCTTATCTACGAAGTTCATCTCGGTTCCTGGAGAATGGACGCTCCCGAGCAATTCCGAACGTACGAAGAGCTATCATCGGAGCTTGTCGAATATGTTAAAGGGATGGGCTACACCCATATCGAGCTGTTGCCCTTGACCGAGCATCCGTTCGACCGATCATGGGGCTACCAAGCGACGGGCTACTACGCGGCGACAAGCCGATACGGTCCGCCGGAAGGATTGCAGCTGCTCGTCGATCGCTGTCATCAAGCGGGTGTCGGCGTGCTGCTCGACTGGGTTCCGGGCCACTTCTGCAAGGACGAACACGGCTTAAGATTATTCGACGGTACTCCGCTCTACGAAAGTCCCGATAGCCGCCTGGCAGAGAAGACGACTTGGGGCACGCTGGCATTCGACTTCGCGAAACCCGAGGTTTGCAGCTTTCTCATCTCCAATGCGCTGTTCTGGCTCGATCGATACCATATCGACGGCTTGCGCGTCGACGCGGTCGCCAGCATGATCGACTTGCATTTCGACAAGCAAGACGACGCCAAGACCTTTAACCGCTACGGCGGAACCGAGCATATCGAAGCCTTAGCTTTCCTGCGTAAGCTGAACGAAATGGTCTTCCAGCACTACCCTCACACGCTCATGATGGCAGAAGACTCCTCCTCTTACCCGCAAGTAACGTCGCCAACATACCTCGGAGGCCTCGGCTTTAATTACAAATGGAACATGGGTTGGATGAACGACATGCTTCGTTACATGGAGACCGACCCTATCGATAGACCCTCTCGGCACACCTTGATTACTTTCTCGATGTTATATGCCTTTTCCGAAAATTACGTACTACCCCTCTCCCACGATGAAGTCGTACACGGCAAACGCTCGCTTCTGAACAAGATGCCGGGCTCTTATGAAGAAAAGTTCGCGAATTTGCGATTGTTTTACGGTTATTGGATGGCGCATCCCGGCAAAAAGCTGTTGTTCATGGGCGGCGAGTTCGGCCAATTCGACGAGTGGAAGGATTTCGCCGGTCTCGATTGGCAAGTGGCGCAATTCCCGATGCACGCCGGCATGAACGACTACGTCAAGGATTTGAACGCCACCTATTTAAGCGACGAAGCGTTATGGGAGCAAGACCACTCGAGCTACGGCTTCGAATGGATCGACGTGAACAATGCGGAGCAATGCATGTTAAGTTTCCAGCGGATGGGCAGGCATTCGCCTCATCCGACCGTCGCCGTATGTAACTTCTCCAGGCAATCGCACTCCGAATACAGAATCGGCGTGTCGGTTCCCGGAAGGTATCGCTTGCAGTTGAACAGCGATGAACGGCGATACGGCGGAAGCGGGCAGTTAGTCCCCCTTGTCGCGCTGGCCGAACCGGTTCCGATGCATGGCAAGCCTTACAGCATCGTCGTCCCCATACCCATGCTGTCCATGCAAATGTGGAAGTCGGAATCAGATAGAGACATTTCCATCAGCCTGTAATGCTTGCAACGCCATGAAGGTTTTAATTTGGGGGAGGAGTGAGGGTTCATGCGCACGAATGAATGTATCGCCATGCTGCTTGCGGGCGGCGAAGGGCGTCGTCTAGGCGTCTTGACCAAGGATTTGGCCAAACCGGCCGTGCCGTTCGGCGGCAAATATCGGATTATCGACTTCACGCTAAGCAATTGCGCGCATTCAGGAATCGAGACGGTAGGCGTATTAACGCAGTATCAGCCTCTCGTGCTTACTCAGCATCTTGGAATCGGTACGCCGTGGGGGCTTGACCGCCGGGAAGGCGGCATGCACGTGCTTCCCCCTTACGTTCGCCAGAAGGGCGGCACCTGGTATAAGGGAACGGCAAACGCGATCTATCAAAATATCGGATTCATCGAGCGTTATGATCCGGAGTACGTCCTGATCATCTCGGGCGATCACATCTATAAAATGAACTACGATTTGCTGCTCGAAGCCCATAAGCAGAACCGCGCGGACGCCACGATCGCGGTCATCAGCGTTCCTTGGTCGGAGGCGAGCCGGTTCGGCATCCTGAGCGTGGACGAAGACGGGCGCATCGCCGAGTTCGCGGAGAAGCCGAAGAAGCCCGCCAGCAACCTCGCCTCGATGGGCGTCTATATGTTCTCCTGGCAGGTGCTTAAAGACGCGCTCGTTCGCGACGAGGCGGAGAAGGGCTCCTCGAACGACTTCGGCAAGGATATTATTCCGAGACTCCTCGAAGAAGGGGCTCGCATGTACTCCTACCGCTTCGAAGGGTACTGGAAGGACGTCGGCACGATCGACAGCTTGTGGGAATCGAATATGGATTTGCTCGAGGATCGGCCGCAGCTGGAGCTGAACGATCGGAACTGGCGCATTTTCTCCGCAAGCCCGAATCAACCCGCTCAATATATCGCTCCGAGCGCGAGAGTGCAAAGCGCCCTCATTAACGAAGGCTGCGTCGTGGAAGGCGACGTGAAGCGGTCGGTGCTCTTCCCCGGCGTACGCGTCGGAGAAGGAAGCGTCGTGGAGGATTCCGTGCTCATGCCGGGCGCGATCGTCGGCAAGAATGCGAGAATCGTACGCGCCATCGTCGGGGAAAAGGCGATCGTCGAAGACGGCTGTCAAGTCGGCATGCTGGATTCGGAAGAGATTGCCGTCGTCGGCGACGGAGAGACGGTTAGGGCTAAGATCGAATTGCAGGAGGTAGAGTCTGCATGAAAATGCCGATGATGGGAGTCATTAACTTAATCCACGAGGCAGACGAGATGGCTTCGCTGACGGCGAATCGCTGCCTGGCGACGGTGCCGTTCGGCGGGCGTTACCGCTTGATCGATTTCGTGCTCTCCTCCATGGTGAACTCCGGCATATCGAGAGTAGCCGTATTCGCCCACACGAAGTATCGCTCCTTGGTCGATCATCTCGGTTCGGGCAGCAATTGGGATTTGCACCGGAGGCCGGGAGGACTGTTCGTGCTGCCTCCGTCGCTCGAGGATCAGACGGATTACGGCAAAGGGGACCTCTATCATTTTTTCCGGAACCGCGATACCTTCGCTAGAAGCCCGGCAGAGTACGTCGTCATCTCGCGGAGCCACATGGTGTGCAACGTCGACTTCGCCAAGGTGCTGGAGCAGCACCGGGAAACCGGGGCGGATATAACCGTCGTGTGCAAAAGAGAGCCGGAAGGATTGCCGGGACTTGCGCGCAAAGCGAGGGTGAACGAAGCCGGACGCATCGTCGAGATGCAGGACCATTTCGGCCGTCTGAACACCGACGTGGTGTCGATGGAGATGTACCTGCTGAGCAGGGAGCTGCTGCTGGACCTCGTGGAAACCTCGCTCGCGCAAGGGCGCGATCACTTCGTCCGTCACGCGATTCTGTCCAGATTGCAACAGCTGAATGTTCATGCGTATATGCATGAAGGCGTGCTTGGCGTCGTTAACAATATCGCCGCCTACTACCGCCACAGCATGGAGCTGCTGCAGCCCGAAGTATGGCGCGAGCTGTTCTACCGTCCCGGCAAAATCTACACGAAGGTGAAGGATGAGCCGCCGACGCATTATCGTACCGGCGCTAACGTCAGCCATTCGCTCGTCGCGAACGGCTGCGATATCGAAGGGACGGTGACGAACAGCATTCTGTTCCGCGGAGTCAAAGTCGGCCCGGGAGCTATCGTGCGTAACAGCATCGTCATGCAGAACGGCGTGATCGGTCCGGGAGGCGTGCTGGACAATTGCATCCTGGATAAGGAAGTGGAGATCAGCGCGTCGCAGCAGCTAAGAGGAGCGCTTGACCTGCCGTTCCTCGCCGTGAAGCGCAAAGTGATCTAACGCGCTAACTTCTACGAACAAGAGGGTGACCACATGAAAGTATTGTTCGCGGCATCGGAAGCGATGCCGCTCGTGAAAACGGGTGGGCTCGCAGACGTCATCGGTGCGCTTCCTAAGGCGCTTGGCGCTCAAGGCATCGAGGTGACGGTCATCCTGCCCAAGTACGGCGAAATCCCGAAGGAAATCGCCGATCGGACGGTTACGCTCGCGGTTATGGACGTGCAGCTGGGCTGGCGCAGGCAATACTGCGGCTTGCAGGAGGTTTATGTCGACGGCGTACGGTTCCTGCTCGTCGACAACGAGTTTTATTTCAATCGCGGCTACTTGTACGGGTACGGCGACGAGGCGGAGCGGTTCGCGTTCTTCAGCTTCGCGGTGCTGGAATCGCTGGCGCACCTCGACGAGCTTCCGGACGTTATTCATTGCCATGATTGGCAGACGGGCCTTATTCCTTTCTTACTGAAGACTCGATATTCGAATCTGCCCGGCTACCGGGACATCCGCACGTTGTTTACGATTCATAATCTGCAGTATCAGGGCGTATTTTCGCGGGATTTGCTGCAGGATCTATTGTCTACGGGCGACGAGGCGTTCACGAAGGACGGGATGGAATTTTACGGCGGGGCGAGCTGCATGAAAGCCGGCCTGCGGTTCGCGGACAAGCTTTCAACCGTAAGCTATACGTATTCCTTCGAGATACAAGGCGAGGAGTACGGAGAGAAGCTGGACGGCGTCATTCGCCAGCGGGCAGGCGACTTATGGGGTATCTTGAACGGTATCGATACCGTAGTGTACGATCCGATGACCGATCCGAACGTCGTCGTTCCGTACTCCGATTCGATGGCGGATAAGCGGAAGAACAAAACCGCCCTTCAGCGGGAGCTCAGCCTCATCATCGACGAGAAGGCGCCGCTTATCGGCATCGTGTCGCGGTTAACCCGGCAGAAGGGCTTCGACCTGATCGGCGAGGTGTTGGACGAGATCATGAAGGAGGACGTTCAGCTCGTCATCCTCGGTACGGGCGAACCGGGAATCGAGTCGATGCTGTACGAGGTCCAGCAGCGGTATCCGGGACGAATGGTCGTCTGGTACGGCTTCAACGAGTCGCTGGCGCGAAGAATATATGCCGCTTCTGACCTTTACTTAATGCCGTCCCGATTCGAGCCGTGCGGACTTAGCCAGCTGATCGCCCTTCGCTACCGCTGCGTTCCGATCGTCAGGGAAACGGGAGGACTGAAAGACACGGTCGAGTCCTATAATGAATTTACCGGAACCGGGAACGGCTTCTCGTTCGGGCCGGCTAACTCCCAAGATTTGTTGTTCACGGTGAGACGCGCCCTCGGATTTTACCGCGACCCCGCGCATTGGGAGAAGATCGTGGCGAACGGGGCGGCACGGGACTATGGCTGGGCATCTTCGGCACTGTTGTACGATAAGCTGTATCAAGAGCTAGTCGGATAAGAGAGAGGAGAGGAACCGATATGGCGCGCCATCTGGTCATCGGCAACGGCAAGCTGCTCGTCAACCTGGATAATCACTGCTTTGTAAGAGACGTATATTTCCCTTTCGTAGGGCAGCAGAATCACGTGAATGGGCATGCGTGCCGTTGCGGTGTCTGGGTAAACGGCGCATTCGCATGGCTGAACGAACCGGAATGGACGATCGAGCTAGGCTATATCGAGGATTCGCTCGTCACGAACGTCATCGCGAGACATGAGCGGCTTGGCGTCGAGCTGCAGCTTAACGACGGCATTCATCAGCGGGAATGCATCTACTTGAAGCGCGTCGTCGTTCGCAACCTCGGCGACTCG
>Ga0065721_10049977_pt1 | contig 24605 bp, 22 predicted proteins | sample Mesricmetagenome_FD_59108 | JGI IMG/M metagenome (GOLD analysis project Ga0065721, IMG submission 59108) | Mesophilic microbial community from rice straw/compost enrichment Sample: eDNA_1 v2 (version 2) | ecosystem: Engineered > Solid waste > Grass > Composting > Bioreactor | place: USA: Davis... | reverse complement strand
CAGCCAGCGGCCCGCAAGGCCGGCAAACCGGCCGGGGCGGCCAAGCGCGCGGGCAGCGCGCTGACACTGCGTGCAGGCGCCCGCCCGGGCACGGCCCGGCGCAAGGCCGGGGCCGGTACGCAGGCAGCCAGGCGCGCCAAGAAATGACCCCTAGCGGTAGGAGACGCTGACGATTTCGTACTCGCGCACGCCCGAGGGGGCGTGCACCTCGACCACGTCGCCCTCGGACTTGCCGATGAGCGCGCGCGCCACCGGGCTCGACACCGAAATCCGGTTCTCCCGGATGTCGGCTTCGACGTCGCCGACGATCTGGTAGACCACCCGCTCGCCCGATTCCAGGTCTTCGATTTCCACCGTCGCACCGAACACGACGCGCCCTCCGGCGTCGATTTCGGCCGGATCGATGATGTGCGCATTCGACAGCGTGCCCTCGAGCTCGCTGATCCGTCCTTCGATGAAGCCCTGGCGCTCGCGGGCCGCGTCGTACTCAGCGTTCTCCGAGAGGTCGCCCTGGGCACGGGCCTCGGCGATCGAGGCGATCACAGCCGGACGTTCCACCGTCTTGAGACGATGCAATTCTTGCTGCAAGCGTTCGGCGCCCTGCGCCGTCAAAGGAATGGCGGACATGGTTTTTTCCTAGCAAAAAAGTACGAAACGCTCCCGCCTGGGAGCGTTTCCTAGACCAGCCGGAACCTTCGTCGTACGTGGAGCGGCCGCCGGCCCGGGGAGTTCGGCTGGCGGCAGCCGGCGCCCGCTATGGCGGGCCCGGTCATCCGGGCGGCCCGGCCTGCGCGGCGGCCCCGGCGCTTATTGCTGGCCGCGGGCAGCGTGCCGGCAGGCAGGCCGCGTGGCGCTGCGACACGCGGTTTTCCGGCTCAAAACAAAACCCCGGCTCGGGTTGGAACCGGGGCGAGACTTAGGGCATTGTCGGCAATCTTCGGGGGAATTGCAAGCCCGTTGTCAGGTAGGCCCGCGCCGGTTCAATAGCGCATACAGCAAAATGGCGCCGAAAGTCGCGGTGCCGATGCCGCCCAGCACGAAATCGCCGAATTTGAGGGTAAAGTCCCCCGCCCCCAGCACCAGCGTGACGCCGGCCACGATGAGGTTGCGACTGTCGCTGAAGTCCACGCCGTTGACGACCCAGATCCGCGCACCGGCGATGGCGATCAGGCCGAAGACCACGATGGAGACGCCGCCCAGCACCGGCCCGGGAATGACGCCGATCAGTGCCCCGAACTTGGGGGAAAAGCCCAGCACGATGGCGATCAGCGCCGCGATCACGAACACCACGGTGGAATAGATGCGCGTGGCCGCCATCACCCCGATGTTTTCCGCATACGTGGTCACGCCGGTGCCGCCCACCGCGCCGGAGACCATGGTGGCGACCCCGTCACCGACGAAGGCCTGGCCCAGGTAGCGGTCCAGGTCCCGACCGGTCATGGCGCTGACCGCCTTGACGTGGCCGAGGTTCTCGGCCACGAGGATCACCGCCACCGGCACGATCAGGCCCATGGCCTGCCATTGGAAGGTCGGCGCGGCAAAGGCCGGCAGCCCCAGCCAGGGCGCCTGGGCCACCGCCGAAAAGTCGATGGGCGTGCCCAGGCCCAGCAGGTTGGCCAGGATGAAGTACACGACACAGGCCATCAGCAGCCCGAGCAGGATCAGCAGCCTTTGCGCCATGCCCGATGCGAAAACCGCGATGCCGCCGACGCAGACCACCGTGACGATGGCCATCACCGCGTCGAAGGTCGACCCGCCCATGGCGCTGCGGGCGGCGATAGGCGCCAGGTTCAGGCCGATGACCGCGACCACCGCGCCGGTCACCACCGGCGGCATGAGCTTCTCGATCCAGGCCGAACCGCCGCCGGCACGCGCCGAAAGCGCCCACACCGCGGCACCGATCGCGGCGTACACCAGCCCGCAGACGATGATCGCACCCAGCGCAACGGAAATATTGGGATTGGGCCCGGAGCCGGCATAGCCCGTGGCCGCCACCACCCCGCCGATGAAGGCAAAGCTCGAGCCCAGGTAGCTCGGCACCTGCCCGCGCACGAACAGGAAGAAAATCAGCGTACCCACGCCCGACATCAGGATGGCCACGTTGGGGTCGAAGCCCATCAGCAGCGGCGCAAGGACCGTAGCGCCGAACATGGCCACGACGTGCTGGGCGCCCATGACGATGGAGCGCGGCCAGGTCAGCCGCTCGTCGGGCGCAATGACGGCGCCGGGGGCAGAATCGTCGGCCAGCTTCCAGCGCGGAAAGAAAGTATCGGACATGGGATCCCCGGCAGTTTGGACAGGACAGCGGTCGCAGGACGCGCGGGCGCAAGTGTAGGGGCGGCGGCCCCGGTCGGCAACACGGCAGGCGGCGGCAAGCATCGCGCCCACCCAGCCTGCGGGAGCGGTCGGGCGCCCGAAGCCGACCGCCCGACCGGCAGGCGCCCTGCCGGGGTGGACCGGCATCGCGGTGATGGCGCGCATCAAAAATTCTGATTGGACGCACGGCCTGCCGGCGGCTACCTTGTTGCCACAAATTCCAAAAACCAAGGAGACATTCGCCATGCCCACGATACGCACAGCCGTGGCCGCGGCCCTGGTGGCAGCCTGCACCCCCGCCCTTGCCGGCACCGTGACGGTCATCACTTCCTTTCCCAAGGACCTGACCCAGGCTTACAAGGCCGCCTTCGAAAAGGCCAACCCCGGCATCACGCTCGAGATCCTGAACAAGAACACGGTTTCAGGCATCGCCTACGTGCGCGAAACGCCCGAGGGGCAGCGGCCAGAGGTGTTCTGGGCCAGCGCGCCCGACGCCTTCGAGGTGTTGGGCCGCGAAAAGCTGCTCGCCGCCGCGCCGCAGGCCGCCAATCCCAACGTGCCGGCCAAGATCGGCGACTATCCCGTCAATGACCCGAACGGCCTGTACATGGGCCAGGCACTGGCCGGCTACGGGATCATGTACAACACGCGCTACCTGAAGGCCAACAAGCTGACGCCGCCGGCCGAATGGAAGGACCTGCTCGCGCCGCAGTGGTTTGGCCACCTGGGCATGACCTCGCCGTCGCGCTCGGGCACCATGCACCTGACGGTCGAAACCATCCTGCAGGGCGAAGGATGGGACGAGGGCTGGCGCACCCTGTTGCGCATGTCGGGCAACGCCAGCCAGATGACCGAGCGCTCCTTCGGCGTGCCCGACGGCGTCAACAACGGCCAGTTCGGCGCCGGGCCGGTCATCGACTTTTTCGGCCTGTCGAGCAAGTATTCGAACTTCCCGGTCGAATTCGTTTATCCGACCGAAACCGCGGTCGTGCCGGCCAATATCGCGCTGATCGCTGGCGCCAAGAATCCGGAGGAAGGCAAGAAGTTCATCGCCTTCGCGCTCAGCCCGGCCGGCCAGGAGCTGCTACTCGAGCCGAAGATTTCCCGGCTGCCGGTACTGCCCTACAAGGACCTGGCCGGCAAGATTCCGCCCGGCTACCCCGACCCGGCTGAAATCGCCGCGCGCAGCAAGGTGCGGTTCGATGCCGACCTGTCCCAAACCCGCTACTACGTGGTCCAGGCGCTGTTCGACCAGACCATCACCTTCCGCTTGGGCGAACTGCAGGCGGCCACCAAGGCGATCTACGACGCCGAGCGCAAACTGGGCGAGAAGGCGAAATCCGGCCAGGCGGCCGAACTGCTGGAGCAGGCGCGCAAGCTGGCATGGTCGCCGCTGATCGATGCGAAGGCTGCGGCCGACCCCGAGCTGCTCAAGGCCTTCTCGGGCGGCAAGAAGGATGCCTCGGCCAGCCAGCGCGTCTCCCAGCTCGAGGGGCAATGGAGCAGCAAGGCCAAGGCCAACTACGAGCAAGCAGCCAAGCTGGCCCACCAAGCGGCGGCCCTGTAGCCGCCCGCAGCCCGGCCCGAAAACTGCCTCGCCGCGCGCCCGCTGCCAGATGCGGGCGGGCCTTGCGCGGCGGGCGCAGACAATCATGGAGTTCCGATGACGTTTGCAAGCGACTCGCGCTTGCCGGCAGGCCCCTTGCTGGCGGCCCTGCTGGTGCTGGCCTTCCTTGCCCTGTTCTTGATCGTGCCGGTCGGCACCGTTTTTTACAGCGCCTTCGTCAACGACGACGGCAGCTTCACCCTGGGGCACTTCGGCGCCTTCTTCGCCCAGCCCCTGATGCAGGAAGCGTTCTTCAACAGCCTGTACGTTGCTGGCTGGTCGGCATTGCTGGCTTCGCTGCTGGCCGTGCCGTTGGCGTACTTCACGGTGCGCTTCGAGTTCCGCGGCGCGCTGCTGATCCAGACGCTGGGCGTGCTGCCCCTGATCATGCCCCCCTTCGTCGGCGCGGTGGCCATGCAGCTCATCTTCGGCCGTTCGGGCACCGTCAACCTGCTCCTGGACGATTGGTTCGGCTTTACCCTGCCCTTCATGGAGGGGCTGAACGGCGTCATTTTCGTCGAAGCGCTGCACTACTTCCCGTTCATCCTCATGAACCTGACGGTGGCGCTGCGCAACATCGACGGGGCCATGGAGGAGGCGGCCTTCAACCTGGGTTCGCGCGGTTTCCGGCTGTTTCGCCGGGTGATCTTCCCGCTGGCGCTGCCCGGCTACGTCGCAGGCGCCTCGCTGGTGTTCGTCAAGGTATTCGACGACCTGGGTACCCCGCTGGTGCTGGGCACCACCAACATGCTCGCGCCCCAGGCCTATCTGCGCATTACGCGCGTGGGCTTGGAAGACCCGCTGGGCTATGTGATCAGCGTCATCATGGTCGGCTTTTCGATCCTGGCGCTGTGGCTGTCGGCGCGCGTGCTCCAAGGCAAGGACTATTCCACCTTGCAGAAAGGCGGCAACTCGATCCGCAGGCGCCGGCTCGGGCCCGGCGAAAGCGTGCTGGCCTACGGCTGGATCGCGCTGGTGCTGCTGCTGGTGCTGTCTCCGCACCTTGGCGTGCTGCTGCTGTCCTTGGCCACGGTGTGGAGCTACGCGCCGCTGCCTGACGGCTACACGCTGGCGCACTTCGAGGCGGTGTTCAGCGAATCGCACGGCATGATCACCAACACCCTGCTGTACTGCGGCCTGGCGGCCGGGGTGGACGTGGTGCTCGGGACGGCCATCGCCTACCTGATGCTGCGTACCCGCCTGCCGGGACGCCAATGGCTGGACTTCCTGGCCTCTGCCGCGCTGGCCATACCCGGCATCGTGCTGGCGATCGGCCTGCTGCGCACATTCCGGGGGGTGGAAATCCCGCTGACCGGCACGTTGGTCACGTCGTCGTGGCTGCTGATCATGATCGCCTACGCCGTGCGGCGCCTGCCGTACGCCCTGCGCTCATGCGTGGCGGCGCTGCAGCAGATCCATGTCTCGCTCGAAGAGGCCGCGCAATCGCTCGGCGCCGGCCGGCTGCGCACCATCCGGCGCGTGGTCGTGCCGCTGATGGCCGGCGGCATGCTGGCCGGGTTCGTCACCAGCTTCATAACCGCCGCCGTCGAGCTGTCGGCGACCATCATGCTGGTCACGCGCGACAGCCAGGCGCCCATGAGCTACGGCATCTACCTGTACATGCAAAGCGCCGCCGGCCGCGGGCCCGGCGCCGCGCTGGGCGTGCTTGCCGTGATCGCCGTCGGCGTGGGCACGTACATATCGCATCTGTTGGTCGAGCGCGCGTCGGTGCGCACCCGGCCTGCCCGCAACGAGGAATCTGCATGAAGAAAGTCAGCGTCGAATGCCGCAACATCCGGCTGTCCTATGGGGGAACGGAAGTCCTGAAGGACGTCAGCATTCACGTCGAGCCGGGCGAATTCTTCGCGCTGCTGGGCCCGTCCGGTTCGGGCAAATCCACCCTGCTGCGCCTGATCGCCGGCTTCAACCGGCAAAGCCACGGGCAGCTGCTCATCGACGGCAAGGACGTCGGCAACATGCCGCCCTGGCGCCGCAACATCGGCATGGTGTTCCAGAACTATGCGCTGTGGCCGCACATGACCGTGTGGGACAACGTCGCCTTCGGCCTGGTCGAGCGTCGCATGGGCCGCGCGGAGATCCGCGACAAGGTGCAGGCCGCACTGGATCTGGTCGGACTGTCGCAATACGCCAAGCGCCGTCCCAACCAATTGTCCGGCGGCCAGCAGCAGCGGGTCGCGCTGGCCCGCACCATCGTCATAGAGCCCCAAGTGCTGCTGCTCGACGAGCCGCTGTCGAACCTGGACAAGAAGCTGCGGGTGCAAATGCGCCAGGATCTCCTCGCCTTGCAGCGCCGGCTGGGCATCACGACGATTTTCGTCACCCATGACCAGGAAGAGGCCATGACCACTGCCGACCGCATGGCGGTGCTCGACCACGGCGTGGTCCAGCAGGTCGGCACCCCGGCCACGCTGTTCGATTTTCCGGTCAACCGCTTCGTGGCGAATTTCGTCGGCACGATGAACGTGCTGGAAGGCACGGTGCGCGAGCGCAGCAGCAGCAGCCTCGTGCTCGCCGTGCCCGGCGTGGGCGACCTGCAACTGCCCCTGGCCGGCGAGGCGCCCCAGGCAGACAGGATTGCCGCAAGCTTCCGGCCGCACACCGTGCAGATCGAAATGGCCGACGGCCTGGGCGATGCCCGCTACGTGTGGCTGCCCGGGGTGGTGGAAGCGAGCGAATTCTTGGGCGAATTCACGCGGTACCAGGTCCAGGTCGGCGACCAGCGCATCACTGCCGACCAGCCCCACCTGGCAGGCTTGTCACCGTTTCCGGTCGGCGCACCCGTGTCCATCGGCTTGGAGCCCTCGCAGATACGCTTGCTGGCGGCATAATCCCCGCCATGGAGATCTACCAGATCCGCGCCTTCGTCACGGTCGCCCGGCTGGGCAACCTGACCAAGGCCGCGGGCGCGCTGTCGCTGACGCAGCCGGCAGTCACCGCCCAGATCAAGGCGCTGGAACAAAGCCTGGGGGTGGCCTTGTTCGAGCGCACGGGCGGGCGGCTCGCCCTGGCCAAAGCCGGCGAAGCGCTTTTGCCTACGGCCGAGGCGCTGCTGGCACTTGGCGCGCAATTCAAGGCCGAAGCCCAACAGCTGCAAGGCAGCCTGCACGGCACGGTGGACTTGGGCGTTCCGAGCGAGCGCCCGGATTTCCTGCGGCTGGGCGAACTGGCCTCGGCGATGCTGCAGCACCTGCCGCTGGTCGAATTGAAGACCGTCACGCTGCCGGCGGCCGCGCTCAACGACCAGGTCAGCAGCGGACGGCTGCACGGCGCGCTGACGATTGCGGCCAAGCCGCCGCGCGGCGCGCATTGGATACCATTGCGCAGCGTGCGCTATCGCATCGCCCTGCCCGTGACGCTGGCCGGCACGCTCAAGCGCGGCGGCTGGCGGGAAGTATCGCAGCTGCCATGGTTGGACGGGCCAACGGGCTGCCACACCCACCTGCTTTTGCGGGACATGTTCGAGCGGCATGGCATGGCCCCGCGGGTGGTGATGCAGCACGACGACCAGGCCAACATGGATGCGCTGGTGCGCGCCGGCGCAGGCTGCGCGCTGCTGCGCGAAGAAACCGCGCTGGCCGGAGCGGCCAGCGGCGATTTCATCGTCTGGGGACAGGCGCATGCCGATGCGACCCTGGGGTTCATGACCTCGCACGAGCGCGCCAGCGAACCCGTGCTAGTGGCGTTGATCTCCATCATGCAGAAAATATGGAAATTTCGGCAGCCCGCCGCCGGCGCCGCCGATCTCGACTGAAAGGCCGGCATGACTGAAATCTGGTTTATCCGCCACGGCGAAACCGCCTGGAACCGCGAAGGCCGCCTGCAAGGGTGGCAGGACATCGAACTGAACGCCGCCGGCCGCCACCAGGCCGAGCGGCTGGCCGCGCGGATTTGCGCATCGACGCAAATCTTCGACGCACTTTACAGCAGCGACCTGCAGCGCGCGTATGCGACGGCCGCCCCGCTGTCTGCCGGGCTGGGATTGCGAGTGCACGGCGTGCCCGGACTGCGCGAGCGCTGCTACGGGGTGCTGGAAGGCTTGGACCTGGCCCGCCTGGACGAACTGGCGCCCGAGGCGGCCGCCGCCCGCAATAGCCGCGATCCCGACCGGCCTTTGGAAGGCGGCGAATCACTGGGCCAGTTCCGGGCCCGCGTCATTGCGGCGGTCGATGACATTGCCGGACGCCATCCGGGCCAATGCATACTGGCCGTCACGCATGGAGGGGTGCTCGACATCGTGTGGCGCCACGCATGCGGCGTGGCGCTCGATGCGCCGCGACCCGTGCCGCTGCTCAACGCCAGCATCAACCGCGTCGGCATCGACGGCGGGCGCTGGCAGGTGTTGCAATGGGCCGATGTCGACCATCTGGATGCGGAATCGGCCAGCGACATCGTGCCCTGACGGCGCCGCCCCACGCCGCTGGCCCGCACCTATGGCTTGCCGGCACGCGCCGCACGCGGCTTGCGCGGCGCGTTGGCGGCCAGGCGATCGTACAGCGCGTCAGGCAGCATGCGCATCAGTCGCGCAACGATCGCCATCTGCCACGGAATGACCGCGTACGACGTGCCTCGGGCGATGGCGCGGCGGGCCCGCCTGGCGAAATCTTCGGCGTCCAGCAGGAAGGGCATGACATATGGGTTGTCGCGCGTCATGGCCGTGCGCACATAGCCGGGCGCGATCGTCACCACGCGCACGCCGTCGCGGACCAGCTCCAGGCGCAGGCTTTCGCAGTAGGTGGCCACGGCCGACTTGGACGCGCTGTACGCGCCCGCTCCCGGCAAGCCACGCACCCCTGCCACGCTGCCGATGCCCACCAGCGTGCCGCGGCGAGCTTGACGCATGCCGGCGATGAAAGGCTCGAAGGTGGCAACCATGGCCAGCACATTGGTCTCGAAGATGGCCTGGAACACCGGGTAATCATCAGTCTCGGAGGTAAGCGTCCCGGCGCTGATGCCCGCACTGGCGATGACCACATCGGCCCCGCCCGCGCGGCCAATGAAATCATGCGCGGCGGCATGCAGGGCCTGGCGGTCACGCACGTCGAGCGCATAGCAATGGTGGGTGCCGGGCAGCGCGTCGGCCAATTCGCACAAGGCTTCGCCGCGCCGCCCGACCAACCCGAGCGTGGCGCCGTCGGCCGCGTAGCTGCACGCCAGCGCCCGTCCCAAGCCGCTGCTGGCGCCGGTGATGAATACCCGGGTCATAGACGTCCCCAGCGTAAAGGGCGCCGCATGCCACGGCGCCGGACCGTATGCTTCGCCGGCGCGGGCGACAGGACCCGCGCCGCCCGCCTACAGGAAGATCAGCGCGAAGATGGCTGCAACGAGCAGCCATTTCAGCACGTAGTAGAGCGTCTTGTTCTTTTTCTTGATGGCCTTGCCAAAGCGCCGGACCGCGTAGACGCCGCCGAAAATCCGGTTGATGAAGCCGGTGCGGTCGCCTTCCTGGTTGGGCGAAGTGGCCGAGCGCAGCAGCAGCATGCTGAAGAAGCGGTTGACGGCCTGGGCCCAGCGGTACTTCAGCGGGCGCTCGATGTCGCAGAACAGGATGATGCGGTTGACGTCGGTGCGGTTCTCGGCATAGTGGATGAACGTTTCGTCGAAGATGACCGCCTCGCCGTCCTTCCAATGGTAGCGTTCGCCGTCGACGTCGATGTAGCAGTCGGGCGAGTTGGGCGTGATCAGGCCCAGGTGATAGCGCAAGGATCCCGCGTAGGGATCACGGTGCCGGGGCAGCTTCGCGCCCGGCGGCAGCGCCGCGAACATGGCGGCCTTCAGGCCAGGGATGTCGCGCACCAGGCTGGTGGTCAGCGGGCATAGCTGCCTGGCCGAGGCGTGCTCGACGTCATACCACCTCAGGTAGAAGCGCTTCCAGCCGCTTTTGAAAAAAGAATTGAAGCCGGCGTCGTTGTACGCGCCGGCCACCTTGATGTGGCCGGCGTCGAACAGCCGGGCCGCCTCGTCGCGGATCTGCTCCCAATTGTCCTGCAGGCGTTGCAGCTGCGGAAATGCCGCCAGGGGCAGGTAGGGCGTGTTGGGCACCGTCGAGAAGGCGTACATGAAGCAGTTGACCGGCGCAGTGAACGTGGAATGGTCCAGCGCCTGACGCGCCAGCCGGTGGCGAACACGGCCGCGCAAGTGCACCACCGTTGCGCTGACGATGAACAAAGCCAGGATGAACCACTTCATGGCGCATCTCCCGGCACGCCAGGCAGAACATCGGTCCGGGCTTTGCGCATCCTGGCCTTGGCCAAGGCACCCGCTCGTTGGGTGAAATAATCGGCCGCGCTGTGACGCGGCGGGCGGCGTTCGGGCATAACACCCCTTCGAATGGAGGAACAGAGACAAGCTCGCTCCGGCGAATTGCAAAAACCGGTGCGTCGGGGAGCAATATTAGCGCCTGTCGCCGCCTGGCCGGTTAGCCGGGGGAATGCCTTCGCCTTCCGACGCCGCCCGTGCGCCCCCTGGGCGGCCGGTCAAAGGTATAGGCCGCCGTCGATCATGATTTCGGCCCCGGTGATGTAGCTGCCGGCCTTCGACAGCAGGTACACCACCATGGACGCAACGTCCTGCGGCTCGGCTAGCCTGCCCAGCGGGACCCGTTCGGCCCGGCGGCGGTTTTCCTCTTCGCCCCGGAAGCGGATCATCTCCGTGTTCACCGGGCCCGGCGCAACATAGTTGACCCGGACGTTGTACCTACCCAAGTCCGCGGCCAGCGCCTTGGTCATGCCGCGCAGCGCCCATTTGGTGGCGCAATAGGCAAAGGCATTGGGTGAGCCCCGCATGCCGGCCGCGGATCCGATGTTGACGATACAGCCATGCCGTTGCGACTGCATGTACGCGCCGAATGTCTTCATCCCCAGGAACGGGCCACGCTGGTTGACCGCGTAATGCCTGTCGAAATCCTCTGGCGACGTACCAGCGATAGGCTGCGGATGGTAGATGCCAGCGTTATTGACCAGGCCATGCACGACCCCCATTTGGCGGGCGACCTCCAGGGCGTGGGCCCAGTCCGCCTCCCTGGAGACATCCATCTGGACGAAGCGTGCCTGGCTGCCCAAGTCCCGGGCAGCCTTGCGACCCTCTTCCTCGAGCACGTCGCAGAGCACCACGCTTGCTCCCTGCGCGCAAAGCATCTGCGCCTCCAGGAGCCCTTGGCCGCGCGCCCCGCCGGTGATGACAATGACCTTTCCCGAAAACTCGCCCATGCCGTTCCTGCCTGTCAAACGGGAATAGCGGCCCGCCAGGGACAGGCCGCCGCCGCGCCCATCAATCGGCCGAAATGTTGGCCTCGGTGATGATGGTTTTCCACTTGGAGATCTCCGTGGCGATGTACTCCACGGATTGCTGGCGCGTCAGGTCCATGGGCAGAGCGGCATTGCTGCGAAACAGCGCCTGCATGCGCTCGGTCTTGATCACGTTGAGCGTGGCCTTGTTGAGCTGGTCCAGGATATCGGCGGGCACGCCCTTGGGCGTCATCAACGCCACCCAGGTCGTCGCATGGAACCCCGGGTAGTACTTGGCGATGCTTTCCACTTCTGGATAACCGGCAAGCCCCTTGCCCGAACCGGTCGCGATCATCTTGATCCGGCCGGCCTTGATGTGCGGCGTGGCGGCCGGCAGCGACTCCACCATGATCTCGACATCCCCGCCGATCAGGCCCGTCAGTGCGGCGGTCGCCCCTTTATAGGGAATGTGGCGCAAATGCAGTCCAGAGTAGCGCTTGAACATTTCCATCGTCAGGTGGTTGGTCAAACCGATCCCGCCGGACGCATAGTTCTTGCCAGGGTTTTCCTGGAAGTACTTGACCACGCCGTCGACCTTGTCGGCAGGGAAATCGGCGCGCACGACCACGACCTGGGCCATTTCGTAAAGCACCGAAATCGGGTCGAAGTCGGCCAGCGTGTGGTAGGGGATGTTCTTGTACAGGCTTTCGTTGATCGACGCCGGGCCACTGGAAGTAAAGAGGATCGTATAGCCATCGGCAGGCGCACGCTTGGCGGCTTCTGTACCGATGATGCCGCCTGCGCCTGCCCGGTTCTCCACGATGACGGGCTGGCCGAGTTCCTTCTGCAGCTCCTCGCCGAAGGCGCGCGCCACGATGTCCGTGGTTTGCCCCGGAGGGAAGGGAACGATCAGCTTGACCGGCTTGTCGGGATAGGCCGCTTGCGCGGATGCCGCGATCAGCATCGAGCCGACCAGGGCCTTCAGGATCGTTTTCATTCTTTCTCCTCTCTTTGGTTGCTCAGGTATTCTGCTTGCCCGGGTTACCCGCACGCCAGGCGCTAGCGGATGAAGCGCTTGACGTACTCGGCCCCGAGCCCGACTTTCTCGAAGTGCGCCTCGGCCAGGTTGACGTAGTGGAAGACATCAATGACCCGGTCCAGGCTGCCGTCTTCCTTGAAGTAGGTAATGGCGCCGTGGTTCTGGAACAGGGTAATCATCTCGTCCTGGTCTTCGTCGACAACCAACGTGTGGATGTCCCCGGGCGTCTCGTACAGGTAAGAACCTGCGCGCGCGACCCAGTCCCGCTCCAGGTATCGCCAGGACCCCTTGATGACGTAGGCATGGACACCCGCGGCATGACGATGGCGCGACAGGAAACCCTTGCCCTTGAACTTGGTCAAGTGGACCCAATAGCCTTGGGACACGTTCAGGCATAGAGGACGGGACCACCGGTTCGTGCCGTTCGGGACCCACAGCCGGTCGTCATCGGCGGATAGGACATCCTGCACGAAGAGCTCCGGCACCATGTACCGTTCTTGCGGCCCGGTGTACGGCTTGATCGTTTCCATTGCTTCCTCGGGTTGCGGCAGTTCGACTGCATTGCAGTGTAGGAAGCATGGCGGTGGCGATGTACCCCCTTTCCGCTATGGAGTCATCAGTTTTCGTGATGGATCAATCGCACCCCCTGCCAGGTGCCGTCAGCGATCAGTTGGCGTACGCAGCGCACGAGGACCGCACGAGCGGCCACCGCAGCGGTCGACAGCTCATCGTCGCCAAGGCTGCACAGCAGGTTGGTGCGGTAGGCGTACTCGTCCGTCACGCGCGACCATTCCAGTGACCGCGCGACGTCCTTGACACCGCCCACGGCCGCCCAAGGCTGGATCATCGACCCCAAGCCGGCTTGCAGGGCAGCCATCGTCATCGGCTGGGAATCGATTTCGAGCGCGATGCGCGGCTGGATGCCCGCGCGGCGAAACGCCGCATCGAGAATCACACGCAGCCCATGGCGGGCCGTAGGCAGGATGAGAGGTTCGTCGGCCAGCTGCAGGAGGGAGATCTCCAGCGGCAGCGACGTGCGCCTGCGTCCCCCGCGAGACCGGATGAAGAACAGCTCTTCTTCGAACAGGGGCTGGGCGGTCCAGCTGCGGCCAGTAAAGGCGGTGGGCCGTCCCGACAGGGGATGGTCGAACAGGATGGCCATGTCCAGCTCGCGGGCATGCAGCATGTCTCCCAACACTCCGGACATGCCGCCCACCATGTGCAATCGCACGTCCGGGTAGCTCTGGCGCATTGCCGCGATAAGCGGCAGGCCCAGGATGGATTCCGTCGTCGCAGGCAGGCCAATGCTGACCGATCCGGTCAGGCGCGCCTGTTGCGCACTGCGCGCGGCCTGGTTCGCATGGCGCAAGGCTAGCTTTGCTTCGCGGAAAAATGCCGCGCCCGCCTCGGTAGGTTCGACTCCACGCGGGTTGCGCTTAAGGAGCCGGGTAGACAGTTCGCACTCGAGCCGGCTGATCTGCTGGCTTAGCGCGGACTGGGCCATGTCCAGCTCAATGGCCGCGCGGCTGATCGACCCCAATTCGACAATGCGTATGAAATAGCGAATCTGGCGAAGTTCCATGTCGCGTCCCAAGCCCTCATTACCCAACCCGGCCATCCGGCCTGCCGCATGCAACCCACTGCCGCCCCCCTGCGCCCGCGGCACCTCGTCCCAAAAGAAACGGGCCCTTCCGGGGCCCGTCTCCCTGCTGCCGCCAAGCCGGCGGACGCCGCGTGGCCACGGATGCTTGGCCGGCTTACTGCCGTGCCAGCGACGCGTGCAGCTCCTGCAGCGGATACACCTGCAGCCCGCGGCCCTGCCGCAAGTACTGCATGCCCTCGACCGCGGCGCGCGCGCCGGCGATCGTCGTGTAATAGGTCACGCGGGCAGCCAGCGCTTGGGTACGGATGGCGCGCGAGTCGGCAATGGCGTTGCGGCGCTCTTCCACGGTGTTGATCACCAAGGCGATTTCGCCGTTCTTGAGCATGTCCACGATGTGCGGACGCCCCTCGGCCACCTTGTTGACCACTTGCACCGGGATACCGGCGGCCTCGATGGCCGCAGCCGTGCCGCGCGTGGCCACCAGCGAAAAGCCCAGGCTGTGCAGTCCGCGCGCGACTTCGACCGCGCGCGGCTTGTCCTGGTTCTTGACGCTGATGAAGGCCACGCCCGATTCGGGCAGGCGCACGCCGGCGGCCATTTGCGACTTGACGAAGGCTTCGCCGAAGCTTTCGCCCACGCCCATGACCTCGCCGGTGGATTTCATTTCCGGACCCAGGATGGTGTCCACGCCGGGGAACTTGACGAAGGGGAACACCGCCTCCTTGACCGAGAAGTAAGGCGGCACGACCTCCTCGCCCAGGCCCTGGTCGGCCAGCGTGCGGCCGGCCATGGCGCGCGCGGCGATCTTGGCCAGCGGCAGGCCCGTGGCCTTGGAGACGTAAGGCACGGTGCGCGAGGCGCGCGGGTTGACTTCCAGCACGTAGACTTCGCCACCCTGGACGGCAAACTGCACGTTCATCAGCCCGGTGACGTTCAGCGCCCGCGCGAGCATGCCCGTCTGGCGCTTGATCTCGGCGATCACCTCGGCCGACAGCGAATACGGCGGCAGGCAGCATGCCGAGTCGCCCGAGTGCACCCCAGCCTGCTCGATGTGCTCCATGACCCCGCCGATGAACACCTGCTGCCCGTCGGACAGGCAATCGACGTCGATTTCGATGGCGTCGTTCAGGAAGCGGTCCAGCAGCACCGGCGAATCGTTGCTGACCTTGACGGCCTCGCGCATATAGCGCTCCAGGTCGCTCTGCTCGTGGACGATTTCCATCGCGCGGCCGCCCAGCACGTAGCTGGGGCGCACCACGAGCGGATAGCCGATGTCGGCGGCATGAGACAGCGCCTCGGCTTCGGTGCGGGCAGTGCGGTTGGGCGGCTGGCGCAGGCCCAGCTTGTTGAGCAGCTTCTGGAAGCGCTCGCGGTCCTCGGCGATGTCGATCGATTCGGGGCTGGTGCCGATGATGGGCACGCCGTTGGCTTCCAGCGCGCGGGCAAGCTTCAGCGGCGTCTGCCCGCCGTACTGGACGATCATGCCGACGGGGTTTTCCTTGTGCACGATCTCCAGCACGTCCTCGAGCGTCAGCGGCTCGAAGTACAAGCGATCCGAGGTGTCGTAGTCGGTCGACACGGTCTCCGGATTGCAGTTGACCATGATGGTCTCGTAGCCGTCCTCGCGCAGCGCCAGCGCCGCATGCACGCAGCAGTAATCGAACTCGATGCCCTGGCCGATGCGGTTGGGGCCGCCACCGAGCACGATGATCTTCTTGCGGTCGGTGGGCGCAGCCTCGCACTCGTCCTCGTACGTCGAATACATGTACGCCGTGCGCGTGGCGAATTCGGCCGCGCAGGTGTCGACCCGCTTGTAGACCGGCCGAACGTTGAGCTGGTGGCGCAGCTTGCGGATCTCGGCCTCGGAGGTGTCGAGCAGGAAGGCCAGGCGCCGGTCGGAGAAGCCGCGGCGCTTGAGCTCGAACAACGTAGCCGCATCCAGGTCGGCCAACGTCTTCTGCTCCAGGGCCAGCTCGATGTCGACGATTTCCTTGATCTGCGCGAGGAACCACGGGTCGATGCGCGTCAACGCATGGACCTCCTCGAGCGTGAAACCCTGCGCGAAGGCGTCGCCCACGTACCAGATGCGCTCGGGGCCGGGCTCAGCCAGCTCGACCTGGATCTTCTCGCGGTCGGTCGTCTTCTGGTTCAGGCCGTCGACGCCCACCTCGAGCCCGCGCAAAGCCTTCTGGAAGGATTCCTGGAAGGTCCGGCCGATGGCCATGACCTCGCCCACCGACTTCATCTGCGTGGTCAGCCGCGAATCAGCCTGCGGGAATTTCTCGAACGCAAAGCGTGGCACCTTGGTGACCACGTAGTCGATGGTGGGTTCGAACGAGGCGGGCGTGGCGCCGCCCGTGATCTCGTTGCGCAGTTCATCGAGCGTGTAGCCAACGGCCAGGCGCGCGGCGACCTTGGCGATGGGGAAGCCCGTGGCCTTGGACGCCAGCGCCGACGAGCGCGACACCCGCGGGTTCATCTCGATGACGATCATGCGCCCGTTTTGCGGATTGATCGCGAACTGGACGTTGGACCCCCCGGTGTCGACGCCGATCTCGCGCAGCACCGCGATGGATGCGTCGCGCATGATCTGGTATTCCTTGTCGGTCAGCGTCTGCGCGGGCGCCACGGTAATCGAATCACCGGTGTGCACGCCCATCGGATCGAGGTTCTCGATCGAGCAGACGATGATGCAGTTGTCCGCCTTGTCGCGGACCACTTCCATCTCGAATTCCTTCCAACCGAGCAGCGACTCTTCGATCAACAGCTCGCTGGTGGGCGAGGCCTCCAGGCCGCGCCGGCAGATGGCCTCGAACTCCTCGGCGTTGTAGGCGATGCCGCCGCCGGAGCCACCCAGCGTGAAGCTGGGCCGGATGACCACGGGAAAGCCCGAAGTACCCAGTTCGGAAGCGATGCGCCGCTGCACCTCCCAGGCTTCGTCCATGCTGTGGGCCACGCCCGACTTGGCCGATTCCAGGCCGATGGCTTCCATGGCCTGCTTGAACTTCTGCCGGTCCTCGGCCTTTTCGATCGCCTGTTCGTTGGCACCGATGAGCTCGACGCCATGCTTGGCCAGCACGCCGTTGCGCGCCAGGTCGAGCGCGCAGTTCAGCGCCGTTTGGCCGCCCATGGTAGGCAGCAACGCATCGGGCTTTTCGCGTTCGATGATTTTCTCGACGGCCTGCCAGGTGATCGGCTCGATGTAGGTGACGTCGGCCGTCTCAGGGTCGGTCATGATGGTGGCCGGGTTGCTATTGACCAGGATGGTCCGGTAGCCCTCGGCCTTGAGCGCCTTGCACGCCTGCGCGCCGGAATAATCGAACTCGCAGGCCTGCCCGATCACGATGGGACCGGCGCCGATGATGAGGATGCTTTGTATGTCTGTACGCTTGGGCATGGATGCTTCGCTTGTCCTTACTTCCGGCCGGCCATCTGTTCGATGAATTTGTCGAACAGCACGATGATGTCGTGCGGCCCGGGGCTGGCTTCCGGGTGGCCCTGGAAGCTGAACGCCGGTCGGTCGGTCAGCTCGAAGCCCTGCAGCGTGCCGTCGAACAGCGATACGTGGGTGACTCGCGCGTTGGCGGGCAGCGTGTCCGCGTCGACCGCGAATCCGTGGTTCTGGCTGGTGATGAACACCCGCTTGGTCTGGACATCCTGCACCGGATGGTTGGCGCCATGGTGACCCGTCTTCATCTTGACCGTGCGCGCACCGACGGCCAGGCCAAGGATTTGCTGGCCCAGGCAGATGCCGAAGACCGGCAGCTTCTTGTCCAGGAAGACGCGCGTGGCGGCGATGGCGTAGTCACACGGCTCGGGGTCGCCCGGGCCGTTGGCCAGGAACACGCCGTCAGGCTGCATGGCCAGCACCTCGTCGGCCGGCGTCTGGGCCGGCACGACGGTGATGCGGCAGCCACGGTCCACGAGCAGGCGCAGGATGTTGTACTTGACGCCGAAGTCGTACGCGACGACATGGAAACGCCCGTCGCTGCGTTCGCTGTATCCGGTACCGAGCTTCCAGGTGCCTTGCCGCCAGGGGCGAGGCTCGGCGATGGAAACGGTCTTGGCCAGGTCCTGTCCGGCCATGCCGGGGAAGCTGCGGGCGAGCTCGATGGCGCGGTCGCCGTCGTCGCCAGTCATGATGCAGGCGCCCTGCGCCCCGCCGTCGCGCAGGATGCGGGTCAGCTTGCGGGTATCCACGCCGGAGATCGCCACCACGCCCTGGCTGGCCAGGTATTCGGGCAACGAGCGCGTGGCGCGGAAATTGGACACCCGCAACGGGCAGTCGCGCACGACCAGGCCAGCGGCATGGGCGCGCGCGGCTTCGACGTCTTCATCATTGACGCCGGTATTGCCGATGTGCGGATAGGTCAGGGTGACGATCTGCCCGGCGTAGCTCGGATCGGTGAGGATTTCCTGGTAACCTGTCATGGCGGTGTTGAACACCACCTCGGCTACCGCATGGCCTGGCGCACCGATCGACACACCGCGAAAGAGGGTTCCGTCGGCCAACGCCAGGACTGCTGGAGGAAACCGGCCGGTTCCTTCGGGGAAAATAGACGGCAGCACGATAGACCGGCTCCAAAATCAGTAATCAAACCTTGGAATTATAACCTGCGACGATCTGTGGCCATGCCCAGCCAACTAGACGCCCTGCGCCGGCACACCACCGTGGTCGCCGACACCGGCGACTTCGAAGCGATGCGGGCGCACCGCCCGACCGACGCCACCACCAACCCCTCGCTGATCCTCAAGGCGGTCCAGAAAGACACCTACCGGCCGCTGTTGCAGGAAGTAGTCGCCCGGCATCCGGGCGCCAGCCCGGCCGAGCTGATGGACCGCCTGCTGGTCGCCTTCGGGCTGCGTATCCTGGACATCGTCCCGGGACGCGTGTCCACCGAGGTCGACGCGCGGCTGTCGTTCGACGTACGCGGCACCATCGAACGGGCACGTTCGCTGGTCGCCCTGTACGAAGCGGCCGGTGTGCCCCGCGAGCGCGTGCTCATCAAGATCGCAGCGACCTGGGAAGGCATCCAAGCCGCCCGCGTGCTGCAAAGCGAGGGCATACGCTGCAACATGACGCTGCTGTTTTCGCTGCCGCAGGCCGCAGCCTGCGCCGACGCGCGCGTGCAGCTGATTTCACCCTTCGTCGGCAGGATCTACGACTGGTACAAGAAGTCGGCCGGCGACAAGTGGAACGAAGCCGAGCACGCCGGCGAGCGCGACCCGGGCGTGCAGTCGGTGGCGCGAATCTATCGCTACTACAAGCAGCACGGCATCGCCACCGAAGTCATGGGGGCGAGCTTTCGCAACACCGGGCAGATCCTGGCGCTGGCCGGCTGCGACCTGCTGACCATCAGCCCGGAACTGCTCGCGCAGTTGGATGCAGCCGAAGGCGACGTGCCGCGCCGGCTGGCGCCGCAAGCAGCAGACGAGGAGCCCCTGCCCTACCTGTCCATGGACGAAGTCGCGTTCCGCACCGCGCTCAACGAGGACGCCATGGCCACCGAAAAGCTGGCCGAGGGCATACGCATCTTCGTGGCCGACGCGGTCAAGCTCGAGGCGCTGATCGAGGCGGCCCGGGCCTGAGTGCAGGGCGGCCCTGCTGGCGCCGCCCTAGCGCTCGTCGTCCGAATGGATCTGCAGCGCTTCGAGGAAGCGCGACACCATGTTGTAGGCAGCCACCGTGGCGGTCAGTTCGACCAGCTGGCGTTGCGGCAGCACGGCCTGCACCGCCGCAAACACCTCGGCCGGCACCTGGACCTGGCGGGTCATGGCATCCGTGTAGGCCAGCACCGCGCGCTCGCGCTCGCCGAACAGATCCGATTCCTGCCACTTGTCCAGCGCATCGAGCTGGGCCTGGGTGATGCCTTCCTTGAGCGCGATCGGCGCATGCTGGTCGGCTTCGTAGGGCGCGCCGTTGAGCACGGCCACCCGCATGATGACCAGTTCGCGCAAATCCCCCGGCAGCGTCGACTTTTGGCGGATCGCGGTCAGGTAGTTGAGCCAGCCGCTGGCCACCGGCGGGCTGTGCAGCAGCATCTGGTACAGATGCAGCACGCTGCCGCGCTCGGCGACGATGCGATCGACCAGGGGCTTGGCTTCGGGGTGCTCCAGATCGGCGTAAGGGATGCGGGCCATGCGGACTCCAGGGGCAATGGCATTACTGTGTGGATAGTCCCGGGGCAGCCTATAGCTGCTCGGTTTCGCTCGCCTTGGGCTGCCAGCGCATCAGGCGGCGCTCGATCACGCCCACCAGGCCGTCGAGCGCCAGCGCAAAGGCCGTCAGCACGACGATACCGGCAAAGACGGTGTTGACGTCGAGCGTGCCTTCGGCCTGCAGGATGAGGTACCCCACGCCGGCAGCCGACCCCAGGTATTCGCCGACCACCGCGCCCACGAAGGCCAGGCCCACCGACGTATGCAGGCTGGAAAACACCCAGCTGGTGGCCGACGGCAGGTAAACGTGGCGCAGCAGCTGGCGGCGCCCGGCGCCCAGCATGCGCGCGTTGTCCAACAGCGTGGGGCTGACCTCGCGCACGCCCTGGTAGACGTTGAAGAAGACGATGAAGAACACCAGCGTGACCGCCAGCGCGACCTTGGACCAGATGCCCAAGCCGAACCACATGCCGAAGATGGGGGCCAGGATCACTCGGGGCATGGAATTGGCGGCCTTGATGTAGGGATCCAGGATGGCGCTGGCCATGGGCGACAACCCCAGCCACAAGCCGCAGGCCATGCCGGCGACGGTGCCAATGAAAAAGGCCAGCATGGTTTCGGCCAGCGTGATCCACAGGTGGCGGTAAATGCTGCCGTCGGTCACGAACCACGCCCAAATCCGCTGGCTGACCTCCAGCGGCTGGCCGAAAAAGAACGCGATCTTGGGGCTGTACGAGGCAAAGTGCCACACCAGCACGATGGCGACCAGCAGCAGCAATTGCCACAGGCGCAGGGATGCGGTGCCAGGTTTGAACGGCTTGGACATAGGTAATCGATGCTCCAGGGCCTGTCTTTATGCGCGCTCAGGCGCGTTTTTGCTGGGCATAGCCCTTGAGGACCTCCTCGCGCAGCACGCTCCAGATGGCCGCGTGCAGCTCGACGAAACGCGGCTGCATGCGCACTTCGGCCACGTCGCGCGGGCGCGGCAGGTCAATGTTGAACTCGCCGATCGGGCGGGTGGCCGGGCCAGCCGAAAGCACCACCACGCGGTCGCTCATGGCGATGGCTTCGTCCAAGTCGTGCGTGATGAACAGCACGGCCTTGCGCTTGGCCATCCAGAGGTCGAGCACCTCGTTCTCCATCAGCTGGCGCGTCTGGATGTCCAGCGCCGAGAACGGCTCGTCCATGAGAATGATGTCGGGATCGCGGATCAGCGTCTGGGCGAGCATCGCCCGCTTGCGCATGCCGCCGGACATCTGGTGCGGATAACGGTCCTCGAAGCCGCCCAACCCCACGCGGCGCAGCCATTGGCGCGCCGACTCGCGCGCCTGCTCGCGGTCGACGCCGGCAAACTCCAGCCCGGCGGCGACGTTGTCCAGCGCGCTGCGCCACGGCAGCAGCGCCTCGCCCTGGAACATATAGCCGGCGCGCGCGTTGATGCCTGCCAGCGGCTGGCCGAACACGCGCACCCGGCCCTCGGTCGGCGACAACAGCCCCGCAGCCACGTTCAGCAGCGTGGACTTGCCGCAGCCGGTGGGGCCGACCACGGAAACGAACTCGCCGGGCGCAACCGTCAACGTGGTGTCGCGCACGGCCGTATAGCGTCCGCCGGCGGCATCGCGCGAGACGAAGGTGCACGTGATGCCGTCGAGGGAAAGGGCCGCTTCGGACGCGGCCGTTTGGATGCTGCCGTCAGCCATTGGGATACTTCTCGTTGGCGCGGGCGACGAAATCGTTGGTCCAGGTCTTGGACAGGTCGATCTTGGTCTCGTCGAACTCCACGTAGCTGCGCAATGCCTTGAGCGCGGTCGCCGGGCCGTCCTCGGGGAAGCGCCCGTCAGGCGAAATCCCTTCCTTGCTCTTGGCCAGCGACGCCTTGTAGACCTCGGGCTCGCCAAGCAGGTAAGAAGCCGGGACCACCTTTGCGACGTCTTCAGGGCTGGCCTGCTGGATCCACTTGTCGGCGCGGACGATGGCGTTGGCCAGCGCCTGCGCAGTGTTGGGATTCGCGTCGAGGAAGGCCTGGGAGGTGTACAGGCAGCCAGCCGGCATATTGCCGCCGAAGATGTCCAGCGTGTCCTTGAGCTTGCGGGTGTCGACCGCGACGGTGATGTCGCCGGCCGTCTCCAGCGCCGACATCACGGGATCCAGGTTGGAGATGGCGTCGACCTGGCCCGAACGCAGCGCAGTCACCGCGCCCGCGCCGGCGCCCACGCCGATGAAGGAGACGTCGCTCGGCTTCATGCCGTGCTTGGCCAGGAAGAAGTTGACCAGCATGCTGGTCGACGAGCCTGGCGCGGTCACGCCGATATTCTTGCCCTTGAGGTCAGCCGGGTTCTTGTAGCCCAGCTTGGACGACACACCCAGCACGATCATCGGCGCGCGGCCCTGCAGCGCGAAGGCCCGGTAGAACTGCCCCTTGGACTGCAGGTTGATGGTGTGCTCGTAGGCGCCGGAGCAGACGTCGGCACTGCCGCCGACCACCGCCTGCAGCGCCTTGGAGCCGCCGGAGAAGTCCGAGATCGTCACATCCAGGCCTTCGTCCTTGAAGTAGCCGCGCTGCTCGGCGATGGACAAGGGCAGGTAGTAGATCAAGGCCTTGCCGCCCACGGCGATGTGGACCTGGGTCTTTTCCAGCTTCTGCGCGCGCACGACGGCTGGCGCGACGGCCATGGCGCCGGCTGCGCCAGCCAGCTTCAACAGGACACGACGAGTGACGGGCATGGTGTTGTCTCCTTGGAGGGGCCGCCTGCGGCGGCATGTTCTTGGATGGGCGGGCGGCCATCGGATTGGCTGCCGCGCAGCTGCGGGCGTAGTGGCGCGCCGCACGAACGCCGCAGCATCATAACCCACTGCAAACAGGCGTTACTTCGGTAGGTTCCCTAGGACTTGCCGCGCCGGGTGCCTGCGATCAAGTCGCGCGCCGCTCCATGAGCGCCCATGCCACGGTTCCGGCATCGACGTATTCGAGCTCGCCGCCGGCCGGCACGCCACGCGCCAGCCGGCTGACCGCCAGGCCCTTGTCGCGCAACGCCTCGGCCAGGTAATGGGCCGTTGTCTCACCTTCGGCCGTGAAGTTGGTCGCCAGGATGACTTCGCGCACCACACCGTCGGTGGCGCGCGCGATCACGCGTTCGAAGCCCAGCTCGCGCGGGCCGATCCCTTCGAGCGGCGCCAGCCGCCCCATCAGCACGTAGTACAGCCCGCGGTAGCCATGGCTGGACTCGATCACGTTCTGGTCGGCGGGCGTCTCGACGATGCAAAGCTGTGTCGGATCGCGCTTGGGATTCTGGCAGGTCGCGCAGACCTCTTCTTCGGTAAAGCCATTGCAGCGGGCGCAATGGCGCAGATGCGCCACCGCGTCGGACAACGCGCGCGCCAGTTGGCTGGCACCGGCCACGTCGTATTGCATCAGGTGGTAGGCCATGCGCCGCGCGGACTTGGCGCCGACGCCCGGCAGGCGGCGCAGCGCCTCGACCAGCGCCAGCAGCGGTTCCGGCTCGGGCAACGCGGTCATCAGAACGGCAGCTTCATACCCGGCGGCAGGGGCAGGCCGGCGGTGACGGCGGCCATTTTCTCCTGCGCCGTGGACTCGGCCTTGCGCAACGCATCGTTGAACGCCGCGGCGACCAAGTCTTCCAGCATGTCCTTGTCGTCGCCAAGCAGGCTGGGATCGATCTGGACGCGCTTGACGTCGTGCCGGCAGGTCATGCTGACCTTGACCAGGCCACCGCCCGCGGCGCCCTCGACCACGATCTCGGCGAGCGATTCCTGCGCCTTTTTGATGTTTTCCTGCATCTGCTGGGCCTGGCGCATCAAGCCGGCGAGCTGTCCTTTCATCATGATGGAATGGTTCCTTGCGATATCGATGGGGGTACGGGCGGCGTCACGCGCCTGCCTGGGGTGAAGGGGAAAGCGGCACGATGGATCCCGGGATCAGCGTGCCGCCGAAGTCTCGCAGCAATGCCTGCACGAAGGGATCGGCGCGCACGGCCGCCTCGGCCGCCGCTTGGCGCGCCTGCCGTTCGGCTTCGGCCACGGCATAGGCCGTGCCGGCACCGGTTTCGCCGATGGTGACCTGCAGGTGCACCGGCTCGCCGAAATGCGCGCCCAGCGCGGCGCGCAGGCGCCCGCGCGCCGTGCTGTCGGCCAGTGTGCGGGCTGCCACGCGCAGCATGATGGTGCGCCCCTGCGCGCCGACCCATTCGCTTTGGCGCGCCAGCTCGGCGGCCAGCCCGGTCACGGGCAAGCGGCAGGCGAGTTCGTGCCAGGCGCCTTCCAGGACGATAGGGTCCGCGGCGACGCCGCATCCCGCAGGCGCAGGCGATTCAAAGCAGGTCGTGCTTGCCGGCGACTGCCCAGCCGGCGCCGCAGACGACGTGCGATGCGGCGAAGGCCCGCGCAGCGGCGCGGCGCGCGTTCCGCCTGCGCGGGGTTCATCGCGCTCGGGCAGGCCATCATCGGGCTCGAACCCGTCGGGCGGAAAATCCGGCGCATCGTCGTAAGGGATGTCCGGCTCGAAAGGCGGATCGTCATCATCGTATGCGGGCGGGGGCGCATCGTCCGCATCCCGCGCCGGCTGCGCGGCCTCGGCGGGTCCGGGGCGCGCGGCCGCTGGCGGCGAAGCGGCTGCTGGCG
>Ga0065721_10049976_pt1 | contig 24626 bp, 18 predicted proteins | sample Mesricmetagenome_FD_59108 | JGI IMG/M metagenome (GOLD analysis project Ga0065721, IMG submission 59108) | Mesophilic microbial community from rice straw/compost enrichment Sample: eDNA_1 v2 (version 2) | ecosystem: Engineered > Solid waste > Grass > Composting > Bioreactor | place: USA: Davis... | reverse complement strand
CTCGATGTCGGTTCGTCACATCCTGGGGCTGGAGAAGGTCCCAAGGGTTCGGCTGTTCGCCGATTAAAGTGGCACGTGAACTGGGTTCAGAACGTCGCAAGACAGTTCGGTCCCTATCTGTGGTGGGCGCAAGTAAATTGAGAGGACATGACCTTAGTACGAGAGGACCGGGTCGTACACACCGCTGGTGTATCAGTTGTGCCGCCAGGTGCAGTGCTGAGTAGCTATGTGTGGCCAGGATAAACGCTGAAAGCATCTAAGCGTGAAACCTTCCTCAAGATGAGTTTACTTTTAAGGGCCGTCAAAGACTATGACGTCGATAGGCTACAGGTGTAAAGGTGGTAACATCAAAGCCGAGTAGTACTAATTGCCCGTAAGCTTTAATTTTTTTATTAAATGCAATTCTAACACACCCAATATGTAACTAATTACGGCCACGGATTTATTTCCAACGCTTACATTTTTATGGTGGTTTTGCCGAGGGTGTTCACCTCTTCCCATACCGAACAGAGAAGTTAAGCCCCTCATGGCCCATGGTACTGCACCACAATGCGGGAGAGTAGGTAGCTGCCATATTTATTGAGCCCTGACCTTTTGGTCGGGGCTTTTTTTTTGCTGTATTGTGGGTTGGGAGTTTGGGAGTTGGGAGTTGGAAGTTAGGAGTTAGGAGTTAGGAGTTAGGAGTTAGGAGTTGGGAGTTGGGAGTTGGGAGTGGGGAGCATGGCTTCAAGAAGGTATTTATCCAAGACGTGCCATTAACTGGCTTAACGCTGACCGAAGGTAACGACGGGATCTTCAGTTCCGGTCGATATATTCTTAATCTATCGCTCCGGGTTTCCCACCTGAGTATAGTTCAATTTTCACCCTTCCTGTCTTTTAGGTTTCCAGGATTTTCCCTTCAATGCCCGCCACTTTCTTTTTATTACTACTTATCTGGTTGTTCTCTTCCTGAATTATTTTTTGAGATGGTCAAACGTGGATGAAATTGCGGATTTTCACTAAGATAATCCACTTATTTTTTGGCCTTTATCAAACTGGCAGAATTTGCGTTAAGTATACAATACCGAAAAATTTAATGTCTGCAAATTCTTTCGATTTTATGCGTGATTTATGCCGGAATTACAGACGTTGATATTCAAATAATGACTAACGCATGAAAAAATTTGCATTTTTTTACAGGTTTTTGCATTTTTTATACGCATTTACTATATCTTGGACCCACCAAGACTAACGATGCTTAAGAAAGAAAGGCAGGCATACATACTGCAGCAACTGCACCTGCATAACAAGGTTCTCTCTTCCTCCCTCAGCCAGGAAGTGCATGTTTCAGAGGATACCATCCGCCGGGACCTGATGGAGCTGGCCAGTGAAGGAAAACTCGTGAAAGTTCACGGTGGTGCATTGTCCCCCTCATTCAATCATATACACACACCTGTAAACGGGGTTTACTCCCAACAGCATAAACGCAGAATAGCTCTTAAAGCCATAGACCTTATCAAAGACGGCATGTTCGTGCTCACCACCGGCGGCACTACCATCATGGAAATGGCCAGGCTGCTCCCTCCCGGACTGAAAGCCACTTTTATATCCTGCAGCATCGGTGCCATCCTGGAATATATGGAGCACCCTCAGATTGAAGTGATCCTGATCGGCGACAAGATTTCGAAGAATTCAAAAATTACAGTAGGTACAGACGCTATAGCCAAAGTAAAAAGGATCCGGGCCGACATATGTTTTATGGGTGTCAATGCCATCGATCTGCAACACGGGATCACGGATAATGACTGGGAAGTGGTGCAACTAAAACAGGCCATGATAGAAAGTTCAAAACGGGTGGTATGCCTGAGCATTTCCGAAAAAATCAACAGCTACCAGCCCATCAAAGTTTGTGACCTGCACAAAGTGGATACACTGATCACCGAACTGGAGCCTGATGACCCGAGGCTTGAATCCTATGCCAAAACCGGAATCGAGATTATTTAAACCAAGACTAACGATTTACATAGCTACTAACTTCAACATTAATTAAAAAAGAATGAGACAATGAAAAAACTAACACGACGGGTAACATTGTTATCGTTCTTGTTTGCTTGTTGCACGTTCTACGGCAATGCCCAAATAAGGACAATCACGGGGAATGTTTTTGACGACAAAAACAGCCCTGTTTCAGGAGTCACCGTCTCCGTAAAAGGTACCACCACTGCAACTACAACTGGCGAGAACGGCTCGTTTTCCATTCGTGCGTCCACGGGGAATGAGCTGGACTTTACCCATGTTAGTTTTGAAACTCAAACAGTTCGCGTGGGTTCCGGATCAACAATAAGTATCTCGCTTGTACCAAAAGGTACATCACTTGGTGAGGTTGTAATCACTGCAGAGTTCGGTATGAAACGTGTCGCACGCTCTGTGGGTTCTTCAGTCCAGACGGTAAGCGGTACTACCATTGCCGAATCAGGAAGGGATAACTTCATTTCCGCACTTGCGGGAAGGGTACCCGGTCTGAACGTAACATCTACCAGTGGTACACCAGGTTCTTCCACTACAGTTGTATTGAGAAACCTGACGTCCATTTCCGGTAACAACCAGCCATTGTATGTGGTGGATGGTATCCCGATGAACAACTCCACTTTCGACCCATTGGGTATGCCGGGTGGTGAAACTTACTCGGTGAGAAATATGGACTACTCTTCACGTGGTAACGACTTCAATCCTGAAGATATCGAGTCCGTTACCATTTTGAAAGGTGCAGCCGCAGCCGCCCTTTATGGTTCTGATGCGTCAAACGGAGCCATCATCATTACTACCAAAAAAGGTCGTGGCGGTAAAGGAAGAGTATCTTACAACAACTCATTCAGATTTGATAAAGCTTATGGCTGGCCTGAGCAACAGACAAAATATGCCAACGGTGCTTATGGTACAACCAACTACTACAATACTTCAAAATTCGGTGCTGAATATCCTGCAGGTACTAAACTGTACGATAACGTGGCAGCCATTCTGCAAACCGGCTTTACCCAACGACATAACCTGTCCGTTGAGGCCGGTAGTGACAGGGCTACCATCCGTGGTGGTGTTTCTTACATGGACCAGGAAGGTGTAGTGAGAAAAACAGATTTCGACCGTTTTAACCTGAGCCTTTCCGGCCAGGCTAAGATCACAGAATGGTTGAAGTTTGAAAGCTCCATGCAGTTTGTTCGTACAAACAACAATAAGGTAATGCGTGGCACTGACGGCCCTCTCTACAGAGCCATGATCTGGCCCCTGGTTGATGATATGAGGAATTATATCACTCCGGATGGTTTTATGAAGAAGCCAGACTATTACCTGGACTTCGATTTATTGAATCCGTTGTTTGCTTTAAATAAAAACCTGAACTACGACAGGTCAAACAGGTTTATTTCAAACGTTGCATTTACAATCAATCCGATTAAAAATGCATTCCTCCGCGGACAGGTTGGTTGGGACGTAGGTTCGCAAACTTTCCAAAACTCCTGGCATCCATACTATGCAAGCAGAAACGCCGGATTGGGAAGATATGATATCGTACAGGCAAACTTCTCAGATCCTACGGTGAACATCATCGGAGGTTATAACACGAAATTTTTCCAGGATAAACTGAGTTTTGCAGCACAGGTTGGTTATCACCAGTTGGAAAACGGTGTAATCAGGCAGGCTACAAACGGTTCCAAGTTTGTAATTCCCGACTTCCAGTCAATCAACAATACAGATCCGCTGACACAGACTTCATCTCAAAGAAACACCAAGCGTCGTATCCAGGCGATCTCTGGTCAGTTTGAACTGGGCTGGGACAACTGGGCATTCGTTGCACTCAGAGCCCGTAATGACTGGTCATCCACGCTGCCGGTAGAGAATAATTCTTATTTCTACCCGGCACTGGAGACTTCTTTCATTCTTTCAGATCTTGACTTCTTTAAGAATGCGTTCCGTGTTGTGAACTACTTCAAATTGAGAGCCTCTATTGCACAGGTGGGTAAAGATGCCGGTCCGCTTGAAATCGACCCGCAGCTTGAAGTAATGACTTCAACTGGTGGTGGTTTCCGTTATGGATTTACTGGTCCTAACCCGAACCTGCGTCCTGAGATGACAACTGCACGTGAACTTGGCTTTGATGCCAGCCTTTTCAAAAATCGCCTCAACGCTATGTTCACAATTTTCAATACAACCAACGAAGACCAGATCGTAAAAGGTTTCCGTCTGAGCTATGCCACTGGGTTCGTGTTAAACAACATGAACGTGGGTTCATTCAGAACCTGGGGTTGGGAAGCCGGTGTTAACGGTGACATTGTGAAACTGGCGAACGGTCTGACCTGGAACCTCGGCATTAACGCTTCCCGCGGCAGATCAAAAGTGGTTTACCTGCCGGAGAACGTTACCGAATACTATAACGCCTATACCTGGAACTCTGGTAACATCCGCAATGGTATCATGGTCGGTCAGCCTATCACTACTTTGACTGGTCGCGGCTTCCTGCGTAACGATGAGGGTCAGGTGTTGATCAACCCTTCAACCGGATTCCCCCTGGTAAATCCTTTGTGGACTGTTATTGGTGACCGCGAACCACATCTGCGTTTTGGTGGTACAACCAGCGTGAGCTATAAAGGACTCCGTCTTTCAGCTCTTTTTGCCGGAAGATATAATGCAACTGTTGTGAACGGTACCAAACGTTCAATGTTTACAACAGGTAACAGCTGGGAGTCTGTTGAATACCGTGAAAGAGGAACTGTGGTGTTCAATGGTGTATTGAGAGACGGTAACGAAAATTCAAAAACTCCAACAACCAATACTATCGGTGTTGATGCAGGACTTGCTGCAGCAAGCATCTATGGTGGTGGTGACGAAGACTGGCTTGAGAAAAATGTGAACTATCTCCGTTTACAGGAACTGAGACTTTCATACAATCTTCCCAAGAAGATCTTGTCTAGAACTCGTATCATTTCAGACATGAACATTTTCCTGGTAGGAAACGATTTGTTCACCTGGACTAACTACTCTGGTATTGATGCTGTTGGTAACACGGTTTCTGCTGCTGCAGGTGGTACCGGTGGTGAAGGATATGACGTATGGTCTATTCCTAATCCCCGCGGAATTACTTTCGGTATCAGCTTAACTTTAAATTAATCGAATTATGAGAAAGAATATATTATTGATACTGGTCACTTTCCTGGTAGTGGCGACGGGTTGTAAAAAATACCTGGATGTAAACCGAAATATCGACGCACCTGACTATGTGGAAGCCCACCTGTATTTACCAGGCATTCAACAGGCATATGAAGGTTTCTACTGGGATATCAGGGCTCTTGGCCCGCTTACCCAGATGATGGGAACAACAAGCTATACCACTTTTGCCACACACTACTATTCACTCGGCAGTGATGCGGGCGGTGAGATCTGGCGTACCGTTTATTGGTTACAGGGTATGAATCTTGAAAACCTGATCAACCAGTCAATGGAAGCCGAAAACTGGACACTTGCTGGTATTGGTTACGCGATGAAGGCTTTTTCATGGGATATCATGACTAAGGTTCATGCTGACCTCCCAATGAAACAGGCTTTTGAACCCGGACGTTTGTCACACGACTATGACTACCAGGATGAAATTTATCCTCAGGTTAGAGACTGGGCATACAAAGCCATTGAACTGCTGGAAAAGCCTGATAACACTGATTACGGTACAAAAATCTCAGCCAACGATTATATCTATGGTGGAGATAAGGCTAAATGGATCAAGTTTGCTTACGCAGTAATTGTTAAGAACCTGGCTTCTTTAACCAACAAGGACGATTTTCAAAGTAAATATGCCCAGGAGTTGATCGATGCAGCCAGCAAGTCATTCCAAACATCTGCTGACGATGCGGTTGTGAAAATTGCCGGTGGTTCACAATCTGCACCATATTCAGCTTACAACAATTTCTGGGGTACTGCAAGGGCGAACCTGTCATATGTTTATTTCCAGCATGAATTTGCTGTACAGATGCTCACCGGAACGGTTCCAAAATATGATGAATCAACTGGTGAAAAATACCCTTTACCGGGAAGTATGTTTTCTCCGCATGAAGTTGCCGAAAAGCAGATTATTACAGATACGCTGGTAGAAGTACCGGGTCATTACGATCCCCGTGTGGCTGTAAAACTTGCTACAACCAGCAACCCCAACTACCAGAATATCAGTAATCCTGACAGTGTGAAGAAATACAGGTTCTATGGTGGTTCATTTACCAGCACCGTAGGTTCTGCGGGTACTGCACCTTCATTCTACGGAAGAAACGTAACTCCTACTTTCAGCGGAGCTACACATGATGGTATCGGCAGATGGTTGTACAGGGACAATGCTCCTTACATCCTGACTACTGCTTCAGAAATCAAATTCTGCCTGGCAGAAGCACTGTTTAAAATAGGGCAAAAAGATCAGGCCTTTGAAGCTTTCAAAGAAGCTGTGAAGCTTGACCTGGAGTTTACTGCAAAATATATCTATGCAGGTACACCTAACTCACCAACTGGTGGTGATAAAATCACAACGGCAGCTTTCAATACCCTGGCCGGCGAATACCTGGCGGGTCCCTATGTTAATGGTTTGGATCCTGCTGATTTTTCACTGTCTCACATCATGATGCAAAAATGGGTTGCCCTGTATCCCTGGGGTGCTGCTGAAGCATGGACTGATATGCGCAAATATCACTACGATATTGCCTATACTGGTGAGTATCCCAAAAATGGCAATGGCTGGTCACAATCAATCGTTGACCAGAAGTGGGATACAGATCCTACCAAAGTATACAAAGGATTGTACCTTGCACCTGCACAGGTTGCCAACAGGAAAGGTGCATATAACACGTTGAACGAAGGTTCTCCGAGCTACCGGATTCGCCCACGCTATAATTCCGAGTATATGTGGAACCTGCCTTCATTAGAGGCATTAAGACCAATTTCTGGTAATGCACCGAATTATCAAACCTCTATTCCCTGGTTTGCTTATCCGGGAGAGATGCCTAAATAACCTATTAAACAGATTGTATATGAAAAATATAATAAAACTAATTTCCTCGTTTATTATAGTTGTTGCGTTGGGTAGCTCCTGTAAAAAGCATGTGATTGAGTATGACTCTGTCAACCTGGGAAAGGACAAGGCTGAGTTTCAATTGCACTACTTTGTGCCGGTTGCTACAGGCGCCGCAAATAATATTACGAGGGTCGAGATCAATGGCCAGCTTTACAACAACTCGTTTGCACCACTTGTACCTTACAATGCGATACCCAGCGGGAACGTGGGTCTGTTTTACACGGCTCCTGCCGGTCAGACAAATATCAAAATGTACAGAGGTCCGAATGAAGAGCTTGTATATGACCAGAATACAACTTTGAACCCTGGTAAACAAAACGTATTCGTATACGATTTTGCCAAACCTCCGGTTGTAATTGACAACGGTTATCCGTATGAGAAGATAAGCACCGTTGAAACAGGCGATTTTGCATGGGTTAAGTTTTATAACTTCCTGTACGAATCACCTGGTGTATACACTCCGCTGAAATTACAATACCAGTACCAGTACAATACGGATCCAGGCCCCGCAGCCACTCATACAAACCAGATGAGTGACTGGCTTAACCTTGGTGAACCTGTTTCGTTTGGTGAAGCGACTGACTGGCACAAGGTTCCTGTTATCAAACACGCTGACCGTATCGTGGCACAGGGTTCAGAGCGTATTGATTATCGCATCCGCATGATCGGACCAAACGGTGAAGACCTCGGTCCGTTGCAGGTAAGGAACTCTTCCAATGCTATGGTTAATTATTCTGACTGGTGGAATGCAACAATTGGAAGACGCGTACACCACATCTTTGCCGGATACAGAGACGCGACACCCGTTTCAGCAGTAAGACAATTCTTTGCACTGTAAGAAATAATAGCCGAATAAACCGAATAACCATCAGCCCATGCTGGTGGTTATTTTTTTTACAAGATTCGGTATTGGCAGTTTTTTCTCACCATTTAGGAATAAGGTTTGTCGACAGAATTACATTTTTTACGACAAACAGCAGGCTTGCACAAAGAAATTAACCAGATAGTCTCTGTAACTTAAGGGTAACATAACAGCTCCTGTAACCGGCGGCTTATGAAACCCAGGCTTACAAGCATACGAATATGGCCTTTGGCAGGGGTTTACATTTCTCTGATTTCAACTTTTGCGCCCCTCAACAACATCGCACAAGAGACCAATACCCAGGTTACGGCTGTGATAAAAACCGAAAATGATGAAGCATTACCTTATGCGTCCATTCTCCTTGTACACGAACCAACGAATAATTCCTACTCAGCCTTTTCGAATGCACAGGGGCGTTTTTACATTTTTAATGTAAGGCCGGGCGGACCATACCGGCTAATCATAACGCATACGGCTTATCGGACTTTGGTCATTCCTGATCTGTATCTCGGTCTTTTCGAATCGCATTTTCATACAACAAATGGTCGGTCAGAATTCTCTCATTTTATAATGACGAAGAAGACAGATACACTTCCTGAAATATCATTGAAAGCTGTGTATTCAAAAAAAGAAGGCACCGGTACCGGAAAAAGTGTGGGTGAGGAAATAATCAGTATCATGCCATCCATCAATCGCAATTTCCAGGATTTTGTAAGACTGATTCCGGAGGCGAGGGTGAATGGAGAAGGCAAGATGTCAATTGCAGGACAGAATAACAAATTCAACAGCATATTTATCGATGGCTCCGACGCCAGCGATCCGCTTGGAATAGCCGTGAGTGGTACAGCAGGTGGACAAACAGGTACTCCGCCTGTTTCCATTGAAGCGATTGAAGAACTGAAAGTGTCCATTGCTCCATTCGATGCGCAGTACAGCAACTTCACCGGCGCAGGCATCCATGCCATTACCCGTTCGGGTTCAAACCAATTCAAATCTTCCGCGTGGTATTATTTCAGGAATGAAAACATGGCCGGCCGGTCGCCGGTGCCCATTCAGATGCCTGGAAGTAATGATGCTCCTTCAAGACCACGTCTGCCGGATTTGTTCAATCAGACCGTTGGCATATGGGCCAGTGGCCCTGTTCTGAAAAATAAACTCTTCTACTTTTTTCTTACAGAATTTCAGGATGAAGTGCAACCGCAACCATTTAATTTTTCCGTTTACCGGGGTAATAGTTCTTTTGGAGAGATAAACAATCTGGCAGATACGCTACGCAAAAAATACAATTATGACCCGGGTTCTTTCCTGGATATAGAAAACGAATTGCTGGCAAAACGTGTCCTCGTTAAAATCGACTGGAATCCTAATTCACAGGATAAACTTACATTTCAGTTCCGCAACAATTACGCTGAACGTAAATCCGCGCAACAGCAAAACAGCCCTGATATAATTCGTTTTTCAAATAATCAATTCCGCTTATTGTCAAACAACCTGGCTGCATCGATCGAATGGAAGCGATATGTTCGCGGGCATGGAAGTAACAGACTCCTGTTTACATTTAACCGGGAAATCACAGACAGGGAAATTACCGGGCAGGAATTTCCATCTGTCAGGATCCAGGATGGTTCTGCTGCGATCCTGTTTGGAAGCAATGCGAGTTCGCACCTGAACGTTTTTAAGGCATCATCGTTCAGCCTGCTTAATGTTTATCGGTTACAAAAGAACAGGCATGTAATCAGTGCTGGTGTTGATCTTAATCTTACACAGTTGAAAGATATCCTGGTCCTTAACTACTTTGGAGGCTACACATTCCGGAGCCTTGATGATTTTTTAAACAACCAGTTTGCTACCCAGTATTCGCGGGGAATTTCATTGGTTGATAAACCGGTCAATGATAAAACGAAGGCCGGTGCACACTTCAATGTAATGCGTGCCGGAATATTTGTAAATGATGAATTCCGTTTTAATGACTTTGTGAAATTGACCGCAGGTATGAGGCTTGACGGGCAGGCGGTTCCATTGAAATATACAAGAGATGATTTTTTCAATACCATCGCCCGGCCGGAGATTGAAAAATTTTATTCGCTTGATGGCGCTGTATCAGGTCGCGCACTAAAGGCCCATTGGCAACTATCTCCCCGCCTGGGCTTCGAGTATAGGATTCCGGAATCAAAAATTGTATTACGTGGCGGGGGAGGCATATTCACCGGCCATGTTTTGAATCTTTGGTTGTCTGAAATATATTTTTCGAACCAATACATGATTGATATGCGACCACATACCGTACGATTCAGCCCGGATCCTTATAATCAGCCGGATTTGCAGGAGTTGGGTATTGACCCTGATCTAAATAAGGGGAATATGGTTTTGCTTGCGAGGAATTTTAAGTTTCCTGCTGTTTTCAGATCCACAGCAAGTATTCAGAAACGTACGCCAAACAACTGGCAGTTTTCTGCCGAATTGATCTTTACCAAAAATATTCATGAGCATCGCTATGTGAATGTAAACCTTAAGCTTCCGGAGTTGAATTCATCAGACCCGGGCAGCCGAATCATTTACTCCCTTGGTTCTCAGCCAGACCGTATTCCAATGCAGGCCGGTAATCCGTATAATAATATTTTCCTGTTGACAAATAACAGAAATCAAAAAGGCTATTCATGGTATTTCAGCACCAGTGCAATGAAAAATTTTGAAGATAATTTTTATGTCAGTTTATCTTATGGATATGGAAGATCAACTGCATTGTTTGAAGCAGCCGGGAATTCAAATAACAGTTCTCAATGGACAGAAACCGAGACAGTCAATGGAAGGAATGCTGCCAGACGGTCAATTTCTGATTTCGATCCGGGGCACAGGATAGCGGCTGCTGTCAGTAAAAAAATTGACTATGGGAAAATGTCTACCCTGGTTACTTTATTTTACAACGGCCAGTCCGGATCAACTTACAGTTATGTTTATTCAGGTACAATCGTTAATGATATTGGAAGGACATCAGATTTGAATTACGATCTTTTTTATATCCCCACGAGAGCTGAACTGGATCAGATGGAATTTATTTCCGGCAACAACAGTGCTGAGATCCAAAGAAGATGGCTGAACGAGTTTATCAAAAATGATTCTTATTTGCGAAAACGTCGTGGCCGGTTTGCGGAAAGAAATGGTGCACGAACGCCCTTTACACATGTTGTTGACCTGCGCCTGCAACAAAACTTGAAAATTCAAATTGGTAAAAAGAAAACGCTGGTAAGCATAATCTACGATGTTTTTAATTTCACCAATATGCTGAATCGCCACTGGGGACGAACTTATTTTGTTTCACATGACCAGGTGCGTCTAATAACAATTGCCGGGTTTAATGGCAATCTCACTCCACAATACCAGTATACTCCACTCACCGGTAAGCCCTGGATGATTCAAAGCAGTACGGCACCGGGAACGAGCGCCAGGTGGATCAGTCAATTGGGAATCAGGATTACGATGTAGTATTCAACGGGAACGGATAGAATCCATCACCTGTTGTTTGTATAAACGGCCAATGGGAATGTCCTTTTTCCCAATAAAAATATCATTGTTGTTGTAGCCCGTCATCTTACCGATTGATATGATATAAGAACGATGCACGCGCAGAAAACTGTGTTCACTCAACATATTTTCCATTGAACTGATGGATTGTTTTGCCATAAAATTTTCTCCGGATACCAGGTAAATTTTCACATAGTCTTTCCAGCTTTCAATATAAAGGATCTCATGTACCAGCAGTTTTTGCATGGTTTTATTTACACGGACATATACAAATGCTTCCGGATTTTTTACATACTCGGCATTGCCCTGCACCACTTCCTGTCCAATCAGTCGCTTCACCTTAAAAATGGCTTTCATAAAACGGTCAAAAGTAACAGGCTTTACAAGATAATCCACTGCATCAAGCTCATATCCATCCAATGCATATTCGCGATAGGCGGTTACAAAAACTACCTTGGGTGGACTGGAAAGGCTTTTCAGGAAATCAGTTCCTGCAAGTTTGGGCATTTTTATATCCAGGAAAATGAGGTCTACGGGCCTTTTATGCAGTACTTCATGCGCTTCAATCGCATTGCGGCAGGTGGCTACAATTTCAAGACCGCTCACGCTTGAAATATGCGAACGGAGAATATCGATGGCGGGAGGCTCATCATCCACCAAAAGACATCGGATTTTCATGCCGTAATTTTTTCAGTGTTCTGAAAGCTTTCTTTCCTGCTTTTCACGTCCGGTGCAATGTCTAACATCAGGGACACTGCAAAGAAATGGCCTTCATCATCCAGCCTGAGTTCATGCCTGCCCGGGTATAAATAGGATAAACGCTTTTTTACATTTTCAATGCCGATACCTTTGTGTGACACTACAGGCAAATCGTTCTTACTGTTCACTACTTTACACCTGAAAATGTTTTGCTTTACGGAAATATCCATACTTAACCATGCTTTTTCAAGTTGCTCCGAAGTACCATGTTTAAAAGCATTTTCAATAAACGGCAATAAAAGGAGCGGAGCAATATAGTTTCCTCCTATATCACCTTCAATATTAATCGAAACGTCAAGACTGTTTCCATACCGTTCTTTTTCCAAATCGATATAGTTTTTCATGATCTCAATTTCTTTTTCCAGGGACACTTCGGGACTTTTACAATCATACAAAACGTAGCTAAGCAATGAAGACAGTTTCGCGATCATGGCCGGAGTCTTTTCAGATTTGTGCAGCGCGAAAGAATAGATGTTATTTAGCGTATTGAAAAGAAAATGAGGATGGATTTGCGCCTTCAGCAGTTGTAGTTCCGCACTGATCTTTTCGTTTTGCGCGTTGAGATACTCTTTTTGTTTCCGCATCCAGTATTTGAACAGTACGATGGCACTGCCGATGCCGGCGATAACCATCATGGACTGGTAGCTGTTGGCTGCCCAGGGGTTCTTGTTCCCCAGGCTTATTTTGACGGATGATTCCACCCAGCCAAAGAAGATATAGGTCCGGCATATATAGTTCCAGAACCAGCCCGCGACGCACCACAAAAGAATAGTTATGGCAAAATACAAGTATCGTTCTTTTAACAAAAGACGCGGGATAAAGATGTACATGATGGGATAGGCAAAGGCCATATGCAACGGGGTCCAGATTGCTGAAATAATCAACTGGTCGCCGAGCGGCATGGCCGGCATCCGGAAGATGCTTGTAAAAACCAAAATGTCAGTTATCCAAAAAATAAGGTGCCGCAGAAACCTGTATTTCCCGGAAAACACAAATGGATTTTCCCGATAAACCTTCATCTGGCCAATTGTTACTACAATTTACCACATAGCAACGAACATGGGAATTTTGGTTGCGCAAAAAAGACGGACGGCAGGAAATAGCGACGAATGTGGGCATTATGACTTTAGTGCCATTTATAGTGCGGCATTGTTTTATTTCTATGTTCTAATATGTTAAGCGAATAGATTTTAAGCAGCTTTTACCCGATTGTATTTTGAGCAGGATATTCATTGTGAAAATAAAATGAAACCTATGCTTACAAAGTCAGCCTTGGTATTTGCCGTCCTCGTTAGCCTGCTTTCATGTACCAAGTCAGTAGATAAGCCAATGCGTATGCCTCCGGTAGCCAATGCTGGGATTGATCAAATCATTGACATATCTTCCGGACGTACCAGGCTTGATGGCAAAAAGTCCGTTGATCCGGATGGTACGATTGTTAAGTTTAAGTGGTCCCGGGTAAGAGGTCCGTTTGTTAATAACCTCATCGGAGGAAATACCAGCATAGCAACCATAGAGTTTGCCATAGAAGGATTGTATGAATTTGAACTGGAGATTACTGACAATGACGGGTTGACTGACAAGGATACCGTGCAAGTTGCGGTTAACGGGCCAACTTATCAAACTTCTCCGCCAGTTTACTCAAGCCAATGTGTCATTCCCGGCTCGGAAAGTGTGGGTAAGTTTAGTACATATCTTGTTGATGCGGGTGCAGTTGTTTGCGACGGCAAAATATATTTTTCAGATGGTGGTGTACTCGATGTTTTTGATCCGTCGACCGGGCAAACCTCCCGGGTAGCTGTAGACTTTGAAAGGACACATGCAGCCATTGCTTCTTTGGGCAATGAAATATTTCTGGCAGGGGGGTACAGGTATCCTGCAGAGATAAATGTTCCCGGGACCAGTTATTCAAGGGTGGATATCTATAATACAAAATCAAGAAACTGGCATGAAGCAGAGCTTAGTTCTGCACGGTTTGGTATAAAGCCATATTCAACTGCCAGGAAGGTTTATTTTGCGGGTGGAAAAACTGATGTGTATACGCTTTCGGCGCGTATCGATATATATGATCAGGTAAAAAAGCTTTGGACGTCTAAGGACTTTGGAAACGGTGTTAACTTGTTGCCTGTCTCAGTATCCAATGAAGTGTGGTTTTTTAAAACAGGGACCAGTGAGGTTGAGATCTATGACGAAACTAATGATAACTGGCGCTCATGGAACAGTGGCCGGGTTGTCAATGGAAATGATGCAATTTTGCTCAACGGTAAAATTTATATCACAGGGAATCAGAAGGTAAATGTGTATGATCTTACCAGCAAAACGTGGACTGAAATATTGCTGTCTGAACCAAAATTTTATGTGCCGGCAGTGGCTTCAAACAATAAGATTGCATTTGTAGGGGGTATGACCAGTTGGTTTGTGTATTCCACCCTTCTTGAGATATACGACCCCGCGAGCAATTCCTGGAGCGTCCGCTACATGAATGGTGATTTGGGCTATCCCGCTATTATTTCTTACAATAATTACCTGTACTGTGCGGGGGGAATGATCGATCAGGAAAATACATACCTGTCCGGTATTTGCCGACTACAATTATAAAAGGACTAACAATTTTCTATTCATACTTTCCAAGGCGCTGGTCTAAACAGCAGTTATGATAATGTGCATTAAAATAATTACCTGAGCTTTTTGTGGTTTAAGATTGACAACTTAAATTCAGGGTGTCTAACCTGGTCGGGTCTCTGATAGCCCTGAAATCCTTTCCTTTTTAAAGCTGCACATGGATATCCGTTACGGTTTTTAAAGGGAATGTATGATCAGAACACTCAGGATTTCTGCGCGAATAGGACTTTGGACTATTCTAATCGGCGTGTCTATTTATTTTTTCCCCGACAATGTCATTGCCTGTTTTTATGGCTATCGTAGCCCCATATTCGGACAGGGTTTATTCAACAAACAGCTCTGGGTGGTCATGCATATGGTTGGTGTTACCATGGCTTTATTGCTGGGTCCTGCACAATTCCGGCCATTTATCCGAAATCGATTTCTCTCATTTCACCGGTTGAGCGGTAAAATGGTATCGATTCCTTCCGTGTATTATAAAAAATCAATTCCGAGACAAAAAATCATTTCCTGATGAAAGCGGATAAAATATTATATCCTGGTACTGTATGGTGGATGTTGCTGTTGCTGCCTGCTGTTTTCTTTGGCTTTTATCCAACTTATTTTTCAAAGTTGGGGAGCCCAATGGACCTCCTATTGCATGTTCATACTTTTTTCATGGCGGTTTGGGTAGCCCTGGCCATTCTGCAACCGCTTCTTATTCGTTATAAAAAAATCAGGCGGCATAAAACCCTGGGCAAATTGAGCTACTTCATTATGGCTGGTGCCCTGGTCACAGGCTATTTCACTATTCGATTGTCTTATCATAACCGCATCGAAGAGGTTGACACCGCTGAAATGGCAGCAGATCCATCAAAACTGGCCTTCATTCAGGAGGATATGTATATCAGTATGATTTATCTTTCATGGCTCGCATGCTTTTACCTCCTGGCAATATTCAACCGAAGGCGAATGTTGTATCATGCCACATTTATGTTTGCCGCTGTGCTCACTGTATTGGGACCTACACTGGACCGAATCATTTTCCGGGTGTATCGTTATTACGGACGCGGGTTCGACCTGTTTGCAGAGTATGCGGTGTTTTGCCTCATCGATCTGCTCCTGGCCGGCTTATTATTTTATCAATGGAGGAAAGGATATAATACAAAGCCTGTACTTATCAGTCTGGCAATTTATTTGTCAGGGCAGTTGGCGTATATGTTTTTACCACAGACACAGGTTTGGAAAAAGTTTGTGGGAATCGTTCTGAGTTAGCAGCAGGAATTTATTTCTGATGATGTAATGTCTGTATTATGAAAGGAGTCTACTTTGTACTGATTGGGTTGGCAGCTTTTGGGTTTCTGCCGTTGCTGATCATCCTTTACAGGAGAAAACAGGTAAAAGAGATCCGAACAACGGGTTTGACATCAAAAGCCAGGGTATACAGGGTTTTTACAGTCAGACGGCAACCCACAGATATAGTCAGCTATACGTTTTATGATCAGCATATGAAACAATATTATGGAAGTCTTACCTGTCGATCTGGTATGTACAAAGAAAATGATGTAATTGATGTCTATTACAGACCTGATAATCCGAAAAAGAATACGGTTGATGGCGCGTGGAAATCAAATATAATTGTTGCGTTTGGGATCGCCATTGCCGCAGTTATACTTTTTGCTGTATATAAAATGTATTGGATGCTTGAAAGAGGGGAAATGTAAAAACTATTCTGATGGCACATTTACAAAAAACAATAAAACTCATTCTGCTTTTTGCTTTTGCAGTGGTCAGTCAGTATGCCTTTGCTCAATTGAAAGAGCATGCTGTGTCGGATGACTGGCAAACGCTGGGAGAAGTAAAGTATGTCGGCGCCCCCAAAGCCAGAATCACATTCCTTCCGGGGAAATCCGATACAACCTATCTCTTGCTCATGCGGGATCATCGTTATGAACTAAAAGACTATTTCAGCGTAAGGTTTAGCGGAAAAGATAATACACTGGAAAATCTTTACAATATCCTGATATCCTTTTTTACAAAAGAAAACAGAAAGAATAAAAAATATGAGAAGCTGTTTACACTGGGGAGTGACAGGGTATTTGTACAGCATTACAAACAGTTGACCAGCCACCAGATCATGATTTCCACTCATGACGGTCATATCCTGTTGGGTGAAGGGGAAGTAAAAAGGCTTTTTAATAAAAAATAATCAACCAACAGAAGTCAACTAATCTAAAATCAATTTATGCATTCCGCACAAGCCACCCCGGCACCTGATAATGAACGCTACGAGATTCTTGACATCCTGAGAGGGATTGCATTGATTGGAATATGTGTCGCCAATTATCCTGTAATCTCCCTGTATATTTTTCAGTCTCCGGATATTGTTGCTGCAATGCCAACCGCTATGATAGATAAAGGATGGGCTTACTTTCATTTTGCCTTTATTGACGGGAGATTTTATTCGCTTTTTTCATTGTTGTTTGGTATCGGGTTTTCCATTATGATCCTGCGATTGAAAAATTCCAACCGGAATGCGTATGGGATATTTTACCGAAGGTTGGTTGTGCTTTTGTTATTTGGTCTTGCACATGCCTTATTGATCTGGGAAGGCGATATCCTTTTGTTATATGCATTGCTCGGAATGCTGCTGCCATTATTCAGAAAAGTCTCAGACAAAACGCTGTTGGTGCTTTTTGTAATCCTGGTGCTTTCACCTTTATTGTTTGACGCCGCCAAAGTAATATCAAAAGGAAGCTGGAATCTTGCCGGTCCACTAACGTCATTTGGCATTCAGATGGATGCGCGTATTGGCGTCACAGATGAAAATGTGGGGCGATGGATTGTGGAACATGATTCCTATTCTGATGTTTTGAGATGGTTGCAAAACGGTTTTGCATGGCGCTGGATGATGCTCATTGACGGTAATCGGCTGCCCAAGGTACTTGGTTTGTTTTTACTCGGATTTTATGTCGGGCGTAAAATGATTTACGCAAATCTTGAAGAAAATCGAAGCTTGTTGCGAAAAGTACAGCGATTCACTCTTATTCTGGGTCTGCCAGCGTCGATCGCATTTTCTTATTTTGAACTGGACAATGTTCGTTTGCCCAATACGCCTGGATTGCTTGACACTCTATTCTACGCATTAAGTGTTATTCCCATGTCGCTCTTTTATGCCAGCACAATCTGCCTGCTTTATCTGAAGCCGGGATGGTCAGGTCGCCTGCGATTGTTTGCTCCGGTAGGGCGGATGGCATTGACCAATTATATTATGCAGTCCGTAATTGGTGTCCTGATATTTTGGGGCGTGGGATTCGGTGTAGGCTCACTTGGCCTTATATGGGTCATACTGATTGCTGTCACTGTTTACCTGTTTCAAATTTTGATAAGCCGGGCCTGGCTTAAATATTTTAGATATGGCCCACTGGAATGGATCTGGAGGCAGCTGACCTATGGAAAGAGATTGCCGATACGCAAACCTCCTGTTACGATTCAAACTGTGAAATAAGTAAGCTGCTGGCGGATTAGATTATCTTATGATCGTCATTTATATTTTACTTATCGGAGCGGGTATTTTGCCATTGGCCGTTTTCTTAAGCAGCCGCAAACGCTATCGGCGTATTTTGTCGCAGGGTACCCGGATTTCTGCCCAGGTCACGGATGTACATACAATTTATGTAAAAGGGCATGCGTATGACCGTGTGACCTTTGCTTACCTGCCACCCGGGCTTGGAGCCTGGAAGAGTGGTATGTATAAGTTTAAGATTGGAACCTATCGCCGTGGTGATCAGTTTGACATTTTCTATTTGCGTGAGAGCCCTGATCAATATGCCATTCCGGGAACCCGCCGGTATGAAAATCCTTTCCTGATATTCCTGGTCCTGTTTTTCCTGTTCACCATCTATGCCTGTTTCAAAATCAGGGAAGCAATTGGAGACAGTGAAATTTATTTCAGATCGTGAGCTGGCTCGCTATCCATCCCTCAGCATTCGTAATGTACATTTGTAAATGCGCATATTTATCATTTGGTTGTTGGGCTTGATGTGGTTTAATGAAAGGGATGTCAAAACGATTCGTTTTTCCGGCCAGGCGCAGGGCACTTCTTATCACATCACTTATTTCGCTAAAGACAGTCTGGTCATACAACAACAGGTTGACAGCATTTTCAATAAGATCGACAGCTCACTTTCCCTGTACAAACCCTATTCGCTCATAAATCGATTTAATCAATCGAAAGATGGGATAGAGGCAGATGATCATGTGGCATTGGTTGTAAAAAAGGCACTCAAAGTTTACAGGAAAACCAACGGCTTTTTTGACATTACGATTTATCCATTGACAGACGCATGGGGGTTTGGCCCGGTAAAAAGAGACAATCTGCCTGACTCTGCCAAGGTTTATGCGTTGTTGCCTTTGGTTGATTCACGTTTAATCCGTGTGGAAGGAAACAGGATTTACAAGAGAAACAGGGGAATCAAACTGGATCCCAATGGTATTGCGCAGGGTTATACCGTTGATGTAATTGCGGATTTTTTTGAAAAGAACGGAATTCAGAATTATATCATTGAATTAGGTGGGGAGATACGTGTACGCGGCAGAAAGCCGAATGGCGCAAAAATGTCCATTGGCATTGAGCAACCTGCAAATGACGGGGAACCCATGGTGATCAATCGCGTCATTTACCCGGGTGATGGAGCGATAACGACATCTGGAAACTATAAACGCTTTGTTGAAAGCAGGGGAAAAAAACTTTCACACCTGATAGATGCTCATTCGGGCTACCCGGTGGATAATGAACTGATCAGTGTAACGGTTTTTGCAAAGGATGCAATGACGGCAGATGCATACGACAACGCAATCATGGCGATGGGTTTAAAACGGGGGATGGCATTTGTAAACAAGAATCCTGGACTGGCCGCCTACTTTATATTTCGCCGCGCGGATGGAAGCATCGGTGATACCATGACAAAGCGGTTTGTGAAACTGCTCAAGGATAAATAGCCATTTGTCCGCCCATAAACGCTTATATCGGTTTCATCCAGACCTGCGGCGGATTTTGGCCTGAATTGCCGACCTTTGCGCATCTTCATATGAATACAAAAGAAAGAGTTATTGTACTGATCCTGGCGGGATTAAATTTTACCCATATTCTTGATTTCATGATAATGATGCCATTGGGTAACTACCTCATGCCATCATTTAATATCAACCCGCAGCAATTCAGCTTCCTGGTGAGTGCTTACTCCATCAGCGCTTTTGTATCGGGCATAGTTGCTGCGTTTATTGTGGATCGCTTTGACCGGAAGAAAGTCTTAATCATTTCTTATATCGGGTTTCTGATGGGTACGCTGGCCTGTGGTCTGGCGGCAAGCTATAACCTGTTATTGGTTTCACGCATACTGGCTGGTTTATTTGGAGGTATTATAGGTGCCCAGGTGTTTTCCATCATAGCTGATCTGTTTACTTATGAAAGACGGGGTGCAGCCATGGGATCAGTAATGAGTGCTTTTGCTGTGGCTTCCATACTGGGCGTTCCATTTTCTCTGTATCTCACCAATCTTTTCCAGGAAGACTGGCATATTCCTTTCCTGCTGGTCGCAGGTGTTGGGATATTACTTACTCCATTACTGATACGATTCATTCCTCCGATGAAAGGACATATTGTTGCTGATGCAAGCCGTGCGCAACGGCTTGAAGTAATTGGCAATGTATTTCAGACACCGGCACAATGGTCTGCCCTGATATTTTCCTGCCTGTTAATGATGGGTCATTTTCTGATCATTCCCTTTATCAATCCTTACCTCGAATTCAATAAAGGTTTTTCAAAAGATCTTACGCCGATGATCTACCTGGTAGGAGGGATGGCTTCATTCATAGCAGCCATTTTTCTTGGGAAAATTGCGGATAAGAGAGGCAAGTTACCTGTGTTTTCAATCTCTGTATTTTTCTCATTGTTTATGGTGATGCTGATCACGCGAATGCCTGCTGTACCCTTTGCTGCCGTGCTCACTTTTTTTGCTGTATGGTTTGTCCTGGCAACGGGAAGGGCGGTCACAGCCCAGGCCATGATCAGTGAAGTGGTAAAGCCTGAACAACGGGGAAGTTTCATGAGCTTCAACGGAAGTGTTCAGCAATTGGGAACAGGGATTGCATCACTTGTGGCCGGACTGATTGTTTTGAAAGATAAGGCCGGGCGTATCCAGCATTATGAATGGCTGGGGTACCTGAGTATTTTTGTCCTCTTGATCAGCCTCTTTATGGGCCGGTACCTCTTTGCCAAAATGGATCGCAAAGCGACCGCCCTGCATGATAGCGGAACTGCAAAGTCATAGAAGTCTTTGTTCATATTTGATGTTGGTCGTATATTTAGCATATATACGATTGCTTCGACCAACTTCAAGTTTATGAAAATCTATTTCCTGATTCTTCTGGCCTGTCTTGGTATGATCTCATGCAAGCCGGGTAAAGCCTTTGACTACAGCCAGACTATTGTCAAAATCGAAACGGATCTCGCTGCCGATCTCGGGGTAGCCGATAAAAAGGTGAGTTATCATCTCGAAAATAATAATAACGACAGCGCGGCTGTTTATGCGCGGCAAATGGAAGACATGGCAAGGCAAAGTCTCCGCAAAGTGGAAGACCTCGAAATGCCCGATGTGGCGGAGGCTGAAAATTTCCGGCGCGAGGCAATTCGATATTTCTCCTATATCACTTCAATATACGAATCACTAAACAAGCTGACCAGCGCAACCAATGATACAGAGGTCGAAGCAGAGAGACAAAGGCTGGCTGATATCGTATCACGGAAAGAACAGGCTACAAATACTTTGCAGGCTGCACAAAGAAAATTTGCAGAGGCAAATAATTTCCGGATCGAAAAATAATTGCAAAGGAGCGAGTGGCTACATCACACGATATACCGGGTAACGCATGTTGACCGGTTCAAAGTAGCTTGAATTCTGGAATACAAAATTCAACTGTGCGGAACCGCTTTTTGCGAAGCTTGTATCTGCGGCTCTTTTTTCTTCCAGCTTAGCTTTCAGCTCCGGGTGTTTTTTCAGGTATTCGGCGGCAATATCTTCAAAGGAGTATGCTGAATATCCTTCTTTCTGACCAAGTATGGCGTCAAAGAAATTCCAGGCAAAATAAGAATCCTGCGCCTGGGGTTCCAGTGTTTCAATGAGGAACCTGTTGGCAGCCTGGTTCATCGGAATTAAATAATCACCTGCCCTGAAATTCATTTTCTGCATTGATGTCCTCACTTTCACATCAGAATTGATATGGTGCATTTCATATTGACGTGGCGACGCTTTGTATTCTTCAATATGATATACTTCCACTTCAATGACAGTGTCTTTTTTCAGTGGCTGCATTTGAACCTTATTCAACTTTAAAAGTTCAACTACTTTCCACCATCCCTGTGGAAGAATATATGCTTTTGGTTTTTTTACAAAAGCGGTTGGTTCATATTGATTGTAAAATGGAATTTCCTTTTCAAAAGGTTTGCTTCTGTCATAGTAAAGACGCGGATGCCCTGATACTTCACTGGGTTTGTATCCAGCCGTATATCCTTTGTATGTGATCGTTGCATGTTTACTGCGATCGGGTTTCCAACTGATTGGGAAGTTTGCCTGGGTCTTGATATCCTGTCTCGCTTTCAATCGTATTTGCTTAATCGCTTCACTATTTTGATGAGTGAATTCAATAAAGCTTTGCATCAGGGCATAAGTTGCCTTTACCCGCTGGACATAAGGTTTCAGCATATGTGTTTCCGGCATAAAAGCGAAGCTGTGAAACAGGGCAGCATAACCGGTTCCGTAACGGGGACTGTCCCAGTATTCAGTCCATCCTTTGTCAGGGGTATCGCCATAGACATTGACATAAGGGACCAGGTCATAGCTCTTTTGTTTCATCAATTTGTAAATGCCGGGTTCAAAGTTTTTGTTCATGAATTCACCCATCTCACCGCCCAGTTTATTGTGTTGTGAGGGGAGCAAGGTCATCACATGCTGATAGTCGGCGCCATTGCTGACATGATTATCCACGAATACATCGGGGTCAGTGAGATGAAATATTTCAGTAAAGGCTCTTGCATTTTTTGAATCACACTTAATGAAATCGCGGTTAAGGTCCAGGTTTTGTGAATTGCCGCGGAACCCTTTTTCCACAGGTCCGTTCTGATCGATACGGTAATTGACACTCCGGTTTAAGCATCCACCAATATTGTAAACCGGGATGATGGCTAGCACAATATTATCGGGAATGCTGTATTTATTCAATACGATATCACGAACCAGCAACATGGTCGCATCGATGCCATCCGGTTCTCCCGGGTGAATACCGTTATTGATCAGGATGACTCTTTTATTGTTCTTGCGGATATTGTCGAAATTGTGATCACCGTTATTTGCCACGATCACCAGGTGCAGCGGATAACCGGCATCGGTCATGCCCATGGTGAGCATCTTTACTTTCCCGGAACGCTGATCCAGCTTTTTCCACCAGTCGATGATTTCGCTGTAAACAGGAGTTTCTTTGCCATTTGATGTTTCAAACTTTGTGAGGATCTGCTGGGCGGAAGCGCTAAGGCCAGTCAGTAAAAGGATTGCCAGTAAACGTATCATGGGATTGATCTTAATGGCATAAATATAAATCATTCTGATGCAGATGAACTTTGGCTAAAAACAAAAAAGCATCCGCGTTGGCGAATGCTTTTCCAATCAGATATATTAGTCGGTTATTTTGCGGCTTTGTCTGCTACCAGTTTCTTAGCCAGTTTGCTTTTCAGGTTAGCAGCTTTGTTTTTATGGATCACACCGCGTTTAGCGAGCTTGTCGATCATGGAAGCAACGGCAGGAAATTTCTCATCCGCTTCTTTACCGCTGGTCGCTCTCAATGCCCGAATGGCGTTACGGGTTGTTTTCCCATAATATTTATTCCTTTCACGGCGTTTGGCTGCCTGACGTACATCTTTTTTCGTTGCTTTGTGATTAGCCATTCCTGTTTCAATTTTAAGGATGGCAAAGGTAAGGCCATATAGATTTACAGCCAAATCCTGACCCATTTATTCTTAAAAAACAATTGGGTTGCTGCTGTTAACCCCTGCCGGAAGGCCGGCTTGGGTCAGCCCAAATGGGTTTGGGGCTGAAGGGTTTATTAAATTCTTGTCTTCCAGATGACTTACGACAATATTATCCATTTTTTAAGCGATATTTGTCAGCCCTTAGAATTTACTATCCAAATCATCATCAGATGAAAGATTTTTCATATATAACAAGCTCCTCTCCGGCCTTTATTGAAAGCATGTACCTGGAGTTTGTGAAAGACCCCAATAGTGTTGATCCTGAGCTTAAAAAGTTTTTTGAGGGGTTTGATTTCGCGGTTGGCAGCGGTGCTGCAAGCGTGAATGGAAATGGTGCCCATGCGGTGTCAGCTCCCGCAACCACGGAAAGCCTTACCAGCAGTATCGGTTGGAGGAAAGAACTCGGAGCTTACCGGATGATACTTGGTTATCGAAACAAAGGGCACCTGATTGCAAAAACCAACCCCATACGCCCACGCAAGGACCGTGATGCCAACCTGAACCTGCCATTCTTTGGGCTCGATGAATCTGATTTGGACAAAACCTTCCAGGTTGGAGAACGCGTCGGTCTCGGAGCAACCACGCTTCGCAATATATGGAACCACCTGGAAACCGTATATGCGGATCACGTGGGACTGGAATTTAAATATATCAGCAACCAGCAAAAAGTGAACTGGCTTGCGATGGAGATGGAAAGAAATTTTGCCAAACCGGTTCCACTG
>Ga0065721_10004567_pt1 | contig 24635 bp, 22 predicted proteins | sample Mesricmetagenome_FD_59108 | JGI IMG/M metagenome (GOLD analysis project Ga0065721, IMG submission 59108) | Mesophilic microbial community from rice straw/compost enrichment Sample: eDNA_1 v2 (version 2) | ecosystem: Engineered > Solid waste > Grass > Composting > Bioreactor | place: USA: Davis... | reverse complement strand
TCCCCCCCCCCCCGTCGTCTCGATGGTGTACGACACATCGTAGATGCGGGTGTTGTTCGCGATCGGGAACATGATCGCCGGCTCGGAGTTGTCGTCGCCGTAGTCGATCAGGTAGGTGTTCGGCCCGCGCAGGCGACGGCTCGCGTTGTTGTTGTTTGGCCAGTAGTCGGCCACAACAGCAACCAGGGGCTGCCCGGTGACGCGCAGGTACGAATTGTACAGGTTCACGTCCGCCAGCGTAGACGGCGCCGAGGACGGCGTGCCCACCGTGGGGTCCATGTAGATCGGACCGAACTTCAGCGTGTAGACCGCCCCCAGCCCCGAACCGTACGCGCTGGAAGACTGCGAGGGGAGCGGAATCTTCACCGCCTCGTTCTGGATGAACCGGAACTTGTTCACATCGGAGAAGTAGGGGTTGCCCAGTCCGTTGTAGTCCGTCAGGTCATCCGGGTCCTGGTCCGTCACCGTGCTCAGCAGGCCGGTGCCGGTATCCCACACCGAAAACGTCACCGCTTCCGGCAGGTTGGCGGCATCGCCCAGCACCTGATCCTGGAAGTTGCGCGCCAGGCGATCACCACGCAGGCGGCGCTCGCTCTGCTGGAGTTGCCCGAAACCGACCGGGAAGATGCGGATCACTGCGAAGATGCCGATGAGCAGGACCACGAGGACGATCAGCACCTCTACCAGCGAGGTAGCCGCCCTCTTGCCCCGCGCGGCGCGGGCAGCCCCCGGGGTCGCGCGGCGGCAGCGGTCAGGCTGTGGGAAGATGGAGTTCGTCATGGTCTGATTGTCGTCGGTCGCTCTCGGCATATCGGGAAGCGCGGCGGCTTTCCCCTGGTCGGTCTCTCACGCGCGGGGCCCGCGCACACCTCATTGCCCTGTACGCAGGCCCCGCTCGCTGCTGCTGGGGTTCGCGCCTCTGCGGCTTCGGAAGCCTCCGCGGGCCGGTCGGTTGTAGGACGCGGCCCGCCCGGCGATTGTTCCGCGCCCGGGCTACGGCTTCAACTGCGAGATCTTGTAGGCATCGAAGTCCATACCACCGGTGCCCGGCACCTGGTTGGCCAGCTTCTGAACGTCCCACACCTTCGCGGTCCCGCTCAGGTACAGCACCAGCACCTTCCCCTTCGGGACATGGTGCGTAGTCATGGTCACGTACGTGTCATCGCCCGGGTTCTTCCAGAAAAGCTGCGCCGCGTAGTCCTCGGGCGTGATACCCGCCGGGAAGTTTGCCGGGTCCGTCGGGTCCGCCCCCGGAGCCAGCGCCGGTATCCAGAGCCGGGAGTAGCGCGGCAGGTAGGCCGGACCGAGCCGATCCGGGTTCACGCTGAGAACCTCGGGGCTTATGTCGAACGAGTTGTACTTGTAGTGCACGACCTGCATCGTCGCGCTCCCGGGCGGGGTAGTGCGGGTATCCCAAATCGTAACCCCCGCCACCGCCTCCGGGCGGGTGTCATTGGTCGTGTCGTACTCCGAGTCATTGATGGAGTGGAACGTGCTGAGCGAGCGCACATACTCGGGGTACAGACCGCCGTACAGTCCGGAGTCCGTCCCGTCCGGGTTCGCCAGTTCCAATCCCAGGCGGCGCGTCCCCGCCGCGACCTCCAGGGTGCAAACCTCGTCCCCGGGAGCGGCCATTATCAGCTTCCCGGTGGGGCTGACCGCGCATCCGCCGCTGCCGTCCGACCGAATGGCCGGCGTGAGCAGGAAGTCCGGGTAGCGGCGGTTGTCCAGCTCGTACAGCTTGATCGCCGACGACAGCTGCTGCATGCTCGTGATCGTGCTGCCGCGCCGCGTGCTCTCGCGCACCGACGCGAAGACCGGGAAGATGATGGCCGCAAGCAGCGCCATTATAGCGATGACCGTAAGTAGCTCGATCAGCGTAAACGCGGCCTGGCGGCGCGACCAACGGCGAGTAGGTATTCCTGGTGTCATCAACACGAAACTCCTGTTGCTGCAAAACCCGCCGGCCCGAAGGCCGGGGACGACGTCAGCCAAGCCTGACACGAACGGGGCGATGCGCCCGCACCAGATCGCGGGCGGCACGCTTACTATGAAACGGACGACGCGCCCGCGTCCGATGTTCCCGTCCGTCGCCGAAGAAGGGCGGTTCTTCCGGTCCATCCGAGTTGTACGGCGCCCGTTCCCTTTTCCCCTTCTTTCACAACACCAAAATAGCGAGACGAATCCGAGCAGGGGGTGGCAATGGGTCGTATGTCCTCCTACGCAGGGCGGCGAGTGGAGTAAAATACGTTCGTGGCGACACTGACTATCGAAGTGCCCGACGAGTTGGCCAGCAGGGTGCGAGCGTTGCACCTGGGCGGCGAGGCGCTGATCGCGGCCATACGCGATGCCGTGGCCCGCCGGGAGGCGGACACAGGCGAGGCCGCGGCGCTCGAAGCGGCGTTCGCCGCGGTCCGCAATGACGCCGGAGAAGCGTGAGGCCCTGGCCTGTGAGCGACCGGCACAGATCACAGGATATTCTTTATTCGTCCCGCCCGGATGAAGATGAAGCGGGGCAGGACGACTGATGGCCGCCGCATACCTTACCTCGTCCGGCATAAAGATCACCGGCGCAGCCCTCTACCGCACGGAGATGCACACGCGCATCCCGTTCCGCTATGGCATCGCGACGGTCACCCGCCTGCCGCATATCTTCCTGCGCCTGACCGCGCGGATAAACGGCGCCGAGGCAGTCGGCATCGCGGCGGACCACCTGGCGCCGAAGTGGTTCACGAAGGACCCGGCCACCCCATTCGAAGACGACATCACCGGGATGCTTGCCGTCCACCGCCGCGCCGCTGAAACGGCCCTCGCCCTGGAGAGCGCACCGACGCCCTTCGCCCTCTGGCAGCGGCTCTACGCGGCGCAGGCCGAATGGGGCGCGGAGCAGAACTTCGCGCCGCTGCTCGTCCACTTCGGCACGTCCCTGGTGGAGCGTGCCCTGATTGACGCTGTCTGCCGCGCCGCCGGGACGCCCTTTGCCACCCTCCTCCGCACCAGCGGCGGCCTCGGCGTCCGGCCCGGCGATGTCCACCCGGAGATTCCCGCGGGTGCCGCCCCGGGGGACCTGCTGCCGGACGAAGCTCCCCTGCCCCGCGTGCTGGCGCGGCATACCGTGGGCCTCTCCGACCCGCTCACGGACGCTGACCGTACCGAGGAGCACCAGGTCGCCGACGGTCTGCCGGTGACGCTCGAAGAATGCGTGGCGGTCTATGGCCTGCGCCACTTCAAGCTTAAAATCGGCTCCGACACGGACCGGAACCTCGCCCGCCTGGAGCAGACGCTGACACGGCTCGGCTCGGTCTGTCCGACGCGCGACTGGGCGTACACCCTGGATGGCAACGAGTCCTACACCTCGGTCGCCGACTTCCGCGCCTTCTGGGAGGCATTCCGCGCCCACCCGGCGCTGCGCGACTCCCTGCCGCGCCTCCTCTTCGTGGAGCAGCCGCTGCACCGCGCGGTCGCGCTGGCCCCGGCGACCGGCGACGCCTTCGCCGCCTGGCCCGACCGTCCCCCGGTCATCATCGACGAGTCCGACGCCGAGACCGGGAGCCTGCCCGCCGCGCTCGCGCTCGGCTACGCCGGCACCAGCCATAAGAACTGCAAGGGCGTCTTCAAGGGCGTCGCCAACGCCTGCCTGCTCGCCCACCGCCGCCGCCAGCGCAACACAGCGGCGCCCCTGCTGCTCCTTTCGGGCGAGGATCTTTCCAATGTCGGTCCGGTCGCGCTGCCGCAGGACCTCGCCGTGCAGGCGGCGCTCGGCATCCGCAGCGTGGAGCGCAACGGCCACCACTACTTTGCCGGCCTTTCGATGTTCCCGCCGGACGTTCAGGAGGCGACGCGGGCAGCCCACCCGGAGCTGTACCACATTGGCCTTGCCGGCTTCCCCACCCTCACCGTCACCGGCGGCGAACTGGACCTCGGCTCTGTGAATGCCGCCCCGTTCGGGGTCAACTTCCTGCCGGACCTCGAAATGTTCGCCCAGCGGCTATAATGGCGCAGACACGCGCCGTGCCAGGAAACCGTGAGGGCGGCGCGGCGAGGGAGGGTTCCATGCGCATCGTCCACGAGTGGGGAAAGTACATCGCCGTCGAGAAGAACGGGGTCGAGCGGCTGCGATACAACTACCAGTTGCCGGACGACCCTGCGCCGTCCGCCCCCAAGCCGTTCTTCCACCCCATCCGCACCCCCGAGGGGTTGGAAGTCACCGCGGAGGCGCCGCTGGACCATACCTGGCACCGGGGTCTGTGGTTCACCTTCAAGTTCGTCAACGGCGTCAACTACTGGGAGGAGCGGGACGCCGTGTTCGGGCGACAGGTGACCCTGGAGCCCCCGGCCATCCACGCCTCCGACGAAATCGAGGACGTCGTGCGTATTTCCGGACCGCTGGAGTGGCGCGACGCGAAGGGGGGGGCGGAGGCGGTCCGCATCGACGAGCAGCGCGTGCTGGACATCCGCTTCGCGGAGGACGACGCCCTGATCGTGGACTGGCACAGCACCCTGGTCCCCCGTGAGGATGTCACGCTGGACCGGACGCCTTACACCACCTGGGGGGGCTATGGCGGCGTGGTCGTGCGCCTGACACAGGCCGTACAGAAGCAGCGCATCCTGCTGGCCAACCGCACGGAGACCGACCGGCCGACCGGGCAGCCCCATCCCTGGGGCGCCATCGACGCGCAGCTCGACACGCTACAGGATCGGTACGTCGGCTTTCTGTTCCTGCCCTCCCCTGACAACCGCCGCTACCCGGAGCCGATGTACGGCACCGCGAAGCCGTTCTTCAACTTCTTTGGCCCCGCCCCCCTGTTCCACGAACCGCTGAAGCTGGCGAAGGGCGAACCCCTGCGCCATGCCTGCCGGGTGGTCATCCTCCCGCGACGAGTTGACGCATCGGAGGCGGACGGGTATCATCGCGAATGGCTCCGCCTGCACGAAAAGGGCTCAGCAGCAGAGGCGGGCTGACTGCGGACTGACCAGCGAGGACAGTATCTAATGGCGAAAAACTCGGTGCGGACGAACGGCGGGAGCAGGAGTGGCAGCATCGCGGGTACCGCCCTGAAGGCGGTGCTGTGGACCGGAGCGGCGATTGGCGCAGCGGCGCTGGCGAACGCCGTGATCTTCTACAAGACCCCGCCCCTCACGTCCAAACTGGAAGGCGGGGAGATCCGCTACTTCCCGACCCCGGACGGCGATGTGTTCTACAAGAAGGCAGGCGACGGGCCGCCGCTCCTGCTCATCCACAGCATCGGTGCGGGCTGCTCGTCCGCGGAGTGGGAGGCGGTCTGGCACGCGCTGGCGGAGAAGTACACCGTCTACGCCCTTGATCTGCTGGGCTTCGGCAAGTCGGATAAGCCCTCTCTGCTCTATACCGCTGAGAACTACATCACCCTGATCGACGACTTCTGCCGGCAGGTCATCAAGGTGGGCGATGGGCGCGGCGAGTGCGATGTCATCGCCTCCTCGCTCTCCGCGGCGTACGTCATCGCGCTGTCGCAGCGCGACCCGTCCATCTTCCGCCGCCTGGTGCTGGTCTGCCCCACCGGCATTGAGGAGCTCGCCACCGAGCCGACCTCCACCTCGCGCGCGGTGCGCCGTCTGCTGAAGACCCCCGTGCTGGGCACTACGCTCTTCAACGTCATCGCATCGAAGGCCGGCATCAAGAACTACCTGACCAGCCGCATCTTTGCGAACCCATCGCGCGTGACCCCGGAGATGGTGGAGACCTACCATGTGGCCGCGCACCAGCCGGGCGGCGAGAACGTACTGCCTTCGTTCCTGTCGGGCTTCCTGAACATCAACATCGCCGACGAGTTCAAGGATGTGGTGGACCTGCCGCTGATCGTCTGGGGCCGCCAGTCGGTGGAAACGCCGATCGGCGAGGCGGAGGCGTTCGTGCGCATCAACCCGAACGCCAAGTTGGAGGTGATTGAGGACTCCGGCGCGCTGCCCCACGTCGAGCAGCCGGAAGCCTTCCTCACCGCCGTCCGCCCCTTCCTCGCCGCCGCCGACGCCACGCCCGTCGACGAAGAGGCCGAAGCCCTCACCGCCGCCTGAGGGGCAGGTTAACCGCCAAGACGCCAAGGGCGCCAAGAAGAGAAAGAAACTCTATCCCCCTTGGCGCCCTTGGCGTCTTGGCGGTCAATCCCTCCTACACGTTGATCTGGCCGAAGTTGCCCTCGAAGCGGTACTCCGCGACGGGCGGCGTCGTGTCATCGTCGCCGTCGTCAGCGGCATCCGCGCCGTCCTCCGCCCGGTAACGGAACTTCAGGATCACCGTGCCGCGCATCCGCAGGCGCGGCGGGAAGCCCCGCAGCGAGACCCTCGCCGCCACGCCGCCGTCCACATCCGCGTCGGGCAGTTCCTCGCCGTCGCGCGTGATCGTCTCCCCACCGTCCGGCGCGACGATGCCCACCAGCGTCTGCCGCTTCGTCGTGTCGCCGTCCACCTCCACCACGAACGTCACCTTGCCGCTCTTCAGGCTGTCGGGAATGTTCTCGCGGGTGTGCTCCACGACCTTGTAGGTCACCCCACCCGGCCCCTCCACCTTCCAGTCCTTCGGCGCGATCTGCTTCTGTCGCAGGACGCTGAACGCTTCTTTCATGGACATGGGACTCTGCTCTCCTTGCTGCCACGGCGCTGCCAACGGCGAGAGTAACGGAAGAACGGCACCGGGTCTGACGGAGTTTTATGCGACGACGCGGCGAATGATCGCGCGCAGGCGGTCATAGTCGCCACTGAGCAGCGACGCCAGTTCGCGCCCCGCCCGCTCCAGGAAGGCGTCCGCGTTCCCTCCCGCCCGGCGGTGCGCCCGCACCGCGCCGCGGAGCAGCGCCGCCACCAGTTCGTCCTGCGGGAACGTCACCCCCAGCACACCGCCCGCCCCGAGGAGCAGAGGCCGCAGGTAGTCCAGTTGCGCCGTCAGGCGCACCGTCTCCGCATCGGAGCAGCGGAAGACGCGCGCGTGCGGGCGCGGCGGGCGCGGCGGCAGGAACGGTCGCACCTCTCCGTCCGGCACAGCGGCATAGGCCACCAGAATCGCGGTAAATCGCGCGGTGAGCAACTCGAAGATCTGCGGCTGCTGCTGGCGCAGTTCGTCCTCATCCAGACCGAACGCTGTGAGCGGCCGCCCGCTGCCCTCCAGAGCGCCAATCTCCGCCTGACAGACCACCGCGTAGAGCGTAACCGGCGCGTCCGGGTCTTCCGACGCCGGCGGCGCGGCCTCGAACGGGTCAAAGTCGTCCGGCGGCGCCACCCCATCCCCATCCGGCAGAGGGCCAACCCGCACAAACGCCCCGAAGGGCGGCGGGTCGGGCACGGGCACGACCTCGTCCGGCCGCGGCACCCGGATCACCTGCGCCATAAACCCGGTGGTCGCCGCCGCGACCACCTCACCGATGGGGGACTCGAATTCGCGTAGCATACACGATTTAGTTCGGTCCCACGCGGGCCGCGTCCTGCACGCGCGGAACTCGCGCCCCCTTCCGTCAGAAGTCGGTTGAGAACGCCAGTTCCCTCTGCGCCTCCAGGGACGCGGCGCGCTCCCGGTAGGCAGCCATCAGAGGCTCATAAACGTCCGACCCCATCACCACCCGCTTCGGTGCCGGGGACTGATCGACCGACTCGATCATCACCCGCGCCATCTTGGCCAGGTCACCTGCGGCGGCCGTATTGGCCTCCCCGGCCCCGCCCCGCCTCGAAAATCGTCGCCTCGATCCCGAACGGCGCGACCTCCTGCGCCACGGACTCTATAAAGCCCTTGATCCCCCATTGGAGGCGACGTAGAGGGAGAGCCCGGGAAAGGCGAGTTGTCCCGCGGCACTGGCCACCTGGAGAATGCGCCCGCCGCCCTGCGCGCGCAGATGCGGCAGGGCCGCCCGGACCACGAAGAGGGAGCCGAGCAGGTTCGTATCGAACTGGTGCCGGATCATCTTCTCCGTGCACTCCTCGGCGGCGCCTGCCAGACTGTACCCCGCATTGTTGACCACCACGTCAATCCGCCCCAGGTCGCCGAACGCCCGATCGACCACGCCCCTTTGTCAAGTAACTAGTTGGTTGCATTTTCACTACCGCGCCCCGAAGCCGTAGAGATAGGGGCCGGGGGGGCGCCTCCGCCTCCCACCCAGCCCGGCAGAGGTAACCCCGTGCCGACCGCCGAACCCTACCGGTGAGATGAAAACCGCCACCCTCAAGCTCGATACAGACTTCCACGTCGGCGATATCGACCCGCGCCTCTTCAGCGGCTTTCTGGAGCACCTGGGGCGCGCCGTCTACGAAGGCGCCTACGACCCGGGCAACCCCCTCAGCGACGAGAACGGGTTCCGCCGGGACGTGCTCGACGCTCTCAAGCCCCTGAAGATGCCGCTCATGCGCTACCCCGGCGGCAACTTCGTCAGCGCCTACGATTGGACCGACGGCATCGGGCCGCGCGAAAGCCGCCCGGTACGCCCCGACTTCGCCTGGAAATCTATCGAAACGAACCAGTTCGGCACCGACGAATTCATGCAGTGGTGCGGCGCGCTTGGCACCGCCCCTATGATGGCGGTGAACCTCGGCACAAAAGGGGCTACCGAGGCCGCCGCCCTGGTGGAGTACTGCAACCTCCCCGCCGGTACCTACTGGGCGGATAAGCGCGTCGCCAACGGGCACAAGGACCCGTACGGCGTCAAGGTATGGTGCCTGGGCAACGAGATGGACGGCCCCTGGCAGGCAGGGCAGGTGCCCGCTGAGGAGTACGCCCGACGCGCCGACCAGGCGGGGAAGATCATGCGTGGCCTGGACCCGAGCATCGAACTCGTGGCCTGCGGGTCGTCCGGGCGGTTCATGGACACCTATCTGGAGTACGACCGCACGGTGCTGGAGTACTGCTGGAACCACATCTCCTACATCTCCGCCCACCGCTACAGCCTGAACCACCGCGACGATACCGACTGGTTCCTGGCGGAGGGTGTGGAGATCGAGCGCATCCTCGACGACTACGCCGGCCTGCTGGACTATGTCCGCGGCCGCAAGCGCAGCGACAAGCGGGTCTACATCTCCTTCGATGAATGGAACGTCTGGTACCGGGCGCGCGGTGAGGACGGCGGCTGGAAGCAGGCGCCGCACCTGCTGGAAGAGGTCTATAACCTCGAAGACGCCCTGGTGTGCGCGCAGTACCTGACCGCATTCCTGCGCCGCGCGGACGTCGTGAAGATCGCCTGCATCGCGCAGGTCGTTAACGTCATCGCGCCGATCCTCACCCGCAAGGACGGCCTGCTGTTCCAGAGCATCTACTACCCCTTCGTAGAGACCGTGCAGCGGGCGCGGGGCCGCTCCCTGCGCCCCGTGCTGCTCAATGCGCCCACGTACGCTGCCGGGGAGCGCGGCGAGGTGCCCGTGCTGGACGCCGCCGCCTCCTACGACGAGACCGACGGCGCGCTCTCACTCTTCCTGGTGAACCGGGGCCGCGCGGACGCCGTAACGCTGACGGTGCGCCTCGGTAACGTCGCGGCGGAGGCGGTCGAGAGCGTTTCCGTGCTCAGCGGCGACGATCCGAAAGCGGCAAATAGCTGGGAGAATCCGGACCTACTGAAGAGCCGCCCGGGTGAAGCGAGCGTCTCCGCAGAGACCGGTGATCTGACGGTGACGGTGCCCGCGCTCGGCTTCGTAGCGCTGACCGCCCGGACGCGCCCACGCGGATGAGCCCCGACTCGCCGCCGCTGCCGGAGGCGTGGCGGCCCGCTCTGGAGGCGATCGCCGCGCTGCCGGAGGGCGGCGCGGCGCTGCTGCTCGCCGCGACCGACCGGGGCAAGACCACGTTCGCGACGCTCGTGGCCCGCGTGCTGGCGGAGAGCGTGGGCCGCGTCGCCGTGGCGGACGCTGACATCGGGCAGAGCGAGATCGGTCCGCCGGGCACGGTCGGGGTAGCATGGGCAGACCCCGCCGCGGTGAAGATGGCGGAGTTGAAGCCCTTCGGGCTGTACTTCGTGGGAGCGCTCGGCGCGCAGGCCCTGCCGCTGGAGCACGCCGTAGCCACCGCCCGCGCGGTGCAGGCCGCGCGCGACGCCGGGGCGCGGCGCATCCTCCTGGACACCACCGGTTTCGTCACCGGCCCCGTCGCGTGCCGTCTCAAGGTGGCTAAGGCGACCCTCTGCCGCCCCGCGCTTGTGATCGCGCTGGAGCGCGACGGGGACGGGCTCGACAACCTGGTGCGCGCAGCCTGCGCTGCGGCGCCTGGCGGTGCGAAAGCCCTCCGGCTGCCCGTCCCCCCCGAGGTTGGGCGCAAGTCCCCCACCCTGCGTGCAACCCGCCGCCTGTCCCGTCTGTCCCGCGCGGTGCTGGACGCCCGCGAGGTCGCCCTGCCGCTCGACTCCGTCGCCACGCTCGGCGCGACACTTGGCACCGGCCGCCCGATCCCGCCCGACCAGGCGCAGTGGGCCGGCACCGCGTTGCGTCTGCCCGTGGTCTATGCAGAAAACGCCGACGGGGTACTGACTCTGTACCTGGATGGCCCCGTGCCGCGTCCCGGGTGGGAGAGCGAGGCGGGCGCGATCACCGCGCACTTCAAAGCGCGCAGCATACGCGCCCTTTCGCTCCCGGCGCACCGGGATGTGCTGCTCGGACTGCACGACGGCGCCGGGAAGCTGCTGGGCCTAGGGCGCTTCCTGCGCCTCGACCCGGAGCGCCTGCACCTTGTGGTCGCCGCCCGGCTCTCTGAGGCGGCGGCAGAGCGGGTGCGCCTTGTCGCCTTCGGCCGCGCCCGTGCCGCCGCGGACGGCGCGCCGGGCCCCGAGGTACGCCCCGGGGAGCTTTAGCCCGTCACAGCCGCCGCCGCCGTAGCGGCGGCACGCCTTTTCTCTCACTCATAGCCTGACAGGAGCATCCCTAATCCTATGTCCCGACCCCGTGTTTCCGTTCGCCCCGCCGCACCCGCTGACGCCGACGCTCTGCTGACTCTCATCGACGCTCTGGCCGACTACGAGAAGCTGGAGCGCCCCGCCCCGGACGCCCGAGAGCGGCTTATTCGCGATGCCTTCTCGGCGTCCCCGCCCCGCTTCACGGTGCTGCTGGCGGAATCCGACGCATCCGCGGACGGCCGCCCGGTCGGCTACGCCATCCTGCTGGAGACGTATTCGTCGTTCCTGGCGAAGCCGACCCTGTACCTGGAAGACCTGTTTGTGCTGCCGGAGGCGCGCGGCATTGGCGCGGGCTCGGCGCTGTTCCGTGCCGCGGCGGAAGAGGCCAACCGGCGTGGGTGTGGACGCATGGAATGGGTATGTCTCGACTGGAACCAACTTGCCATCGACTTTTACGAGCGCCGCGGCGCGCAGCACCTGCGCGACTGGCGGTACTACCGTCTCGACGGCGATGCGCTGGAACGGTTCTCCCCGCGAAGGGAGTAAATAGCAATGGGTACCAAAAATAATGAGCACGCAACCACAAGGACCAGAGACGGAGGCCCGGCGCCCCGAAGCCGACACAGGCGGGGGTGACGCCTGGTCGCTGCGCATAGCCACGATCTCCGGCATTCCGATCCGCCTGCACTTCACGTTTCTGCTGTTGATTATCTGGCTGGCCGCCTCCGGCGTCGGCCGCGGCGGGGCGTTCCCGGTCCTGTTCGTGCTGGCGGTGTTCTTCTGCGTCCTCCTGCACGAACTGGGTCACTCCCTGGTGGCTCAGCGCTACGGCTATGCCGTGCGTGACATCACCCTGTATCCCATCGGAGGGGTCGCCTCGATCGAGCAAACGCCCCGGCCGCGCCACGAACTGCTTATTGCGCTGGCCGGTCCGGCGGTCAATGTCGTCATCGCGGCGCTGATAGCGGGCTATATCGCGCTCATGGAGGGAGCTAGCGGATTCACATCCCGCGTCGATTCCCTGGAGCCGGCCCCTGGCGGGTTCGTGTCGGGCGGCTTCCTCACCATGCTGCTCGGGGTGAACATCGCCCTGGTACTGTTCAACATGATCCCTGCCTTCCCGATGGACGGCGGACGCGTCCTGCGCTCCTGGCTCGCTCTGAACGTCGGCCGGCTGCAGGCCACGCGCGTGGCGGCGTTCATTGGACGTGCCGTCGCGCTCCTCATGGGCGCGGCGGGCCTGGGACTCTTCGGCAACATTGGGCCGAACCCGGTGCTCCTCCTGATCGCCCTGTTCGTCTTCTTCGGCGCGGGCCAGGAGGTCCGGGCGGAGGAGAGCCGCGAGATCGTGGAGAACGCCCCGGTGCGCGATGCGATGGTGCGGGAGTTCACCACGCTGTCGGTCGGGGACACGCTGCGCCGCGCGGCGGAGGTGCTGCTTGCGACCCCGCAGCAGGACTTTCCGGTGCTGCACGGCGACGAGGTGGCCGGTGTGCTTTCCCGTGGCGCGCTGCTGCGGGGTCTCGCCCGCGACGGAGACAGCGCCTATGTGGCCGGGGCTATGGAGCGCGATATCCTGTTCGCCCACCCAGAAGACCCGCTGGAGGAGTACCTGATGCGCCCGGACGGTGTCCAGCGCGCCCCGGTCCTCGTGCGCGACGACACCAACGCGCTCGTCGGGATGCTCACAATCGAGAACCTGATGGAGTACCTGACCCTGCGCCGCATCTACCGCGACCGCGAGGAGCAGGCCACCGGTCGCTGACCGCTCGCGCCGTAGGTTGGTTGGTGCCCTGTTGCCGCCGTGGGGGCGTTGCCGCCGTGGGGGCGTTGCCGCCGGCAACAGCCCTCCCACGGCAACCATGCTCATAGCACACGGAGCGAGGTTGCCCCGTTGCGGCAACGTCGCTATAATGAAGGGGAGGGACGTACGCGTCCCACCGAGCGGGCGTGACGCCTGCCCCGGAGGCTCCATGACCCACCCCTTCTCCCCGCGGCGTGACACGGCGCGGCGGCAGCCGCGCTGGCTGGCCGCCTCCCTTGGCCTCGCGTCCGCAGCCGCCGTCCTTGCGCTGATTCTCCTCGCCGCTACCCAGCAGCCTGCCCGCGCGGGCAAACCACTGCAGCGCTCCCCAAAGCGGATACTCGTTGTGTCCGTGACCAAGGGCTTCCGCCACGACTCCATCCCTACCGGAGAAGAGGTGCTGCAAAAGCTCGCCAGCGAGAGCAAGGGAGCCTTTACCGTGGACTTCGCCCGCACGGACGAGGAGTTGGCGGCGAAGATGAGCCCGGAAGGGCTGAAACCCTACGACGCCGTTTTCTTCAATAATACTACCGGCGACCTCCCCCTGCCCGACCGCGACGCCTTCATCAAGTGGATCGCGGACGGCCACGCCTTTATCGGCGCGCACGCCGCCTCGGACACATACCATGGCTACGCGCCGTATATTCAGATGCTGGGGGGCGAGTTCAAGACGCACGGCCCACAGGTAGAGGTAGAATGCCGTGTGGAGGACCGGAAACACCCAGCCACGAAGTCCTTCCCGGAACCGACCTTCAAGGTATACGACGAGATCTATCAGTTCAAGAACTTCGAGCGCCCGCGGGTCCACGGCCTGCTGACGCTCGATTCCCACCCCAACGATAAAACGCCCGGCGACTACCCCATCGCCTGGTGTCGCCGCGAAGGCAAGGGCCGCGTCTTTTACACGGCGCTTGGCCATCGCAAGGACGTCTGGAACGCCGACTGGTACCAGAAGCATCTGGCGGGCGGCATCCGGTGGGCACTCGGACTGGAGAAGGGCGACGACAAGCCACAGGTGAAGCAGGCAGCTCAACCGGCGTCACCGCCGTAATTGCCGTAGTAGCACGGAAAGCAATAATCGAACATCCATGGGACACACGGACCACAAAGATAAGAACGCCGGAATCAACCGGCGCGAACTCCTCGGGCGCGGCTCTGCGCTCGCCTTCGGCGTCCTGCTCGGCGGCTCGTCCGCCCTGCACGCCGAAGAGATTACCCTGGAGGCGGACCCGCAGCAGGCCCCGGTCGCCGGAGTTAAGGCGGCCGAGAAGGAGGCGCCCAAGCCGCCGGTGAACGTGGCGGTGATTGGCCTCGGGGACCAGGGGCGCGCGATCCTGACCAGCCTCTCCTACGTCAACGGAGCGGTGGTCAAGACGGTCTGCGACCACTACGAGGGCGCCCACAAGCGGGCGCTCGCCATCCACCCGAAGGCTCAGGCGGTCGCGGACTACAAGCAGGTTCTCGCCGATCCGGATGTCAAGGCGGTCTGGGTGGCCACCCCGTCGCATCAGCACAAGCAGATTGTGCTGGACGCCCTGGCGGCGGGCAAGCATGTGTACTGCGAAGCGCCGCTCGCTTCGTCCGTTGAGGACGCGAAGGCGATCGCGCAGGCGGCCAAGGCCGCCGCGCCCAAGGTGATCTTCCACAGTGGCCTGCAGTTCCGCACGAACCCGCAGCACCACCACGTGCGCCGGTTCATCCGCACCGGCGCCCTGGACAAGATCGCCCAGGGTAAGGCCCAGTGGCATAAGAAGACCTCGTGGCGCCGGGCTGCGCCCACGGACGAGCGGCAGGCAGAGCTGAACTGGCGGCTCCGCAAGGAGACCTCTGGTGGCCTGATCGGCGAGATCGGTATCCACCAGATTGACGTCTCCTCCTGGTACCTGGACAAGACCCCCAAAGCGGTCTCTGGCTTCGGCGGCATCGTCGCCTGGCGGGACGGGCGCCAGGTCCCGGACACCGTGCAGTGCGTCGTGGAGTACGATGACGGCGTTCATCTGGTCTACGACGCCACCCTCGCCAACTCGTTCGGCGACGCCTACGAGTTGTTCCAGGGCACCGCAGCGGCGGTGCTGCTGCGCGAAACGCGCGCCTGGATGTTTAAGGAGGCGGACGCCCCTGCGCTTGGGTGGGAGGTGTACGCCTACAAGGAGACCATCGGCGACGACACGGGCATCGCGCTCGTGGCCGACGCCACCAAACTGCTGGCGGAGGGCAAGGAGCCTTCCAAGAACCGGGACGTGGACCCCAAGCGGACGCCCCTGTACTACGCGTGCGATACGTTCCTGGACGCCGTACGCGCCGGCAAGCCGACCGAGTGCGGCCCCGAAGAGGGTTACCGCGCTACGGTGATCGCCTTGAAGGCGAACGAGGCGGTCCTGAGCGGCACAAAGATCGACATCACGCCGGAGATGCTGACGATTTAAATCACGTCAGGCCCTCCCCTCGGCCTGTGGACCCAGGTAGGGGAGGGACCGAACCCCGACGGGGGCTTCCGACCACGTTAAGGAGCATGAGCAGAGCGATGGAGCAGGAACAGGACGAGCAGACGAAGAAGGGCCAGAGCGGCCCCGCCATCGGTGCGTCTTCGCGCCGCGATTTTCTTAAGGCGGCAACGCTCAGCGCCGCCAGCCTCGCGGCAGCCGGGGTGGCCTCTACCGCCGTCCCGACTGAGGCGGAAGCAGCGGAGTTGACCGCAGCCGTCTCGGCCGCGACGATGGGCGCCGCAAAGGCCGCCTTCAAGAACGCCAGCGGCATTCCGGTCCCCGTGGCCGACCCGAACAAGATGGTGTCCGGGCCCTATCCGAAGGCCCCGTACATCAACAAGGGTAACGTCCGCGGCGCCAACGACCGCATCAACGTCGCCTTCGTCGGCACCGGCGGCATGGGCGGCTCGCATGTCCGCCACTTCTCCGACGACCACCAGAACCGCAACATCAAGATCCTCGGCATCTGCGATGTTCACAAGGGCCGGGCGCAGGGCAACGGCCGGTATGCCGTGTCCAAGGGCGCGGCGGACGAGGCCTCTCTGATCGTGGTCCAGGACTACCGCAAGATTCTGGAAAACAAGGACATCGACGCCATCGTGATCGCGACGCCTGAGCACTGGCACGGGCAGATCGCCTGCCACGCGATGGAGGCCGGTAAGCACGTCTACATCCAGAAGCCGATGACCCGCTACCTGGACGAGGCGTTCCAGGTGCACGACACCGCGGTGCGCACCAAGAAGGTGGTGCAGGTCGGCTCGCAGGGCTGCTCCAACGCGATCTACCATGCTGCCGGCAAGGCCATCCGCGAGGGCAAGATCGGCGCCACGGTTATGGGCCAGGGCTCCTACACCCGCAACAGCCCCAACGGTGAGTGGAACTACGGCATCGACGGCGGCCTGAGCCCGGAGAACCTGGACTGGGAGATGTGGCTCGGCTCCGCCCCGTCGCGTCCGTGGGACGCCTCCGCGGGCGGCGCCCGGGACGGCGAGGCCGGCAAGCGCCGCGACCCCAAGGCGCTGTACCACCGCTACCGCAAGTACTGGGACTACAGCGCGGGCATCCTCGGCGACCTGATGCCCCACAAGCTGAACCCGTTCCTGATCGCTTCGGGCAAGCCGGAGTACCCGGTGCGCGTTAGCTGCGTCGGCACCCGCCTCGGCGACGACCGCGATGTCCACGACACCGTACAGGTGACCGCCGTCTTCCCGTCCAACTGGTCCATGCTCTTCGTCGGCTCCACCGTCAATGAGCAGGGCATCCAGGATGTGTTCCGGGGCCACAAGGCGACCATCTACTTCGGCAACGACGTCCAGATCCGGCCGGAGCGCTGGGCGTCCGAGGAGATCGAGGGCGGCCCGGTGCCGCTGGAAGGTCCCACGGGCGAGCCGCACCAGCGCCACGAGATCAACTGGCTGGACGCCATCCGCGCCAACGACCCGATGAAGGCGACCTGCAACTACGACCTGGCGACCAAGGTGCAGACCATCGTCAGCCTGGCGGAGATGTCGGTGCGCCTGAACCGCGCGATGCTCTTCGACGAGAAGACCCGCAAGGTCAGCACCGGCTAATCGCCCGCCTCACCCGCGCTGCCGGGCGCGGCGTCCCGCCCCTCTGGGACGCCGCGCCTTCGGCGCCGCCTTTGTTTGCGCCATGGCATCGTTGCCGTGGCCCGTCGTGCTATCGCCTGCCGCCCCACCCCCGACGGCGGCAGCGACCAATCGACGCCCTCCCCTTTCGACGCTAACCATTGACGACATGCACGCGGCAGTGCAGCCGCCCCACACCACCAACGCCTGTTTATAACGCCGGTTCATCTAGACCCAATGAGGAGGGACTACCCCAGTGACGAAGACGACACGACGCAGGGCGCTTGGGGCGCTGCTGTGCGCCCCGGCACTTGCCGCCGGCCTCCTGCTGGCCGGATGCAATAACAACGCGAACAGCGGCGCCTCCACGGGCGGCGGGTCCTCCAGCGCGAGCGGCGGCGGGTCCGGTCAGAAGATCGTCGTCGCCTGGGCTGAGTGGGACCCCGCCAAGCAGTTGGAGAAGCTCACCGCGGACTTCACCCAGGAGACCGGAATCGAGGTCGAGGTCCAGCAGATCCCCTGGTCCGACTTCGAGAACAAGATCAAGCTCGCCTGGAGCGGCAAGGACAGCGCCTACGACTGCATCGTCGGCGACTCCCAGTGGCTTGGCAAGGCCGCCACCGCCGGCCACTATGTCGAGCTCACCGACTGGGCCAAGACCAACATCCCCGTCGCGGACATCGCTCCGGCTGCGCTCAAGAGCTACGGCGAGTACCCCGCCGGCTCGGGCAAGCTCTGGGCGGTCCCGTTCATGAGCGACGGCATCGCCTTTGCCTACCGCAAGGACCTGTTCGAGGACGCCGCGGAGAAGTCGGCCTTCGAGGCGAAGTACAACCGTCCGCTCGCCCCACCCAAGACCTGGGATGAGTTCGCGCAGGTCGCCGAGTTCTTCACCCGACCGGACAAGAACCTGTATGGCGCCGCCCTCTTCTACTCCAAGGAGTACGACGGCGCGACGATGGGCTTCGACCAGGTTCTCTGGTCCTACGGCGGCAAGCTCAGCGATGGCAAAAAGGCTGAGGGCGTCATCAACTCGCCCGAGGCGGTCAAAGCCCTGGAGTTCTACGCCGGCCTGAAGAAGTTCTGCCCGCCGGGCGCAGAGAACTTCTACTTCTCTCAGAGCCTTGCCGCGTTCCAGGAGGGCAAGGTGGCCATGGCCATGAACTGGGCCGCCTTCTTCCCGGACCTGGTGGACCCCGCCAAGAACAAGTACGCCGACAACACCGGCTACTTTGTGATGCCGACCGGCCCGGCCGGCCGCTTCGTCTCGCTCGGCGGCCAGGGTATCTCCATCTCGGCCTACTCGAAGAACCAGGACGCTGCGAAGAAGTTCATCGAGTGGTTCTCCAAGACCGACACCCAGAAGAAGTGGGCGGCGCTTGGCGGCCTGACTGCGAACACGAAGGTCGCGGCCACGGACGAGTTCAAGAAGGCCCGCCCCTATAACGCGGTCTTCGCGGAAACGGTCCCGCACCTGCAGGACTTCTACAACACGCCCGAGTATTCGGAGCTGCTCACCCCCATGCAGCGCGAGCTGAACGCCGCCTTCGCGGGCACCAAGTCCGCCAAAGAGGCACTGGACGCCATCGCCAAGGAGCAGCAGGCGATTCTCGACAAGTCGTAACGACCGCATCCCTCACCCCTGCCCGCGGAACGAGGGCGGGGGTGAGGACTTCCTCAAAACCATGGCCATAGAAACCAGCAGCACCATGACGCGCGCGACGGCGGCGCCGGACGCCCGGACGGGCGGCGGCAAGGGCACGGGCATGTCGGACCGGGCAGTGGCGAACCTGTTCCTCCTGCCCACCATCCTCCTGCTCGTCGCCATGAACCTGTTCCCGCTGTTCTGGAGCCTCTACCTCTCGTTCACCGAGTACCGGGCAGACGGGAACGCCGCCCCCACCTGGATCGGCAACGCCAACTACGGCGAGATGCTCTCGCGCCCGCTCGTGTGGCAGTCGTTCACCACCACCGCAGGCTTCGTGCTGCTGGCCGTTCTCCTCCAACTCTTCGTCGGGTTCGGGCTTGCGCTCCTGCTCAACCGGCAGTTCCGTCTCAAAGGTATCGTCACCACGCTCTTCCTGCTTCCGATGATGCTCTCGTCGGTCGTGGTCGGCCTGTTCTGGAAGTTCCTGCTGGACACCAACTTTGGCCTCTTCAACTACCTGCTCGGGCAGGTCGGCCTGATGGACCCGAAAAACCCCATCAACTGGATCGACCAGAAGCACGCCCTCTGGGCCGTCGTCCTCGCCGATACCTGGATGTGGGCGCCCTTCATCATGCTCATCGCCCTCGCCGGGCTCCAGAGCGTCCCGCCCACCCTCTACGAGGCTGCCAGCGTCGACCGCGCCTCCGAGTGGTTCCGCTTCCGCTACATCACCCTCCCGGTGATCGCGCCCCTGCTCATGGTCGCGCTGCTGTTCCGCACGCTCGACTCGTTCAAAATGTTCGACCTCGCCTGGATCATGACCGAGTCCGGCTCCACCGTGGAGACCGTCTCGATTCAGGTCTACCGCGAGGCACTGCGCAACTGGAACACCGGCAAGGCGTGCGCCCTCGCCTACATCGTCCTGCTGGTCATCATCGGCCTGACCAACCTGTACCTGCTGCTCATGGCGAAGGTGCGCGGCGAGTCCCATCCGGACGCCACGCCGCTCTTCGCGGGCTTCGCTGACTCTGGTTTCGGCCGTCTCACTCAGCGCGCGGTGCCGTGGGTCCTGGGAGGCTTCCTTGCCGCGGGCGCGTTCGCCGCGGGCGGCGTCTCTCTGCTCCTGGCTGTTGGCCTGATCGGCCTGTTCTGCGCCTCACTCTTCTACGTCCCTGCCCGGGTCCGGAACGTCCTCGCGTACGTCGGCCTGACGCTCGCGCTCGTCGCCTACCTGTTCCCCCTGGCCTGGATTGTGCTTACCTCGCTCAAGCCGTTCAACCTGGTGAACGTCCTCCCGCCCCCCGTGCTCTTCACCCCGACGCTGGAGAACTACGCGGAGCTGGTGAACCCCAGCACTAGCAGCGCCAAGGACTTCCCCGGCCAGCTTCTCGGCAGCCTCGTGGTGGGTGTCGTCTCCACCACGCTTGCGCTCGTGCTCGGGACCATGGCGGCCTACGCCTTCTCGCGCTTCAAGATCAAGGCGAAGAACGACGCCCTGTTCTTCATCCTGTCCACGCGCATGCTGCCGCCGGTCGTCGTGGTCGTGCCCATCTACCTCATGTTCCGCTCGCTCGGCCTGCTGAACACGCACGCCGGCCTCATCCTGCTCTACACCACGGTCAACGTCGCCTTCGCCACCTGGCTTATGAAGGGGTTCACGGACGATGTGCCGCCGGAGTACGAGGAGGCGGCGCTTCTGGACCGCTACACGCGCCTGCAGGCGTTCCGCAAGACCACCCTGCCGCTCATCGTGCCCGGCATGGCCGCGACAGCCGTGTTCTGCTTCCTGACCGCCTGGAACGAGTACGCGTTCGCCTACTTCCTGTCCGGGGCCAAGGCGCTCACCGCCCCGCCGTCCATCACCGCGTCCATCGGGGCCGGGGCTATCGAGTGGAACCGCATCGCCGCCCGCGCGGTCGTCTTCCTCATCCCGGCGGCGGTCTTCACGTTCCTCATGCGCAAGCACCTCTTGCGCGGCATGACCTTCGGCGCCATCAAGGGCCGGTAAATCCAATAAAGTTGTCGCTCTTTACCTGGCCTGAAGACCTTACGCTCCCAGAAGCGTTGCTGCCCGTATCCCTGAACGAAGAGACGGGGTATCGGCTGCGCCGGAAGGGCGTCCTCAGCATGTTCCCGGGCCTGGCTTCGCCGTACGAATGACCGATTTCAGGCAGGGTTTGACGCCCGCCATGTACAATACGTCAAGGGGGCAGGGCGCCCTCAAAGGAGCTTATGGCAAGCGTTCGCGTACGTAAACTCGTCAAGAAGTTCGACCAGACCGTCGCCGTCAACCAGATGGATCTGGAGGTAGAGGACGGCGAGTTCATGGTCTTCCTTGGCCCCTCCGGGTGCGGCAAGACCACCACGCTCCGGTGCATCGCCGGGCTGGAGCTGCCCGACGGCGGCGAGATCCTCATCGACGAGCGGCCGGTCACCAACCTGCCCCCCGCCGACCGGGACATCGCCTTTGTCTTCCAGTCCTTCTCGCTCTATCCGCACATGACCGTGCGCGAGAACCTGGCATTCCCCCTGCGCGCCGTTCGCACCCCGCAGAACGTTATCGATGAGCGCGTGGCCGCCGCCGCCCGCTCCCTGCACATCGAAAAGTTGCTGGACCGGCGCCCCAATAAGCTCTCCGGCGGCGAGATGCAGCGCGTCACCATCGGCCGCGCCATCGTGCGGCGCCCCAAGGTCTTCCTGATGGATGAGCCGCTCTCCGCGCTGGACGCCAAGCTCCGCACCGAGATGCGCGCGGAGATCAAGCGCCTGCAGAGCGACCTTGGCGCCACCACCATCTACGTCACGCACGACCAGTTGGAGGCCATGAGCATGGGCGACAAGATCGCCATTATGTTCGGCGGCCTGCTACAGCAGATCGGCACCCCGACCGAGGTCTACGACAACCCGCGCAACCTCTTTGTGGCCGGGTTCATCGGCTCGCCCGCTATGAACACCCTCCCCTGCCACCGCGCCGGCAACCTGCTCAACATCCTGCCCTCGGCCGACAGCGGCGACGGCAAGGTTGTGGTTCTGCCCGTCGCGCCGGAGGCGGAAGCCCGCTTCGGCAGCGCGCCCGAGGGAAAGGACCTGATCCTCGGTGTCCGCCCCGAGGACATCGCCCTCGCGCGCGAGCCCAAGCCCGACTTCCTGCCTGCGGAGGTGTATATCGTAGAGCCGCTGGGCTCGGAGAAGATCATCTCCCTGCGCATCGGCGGGCACGTCGTCAAGGCGCGCACCCCTCCGACGTTCCCGGCCACCCAGGGCGAGACCCTGTTCGCCCGCATCGATCAGAGCCGCGCGCACCTGTTCGACGCTGCCACGGAGGAGTCCCTGACGTGCCGCTAAGCGACGACGTGCTCTCTCAGTTCGGCCCCGCGGCCGCAGTGCGCGTCCACACCCTCGGCGAAGAGTACCAGCCCCCTGCCACGCTGGTTGCCGACCTTACCGCCCCTCAGGCGCTCGCCGTCCCCCCCGGCTCCCCCTACTCCATCGCGGATGTTCTCGCCCATGTGGTCTTCTGGCAGGAAACGTGGCTGGCGACGATCGAGGAGCGCGCGACTCCGGATACAGGCAAGAGGCAGAACGCGGACTGGCCGGATGTGACGGCGGACGAGTGGTCGCCCCTGTTCGAGCAGTTCCTGAACGGGCTGGAGCGCGCCTGGAGCCTGGCCGACCAATCCGAGGCCGAATTGAGTCGTGTCCTGGACGACGGCAAGACCGTGGGCCAGTTGCTGCTGCACCTGGTCCAGCATAACAACTACCACTTCGGGCAGATCGCCCTCCTACGCCAGATGCAGAACCTGTGGCCACCCGCGGGCAGCGACGACACCTGGGAGGAACCGCTCCATGCTTAGTGGCCGTTTCGCGCAGGGGGCGGAGTTCGCCTCCATCGTCCTTATCCTGCTCGGCATTCTCGCCCTGTGCCAGCCCTTCAGTCAGGCCCTCTTCCGCCACGGCTTCACCGTCCTGCTCCTCGGCTGGATCGGCCTCACCATCTTCTCCCACCGCAAGCCCGTGCGGTAGAGCCGCGCCCGCTGCGTACTGTGAGTGTCAGAAGCACCCTCAGGACACGGCCTGTAAGGGCGTTTTGCTCTCCTGAGGCACCCCTTGCGGCGCAGCCGGCTTCGTAACCAGAAATGGCTTTTCGCAGAACCGATGGAAGACCACGGTAACCCCCAGAGACACTGCCACCCCGACAAGAAACAGGGGGAACATCCAAGCAGGTTGGGCGTACGGCTTACAGAAGCGGGCAACCAGGAGAAGCACCGGCATATGAGTGAGGTACAGGCTATAGGAGATAGCCCCCAGCCACGTCACCCCCGGCGACTCCAGGAATCGCAATGCCCAGTGCTTGGTATCCCCCTCCTGGCGGGTCTTCGTAAGATACACTAGCAGTCCCAGGGTAGCCAGACCGATGAACAGGTCCATCGGATAAGACCCGCCCCAGGTGTCGAGGAGCACGTACTTGGCCACAGGGTGAGCCTTCCAAGATGCGCGCTGACCTAGTTGCAAAAACGCCTGCGCCAGAAAACCAATGATCGCAACCGCGAGATACAGGCTCTTGTTAAGCGTGGCTTGAGATGGCCCCATATTAATGGCTGCTGCTACCACCCCGGTCGCAAACATGGCTACGTAGATAACGCCGGGATCGTAGGGCAATAGCCGCTGTGCCAGCACCCCCAGAACAAACGGAATGATTAGCGTGCCCACGTTGCCGAACCGGCGCCAGATGGGAAGCAAAACCAAAGGAAAGATGAAGTAAATCTGCCACTCTACCGCGATGCTCCAGAATGCCTTATTAATCTGTCCATTCCAGTCCGGCCGGAAATTGTGGAAGAGCAGGATGTGAGAAATATAGTCCATCGCATCCGGGATGGCGCGCCACTTTGAAATCCACAACATCCCCTGGAACAGATACTCCGGGTACCATTCGTACCAGCGAGGCAAAAAGCAGAGCGAAGAAGTAGGCAGGCAGAATACGCCGAGCCCTGCGACCGATGTACGACCAGAACCCTCCGGGCAGTTTGCCTCTTCCCTCAGGTGTGGTGGCGGTTCGCGAGGTAAGTACCGGCAACATGAGACAGTAGCCGGAAAGCGCGATAAACACACATACCGCGACATGGCCATAGTGGAGTAGTGTCCGCAGCACGAACAGCAATAGCGTTTCCGCAGTACCTCCCAGCCTTTTGCCATCGTCCATAAGGAACACGATCATGGCACAAGCATGGCAAAAGAGGACCACAAGAGAAGCTAAGCCACGGATACCGTCCAGGTACTCCAGACGCATCCGAGGCTTTACTACCGATACGGGGGCGGAATTCATTGCTGATGTACTCACACTTACATCCTATAACAAGATGTCTGCTTCTTTACGGGTCCGGAACAGCCTTCAGAAGCAGAACAGAGTGCAGGCCAGTTAACCTGGGTCAGATAGCACACTTGGCCTTTTATCCCAGGGCCTCAGCAGTGGTCGGCACCGCAACAGCCTGGAGAAGACCCGCTCCACCACTACGCATGTTCCCACTTGTGAACCCAACACAGGGCCGTGTACTACTTCTTGGCAGGCACACTTAGGTGACCGCCCTCGGCAGCGTGGCACACGCGGGTGTCTCCTTTTCGCCTGTGATACGTACTCCTGTCCCTGCCCATCCACGCCCCCTACTCCTCATACTCGATGAGCCGTAGCGCCCACAGTTCGAGAAGAGCTTATGGGTCTATGGTCGGTTGTCAGAGAGTTTTGTTATAGGAGGTAAAAATGGCTCTTCGGATAGTAAGCAAACGCGCTCGGCGCTGTCCCTCGTCGAGAATCGCTGCAAAGCCTAGTGTGTGGTTGAGAGCGAACGGCGCTGCAGTAACCTTCCAACCTTGAACCGCATCCACAAACGCAGAGCAGCGAACCGATCGCCCAGTAACAGAAGGCGTTCAATCGCCGCGCTAGGATCCTCTGCCAGATTTGTAGGCATCGAATTTGCCCAGGGATCGCCACTAGCGACGGCACGATCCAGCAGGTCAAAGTTGACTTCGCTTGTGGACCTCAGATGATCCACCATCTTATGAAGGACTGTCCCGCGCTGCGCGTTCACTCCCGCAAAGTGCCAGACATGTGCCTCTCGGACAATCTGGCGTCGCGCAGCAATATTCTCCCGAACCCCCATTAGGGGCAGTTCTAACGGCATACCTACCAGAAGATTGTAGCCGGGCGATAAAACCTCAACAGGCGCGTTTACCTCCAGGAGGGCGCTCAACATAGCCGTCTGATCGGTATGTGTGCCCGTC
>Ga0065721_10005168_pt1 | contig 24664 bp, 25 predicted proteins | sample Mesricmetagenome_FD_59108 | JGI IMG/M metagenome (GOLD analysis project Ga0065721, IMG submission 59108) | Mesophilic microbial community from rice straw/compost enrichment Sample: eDNA_1 v2 (version 2) | ecosystem: Engineered > Solid waste > Grass > Composting > Bioreactor | place: USA: Davis... | reverse complement strand
TGGGCGCGGTTGGTCGCGCAGCAATGTCGATGATCGAAGAAGTAAGACGTCAGTTCAACTCGATCCCTGCGTTGAAGGCAGCTCTTGATGCAATGCGCAGAAACGGCGACAAGGACCTGAAAGACTGGTCAGCCGATGATCAGCGTATCTTCGCCGAGGCCGATGGCAAAGCTGAATACGGCAAGTGCGTTGAAATATCAACGAAGGCAGCTATCCGCGAAATGGTGTTGCCAGGTCTGATGGCAGTCGTTGTACCTGTTCTTATCGCATTCCTGCCCGGCCTTGGTGTAGAGGCTCTCGGCGGTATGCTCGCAGGTGTAACCGTGTCAGGGGTATTGATGGCTATTTTCCAGTCCAACGCCGGTGGCGCGTGGGACAATGCCAAGAAGAGCTTTGAAGAAGGCGTTGAAATCAACGGCCAGATGTATTATAAGAAATCGGATCCGCATAAGGCTGCTGTCGTTGGTGACACCGTGGGCGATCCGTTCAAGGATACCTCCGGACCTTCACTGAACATCCTTCTTAAACTTATGTCAGTTGTGGCGCTTGTTATCGCTCCTATCATCGCCGACTATGGAAGTGATGAGCGTACCGGAAGCACTCAGGAAAAAACCGAGCAGGTGACCGAGATTGCCAAAGAAGCGCAAGAGCAATAACGTCTCACGTTTCAGATTTTGTAAAGGGTCCTTGCCAGCAGGGACCCTTTCTTGTTTTACGTGCCACCATCAAAAATCGCAGTATGTTCCCGAATAAAGACTGTCACGTCGGTCGGCAGGCACTTGTAAGTATTGCTAACGATTCGTACGAAAAGTCGGCACGCCATTTTCTAAATTGGGCAAAAAGCATCATACCCTATATGCAAATTAATTGGTTTTCGACCCTCATTCTGCTGCTTGCGGTGTCCACCCCGACGGCATTATGGGGCCAGACGATTACCGGGAAGTGGATGACAATCGACGACGAAACCGGTGAGGAGCGCTCAATTATCGAGATTTATCAGAAAGGCGATTTGCTGTTCGGGAAGGTCTTACGGGCATTCCCGAAAAAAGGCAACGATCAGGATCCCTCATGCGATAAGTGCCCGCCAGAAGATCCGCGTCATAAGAAAAAGGTTGTGGGCATGGACATCATCCGCAACATGAAGAAGCAAGGCGACTACTACGGTGGTGGAGATATCCTCGATCCGGGAGTCGGCAAAGTTTACAAGTGCAAGATGTGGCTTGAAGGTAAACACCTGAAAGTTCGGGGTTACTGGGGTGTATTCTATCGCACCCAAACCTGGAAACGCCTTGATTAGGAAAGAATAATCCTGCTGACAGTCATAAGAGAAAAAAAATCCACAGGAACAGGTTACAAAGTATTACGATCATGGTATACAGGTTGAGTTCAGGCGCAAATGATAAAGAGCTTTTCGAACGCATCTGCAAGGGTGATGAAAAAGCGTTGGAGGTAATATACAAGAAGTATTACCGTATGATGACCAAGATGGTGATCACTAACAGCGGGACTGAAGAAGAGGCCCGTGATGTTTATCAGGAAGCACTGATCGTATTCTGGCAGAAGGCCGTTTCAGGAAACCTGGTACTGACTTCAAAAATCAGCACCTATATCTACAGCATATGCCAGAACCTTTGGCGTAAGGAACTGGATCGAAAAAAACGGCTGTCGAATGAGGAGAAGGACGCTGCGATTACGGAAGACCTCGATGGCCCCGAACGCGAACGCATCATTCTTCAGTGTATTGAACAACTGGGTGATACATGCAAACAGGTTTTAATGTATTATTACTTTGAAGAAATGTCGATGCAGGATATTGCCGAAAAGCTTGGCTTTGCCAACACGGATACTGCGAAAACGAAAAAATATAAGTGCAAGAAAAAACTGGACGACCTGGTAAAAGCGCATTATTCTGAGCAGGATTTTTTAGATTAAGGGTTTTATGGCTTCGGAAAGAGATCTGGAATTATTGGATGACTACATCAGCAACCGCCTTACGGGGGCTGATAGAGCATACATTGAAAAGAAGCTCGAGCAGGATCCGGATCTCCGTGCTGAATACTCCCTTCAGCAACAGATTGCTGACGGTCTTCGAAAAGCACGTACTGCACAGCTCAAAGCCATTCTCAACAGCGTGCCTGTCCCCTCTGCCGGCGGTGCCTCTGATGTGACGCGCGTTGTGATCGTTTCCGTTATAGCCCTGTGTACGCTGCTTGTCGCGTTTTATCTCTGGCCTTCAGAAACAACACCTGTGCCGCAAAACAATCCGGTTACACAGGAAGAATCTCCCGCGCAGGCAGATGTTCCGGCCGAGGAACTCCCGGAAACGCCTGCAGCTCAAGTGACGGAGACTCCCGCAGAAGAATCCAAACCGGCAACTGCACCAACATCGGGTGCGGTTTCAGAAACATACCAGCCCGAGACATCCGACCAGAATACGTCGCGAATCGATCCGTTTGACCCCACGTCAGAACATGAATCAACTGACCCGATTATCCCGGAAACAAGTGTTCCGTCAGTTGGTGAGGCGTCCATGAAAACATCTGAAATCATCGTCGAAACTGACAATACCAACAAGAAGTACTCCTTCCATTATCAGATGAAGGACGACAAGCTGATTCTTTACGGATCGTTCGAAAAGAACGTATACGAAATCCTGGAATTCATCGCTGCTGAGAAACGAACAGTATTTCTTTTCTACCGCGACAACTATTACCTGCTGGACTCCGACACCGATAAGATCACGCCGCTGGTTCCGGTGCAAGACGCAGAGCTGCTCAGCAAACTCAAGCGCCACCGCGCCACAACGCGCTAAACACCCCTTTTTTCAGCAACTAAGCTCCCTGTTTTTAGAAAATCTGACGGGTTTCCATAACTTTGCCGTTTAGCATGGAACAACATACCCGGAAGAAGATATTGGGGGGCTACCCCGCCGTTGGTGTCGTGATCAGTACAACTCTCGCCCTGTTCGTTTTTGGGCTGTTCGGCAATCTCATGATCTATTCCAGGGAATTCAGCGCTATGGTCCGCGATAACCTTAACGTAAAGGTTTACCTTAAGAGCAGCCTCACCGAAACGCAGCGCACACAGCTCGAACAAACGATCCGGGCGAAGGACTTCGTCGCTGATGCCGAAGCCCCGATTACCTTCATAAGCCGCGAAGAAGCAGAAAAAGATCTCGTTTCAAAGATCGGAGACTATAAGGAAGTGCTGGGTGAGAACCCCTTCAAAGATGTTTTCGTGGTCAAGATAAAGCCCGAAAAGCAGGACACGACAAGCCTGAAGGCAATTAGAAAGGAACTTGAAGGTATGACCGGAGTTCTTGAAGCCACATACGAGCAACACCTTGTCGACTCCGTCAACCAGAACATCAAAAGTATCTCCATCTACTTGCTGATCATTGCCGTATTGCTGATCGCCACTACGTTCATGTTGGTGAACAACACCCTTAAGCTTGCCTTGTTTTCACAGCGCTTCCTGATCCGAAGCATGCAGCTTGTAGGCGCAAAACAACATTTTATCCTTAGTCCTTTTCTGGTTCGCGCGTTTGGCTACGGACTGCTGTCAGCAGGACTTGCGGCATTTTTTATCTGGAGTCTTTCAAACTATGCACAAAAACGCATTCCGGGAATCGCGGTACTCCACAACCCGGTCGACCTGCTGATCATGCTGGCCATCCTCGTCGGTGCCGGTATATTGGTTTCATGTCTGAGCACCTGGCTTGCGATTCGAAAATATTTAAGAATGTCGCTCGACGACCTTTATTAACACAATCATGGAAAACAACCTGCCTTTTGGCCGCAAGAACTATCAATGGATGATCATCGGTATTGTAACCTTAATCATTGGTTTCATCCTGATGTCTCTTGACAGTGAACCTCATGGTTTCGGGTTTCTGGGCCTCACGCTCGGACCGATCGTAGTAATGGCCGGATTCATCATTGAAATCTATGCTATCCTCCACAAGCCCGACAACGGCCGCAGCTGATCCGGAATTTGAAACCATAAGTTGCAGGCATGTCTGTTCTTGAAGCTATTATACTGGCCATCATTGAAGGCCTCACCGAATTTCTTCCCGTATCGTCTACAGGGCATATGATCATCGGCTCATCGCTCATGGGCATCGCCGATGAGCCTTTCACCAAGATGTTCACAGTAGCCATTCAGTTAGGGGCGATATTCTCCGTCATTGTACTCTACTGGCAGCGCTTCTTCCCGGAAGAAAAGCCAATGAAGGATGTGATCATCTTCTATCTCAAACTCCTCGTGGCGTTTCTACCCGCTGCCGCTGGCGGACTTCTCTTCGGCGACGTGGTTGACGAGTTACTCGAAAACATTCAGGTTGTGGCGTGGGCACTTATCGGCGGAGGAATTGTCTTCCTTTTTCTGGACGACTTTTTCAAACGCAATGAACACATCACCGACGATCAGGTAGTATCCTTCAAGTCGGCATTTCTGATCGGCTTCTTTCAGATTCTTGCGCTGGTACCAGGCGTTTCGCGCTCGGCAGCAACCATCATCGGCGGTGTAACGCAAGGGCTCACCCGCCGCGCAGCCGCGGAGTTCTCGTTCTTTCTGGCTGTCCCCACTATGTTCGCCGCGACCACGTACAAAATGTTCACCTTCTACCGCGACGGGGGCACCTTTGGATCAAATGAGATTACCCTGCTCATCGTTGGCAACGTCGTGGCCTTTGTAGTTGCCATCATTGCCATCAAATCATTTATAACATTTCTCACACGCCATGGCTTCAAATGGTTTGGCTACTACAGGATCGTTCTGGGGGCCACCATTCTGATTCTGTATTACCTGGGCGTTGAACTGGCCATCGTATAATGGAAACTCCTACCCCGCCGGATGAAGGCCGAATTCTGCTGATCGACAAACCCTATCGCTGGACTTCTTTCGATGTGGTGAACAAGCTCCGATACGTTCTCAAAATCAAGAAGATCGGCCACGCCGGAACATTGGATCCCCTGGCAACAGGTCTGCTTATTGTTTGTGTCGGCAAAATGACCAAACGCATCGATGAGTTCATGGGGCTTGAGAAAGAATATACAGGCACAATGGTCATCGGTCAGACTACTCCTTCGCATGACCTGGAAACGGAAGTCTCCGCGCCGCAGGATATCAGTGCCATCACGCATGACATGATCGTTGAGGCTTCAAAAAACTTCATTGGCGAAATCAGTCAGCTGCCGCCAATGCACTCGGCAATACGCGTCGGTGGAAAGCGCGCGTATGCCTTTGCGCGAAAAGGCAATGAGGTTGAACTCAAGCCACGCACCGTCGAAGTACGCGAATTCGAAATTACCGACGTACGCCTTCCGGAAGTCGACTTCAGAATTGTCTGTTCCAAGGGAACCTACATCCGAAGTATCGCCCGCGACATGGGCACAACGCTGGGAGTAGGTGCATACCTGTCTGCGCTGCGGCGAACACGCATCGGTACGTTCTCCGTCGATGACGCTCTGACGATAGAAAAAGTAATCCCGTAATTGTATCTTTCCGCGCCAGATCACTCAACCTGAACGTATGAAGATTTATCACGGACTGGAAGACTTCAACAAACTGGACTATGCGGTGGTTACCAGCGGCACATTTGACGGTGTCCACCTCGGACATCAGAAAATTCTCAACCGCCTGAAAGAAATCGCTGCCGCCAACAACGGGGAAACGGTTGTGATCACGTTTTGGCCTCACCCCCGACTGGTGCTGCATCCCGAAGAAGACAATCTGAAATTGCTCAATACGTTCGAAGAGAAAGCTGAACTGCTGAAGGAACACGGCGTTCACCACCTGATTCGCATTCCATTCACCAAGGAATTCAGTCAGCTCTCCTCAGAAGCATTCATATCAACGATACTCGTAGACACCATTGGCACGCGCAAGCTCGTTATTGGCTACGACCATCACTTCGGCAAAAACCGCGAAGGCAGCTTTGAACAACTGAAAGCCAACGCGCCAAAATATGGCTTTGAGGTGGAAGAGATTCCGCGTCAGGATGTCGACAACCTTGCCGTAAGTTCGACACAAATCCGCAAGGCTCTGGAAGATGGAAATGTCCATACCGCCACGCTCCTTCTCGGCAAGGCGTATAGTCTCACCGGTCGCGTTGTGCCCGGTGACAAGCTGGGCCGCATGCTCGGTTTCCCAACTGCCAACATCGAAATCGACACGCGCTACAAGCTGGTACCCTGCGATGGCGTGTACGCCGTGAGGATTACCTATCAGCACGCCGAATTCAATGGCATGCTCTACATTGGCAACCGCCCTACAATCAATGGCACAAAGCGAAATATTGAAGTGAACATCTTCGATTTCAACAAAGACATCTACGGCGAGACGATTACCATCCGCTTCTGCAAGCTCCTCCGCGGCGACATCCGCTTCCATGATCTGGAAGAACTGAAAAGACAATTGGAAAAAGATAAAACGGCAGCGGTCCAGGCGCTGGATGATTTCTGATTTCTGGTTTCTGATTGGGCGCCAGGCTCCACCACGGGCACTGCGATTGAAGCACTCTGTAGAAAGTATGTTCAAGTTTCCGTCTCACTCCCAAACGCAAGCTCATACGGCCGTGTTCGAAGGCACTCACGCTCAGTTACCGGTCATCGTCCACCAGCCACCCCCGTCCCACAAGAGTGCACCAAATAAATAACTCCAAATCCGGCATTCCAGCTATGCATCCAAGCAGACCGGCATCATCTCAAACTTCATTCAGATACCCGTACTGAACCAACTGCTCACGTCGCTGAATTTCAATTGTCCTTCCATTTGTCAGCAGGTAAATTCTGTTCGCCACTTCGGTGACATGGCGATGCATGTGATCGGAGATGATGATACCCTTGGTTTTAATATTGGCGATATGCTGCTTCATGGTTTCAATATGAATCGGCATCAATCCTGTGAAAGGTTCATCGAGGAAACAAAACGTCGCCGGCGAATGAAGGATCAGCAGCGTTTCCAACATGCGCTGCCACCCTCCCGAAAGCTGGCCGGGTTTATACCTGGAGAATTCGCGGGCTTCAGGAAAAACGCTATAGATCAATTCGACATCGACCTTGAACAGGCTGAAGGCTTTGTGCAGTTCAACGTATGATGGAATAAGATTGCCCTGCGGCAGGTAAGCGATCTGTCTGGAAGCGAGGTAATCACCCTGCAGCGAAACCCCGTCAATGCGAACGGACTGATGTCCGGGCTCCAATACACCAAAGACAGCCCTCATCAATGATGACTTGCCACATCCGTTTCGCCCCAGCAGACCAACGACTTCACCTTGCTGGCAGCGCATATAAATCCCCGAGAGGATTCGCCGCTCACCAAAACTCAGTTCTACACTGTCAAACTCAAGGACACTGCTCATAAGAAGATTTTAATGGTCAGCCAGGACAGCACACCCCATATAACCATATCAAGAATAAACGTGAGTGCAAAGAGTCGTATCCTGTTATAACCGAGGTTTGCGTAAAAGCAGAACTGGTCGGCACTGAAATAATTTACAAGCAACCCGAGGATGACGTTCGTGAATATTTTGGTCCAGAACATCGGCATGACGAAAAGCCACGATTCACTGGCAACGACCAGATAGCAACCAAAAAGGGTTATAGCGGAGGCCACAAAACGAAAGTTCCGATAGAAAGTCAGTACAACGTGCATTGTTTGAACGAAACAAAAACCGCGCCCNGTTTATCAACCANGATTTCCGCATCTGGTCCGCTACAAACTTTTTTTGTTACTTTATAACCGATGAAAAACGAATGGAAATANTTCAGTCATTTGTTTAAGCGNATGGAAGTGCCGGCGAAGACGATCCTGCTGCAGGAAGGTCATATCTCCAAAACCATGTTCTTCATCGAAAAGGGATGCCTGCGAACCTGGGTTAACAACGAAGGAAGAGATATCACTACCCAGTTCTTTTTTGAAGGCGACGCTGTTTCTTCTATTGAGAGCTTCCGAACGAAGCAGCCCAGCCTTTATAGTATCGAGACGATTGAACCCTGTGTGCTGCTCACGCTTTCGCAAAAAGACTTCCGGCAGGTGATTGACGACACCCCTGAGCTGAGGAAGATGTTTGAAGAACATATGTTCAGGAGGCTGTTTCAGAGCCAGCAGATTTTTTACTCNTTCCTGAAAAACAGTCCNAAANAACGTTACGANGAGCTCGTCGAAAGNCACCCTCACATCGTACAGCGCGTACCGCAGCATTACATCGCATCCTATCTCGGCATTACGTCTGTGTCGCTGAGCCGTATCCGTAACAGGCGGTAACGCTTTCTTAACAATTGTTAACGGCGTGGACACCCGACGCTTCTCAACTTTGTGTCATAATCAGTACACAAATGAGAACACTCATCGTATTCAATCATCCCTACGAGCGAAGCTATTGCAATGCCATACTCGACGCCGTTTTACGAGGACTGAGAGCATCAGGTCAGGAAGTCGACCTGATACACCTTGATCACGACGGCTTTGATCCGGCGATGTCGCGCGCCGATCTGGCAGCGTTTGTTAATCACAAACCAATTGATCCGCACGTACTCAATTATGTTGAGCGCATTCAGCAAGCCGATCACCTGATCTTCATTTTCCCTATCTGGTGGGATCTCATGCCGGCGATGACCAAAGGATTTATTGACCGCGTTCTTTTCCCCGGTGTTGTATACGACCATCATCCCAGGGGCTTCGGACTAAAACCGCTCCTTACAAAATTGAAAGGCATCACCATGATAACGACGATGAACAAACCGGCGATCCTGTATTCTCTCGTCATCGGAAACCTCATCCGGAAAGCCATGCTAAAAAGTGTATTCAAAACCATGGGGTACAAAAACCTGAAGTGGATAAGCTTTACATCGGTGAAGTCGGTGGGATACGAAACGCGAAAAAAGTGGCTGGCCAAACTTGAAAAGCAATTTGCTAAAACCAACTAACCCTTTCACCATGCTTAAAAGAGATTACATCACACCATTCATCTCCCTTACGTTTCTTGTCGTCGGGCTCTCCGGCACTTTGATGTTCTTCCACCTCTTTGACGGCTACACCGAAGTCATGCATGAGTGTCTGGGCATTTTCTTTATGGCCTGTGCTATCTGTCACATTGTGCTTAACTGGCCAGGCCTGCGGGCGCATTTCAAAAGAGGGGTATTCATTCCGGCAGCCTTCGGTATCACCGTTGTAGCGATTACATTTGTCATCTTCCAGCAACTGTACCCACCGATCGATCTGGTACTCTTCAACCGAATCATCAAAGCACCCCTTGATGACGCGTTCAAGGCGCTAAACGTCGATTACTCAGCTGCGCGTGAACGGCTTGAAGAGAACGGAATCTCCATCTCCGGCGCGAAGACGATCGAAGATATCTGGACGAAAAACGATTCAGATGCCGAAACGGTAATCGATTTGATCATGGAGTAACCTGAGAACAATCACACACCCTATCGTCGTACAACTATAAGGTCATGGAGTGCCTGTCTTCGCGAAGTCATGTCGATCATGAACACGCCCACCACAGATATGACGGATAATATCTTCAGTGTGTTTCGGATAAGGGCTTTCGGGAAAGAGAGTTGGTCAATGTCAGTATCGCAAACAGCGAACCTCAAAAACCATTTCCCAACGGTTCCCCGCAGGCGGGAACTCTCAAGGACTGCATCATACAGAACAAGCAAGGGTACAACTACCACCAGCGTTGTTGTCGTGGTAACACTCGAGTAATCCCTTGCAAGTTCATCAGACAAATCCGTCGGCGCCACGAGAGCCAGCAACGAAAAAACGACTGGTATAATCAGTTGCAGAACCATCAAGTCAATAGTGAATGCAAATGCACGTGGCCAGAATTGATTTTCGAGCTCCGTACGTTTGCTTTCCCGTTGCCTGAATTGTATACGTTTCTCCATCCGCGTATAGCTTTTTATGACTCGCTGCGATTGTGGACATTAACACGACAATATCCGTTTACGACATGAATGATTGCAGAAATCTTCATTGCGCGAGAAAATATTATCCCCGGTAACTACTACTTTTCTGAACGTAGTAGCGTTTCGCAAAATACGCGATAGGTAGTCCGACGCATACAATGAGAATGCCGATGGCAATTAACGCATTTACGATGTTGAACGGGGCGTGCCTGGCCTGACTGAAGGGTACGATCAAACGAGTGGTCACCGCCCATGCGGTAAGCGCAATGAGCACACTGTTCAGCGCGACACTCTGCCGCAAGAACGTCCAGCGCGGATATGCCCAAAAGAAGCAGTATGTGCAGGCGAATGCGATGAAATAATGGACGATCAATCCAAAGGCAATCATTTCAGCGCCGCCGGCGAACGCGTTGTTTCCGAATACACCGCTCGCAATGTACTTCAGCACCGTTGAGGGCAACACATTGTTCGCGGCATAGCTTTGTATAAAAGCTGCAAGAATATCAAGCGTACCCGCGATGAAGGTCGTAATCAGAATTGTTTTTCTCATTTTTGATCAAGTGCTTCGGCTATTCCGATAAGAAGGCCCTCCACGCCGCGCATGTAACACAGCCGGTATTTGTCTTCGTATTGAACAACTTCACCGACAAGTTCAGCGCCTTTGCTCACAAGCCTGCTTACAAGTTCATCGATGTCAGTCACCCGGAACATCACGCGCAGATACCCCAAAGCATTGACCGGAGCTGTTCGGTGATCGGCGACAACCTGAGGTTTGATGAACCGTGAAATTTCAAGGCGGCTGTGTCCATCCGGAGTTACCATCATCGCAACCTCAACCGATTGGTCACCAAGTCCTGTGACTCGTCCGGCCCACTCTCCTTCTACCATCCCCCGTCCTTCGAGTTTCAGTCCTATCTCTGAAAAGAAGTCTATCGCCTTGTCCAGGTCTTCCACTACTATGCCGACGTTGTTTAATTCGATTAACATATTCCAAATTTCTGATTCCTGATTTGTGTTATCTTCCGTGCGATCGATGTAATCTGAACGATACTTCGCAAACAATTTGTTGTAACGTTGCTAGCAACGGGATGAAAATTTAAAGCAATCAGATTTTAAATCCCAGGAATTGGGTGAATATTCAGCTCACACACGATGTTGGCTTANGAGGAGTACAACACCTCTACGCACTCATCCAAAAAATCTCGCTATCGGTCTTTCCTGATGATGTTTAATTCCTCAAGAAATGCAAATGTAACGCCCCTCCTTCCGCCGTTCAGGATATCCATATTGTTCTCTGATTCAAGATGCGTTGCAAAAAAGTAAACGTTGCTTCCAACTTCGATCCATCCGACATACCAACCGAACCAAAGCTCGTCGTGAGAACACATTCCGGTTTTTGCAAACAGACGGTATGTCTTTCACCAGTTGCTGACTTCTCTTGCTGAAGGCGAGCGAATCATTGAACAACTTCCGTAGAAATGCAATTTGCTCGACCTGCGAAATCCGAAGCTTTCCACCGCTATCACTTAACCAAAATTCATCAATCTTGTCGTTGATGTCTTCGTTTCCATATTTGTTCAATGATATCAGTCGCTGCATTTCCTCAGCTCCTACCCTTCTTGCAAGCTCCTGATAATACCAGACCACAGAATATTTAAACGCCGAATTCAGACTGTTCGCGCGATGCCAGGGAGCGTATTTCCCACGATTCACGCCATCCCATTCGAGAGTAAAACTGGTATCGGCTGCCACTCCTGTTTCGAGTGCGACAAGGGAGTTGAATATCTTGAACGTTGACGCCGGACTGAACCGCCGATGTGTGCGTGCAGTGTCGAAGTACACGATTTTGTCGTTATCCCGATCGTAAACGGCAATAGAACCGCTTACTCCGAAATCCTTAAAATATTTTGAATACGCTTCCGGTAGTTCTACTTCCTTGCTCTGGGAAAATAATTGAATATTACACAACAGGATTGCGCCAACTATAATGAGGCGCGAAATACCATCTTTCATTGAAGTCAAGATAACAACAATTCCGTGTTTTTTTCTGTATATTCTTTCCTGGTTCGTGATTGCCAAGAGCACATCTTCACGTGCTGTAACGGTCCACTACCATCCACACACCGAACCAGCAACCAACTATATAATTACTGCCCTTTCTTGAATAGTTGGCCGGTATTGTAGTTCCTGGTCAGGTAGTCACAAGAAACTGGTAAGATCCTCGTAGTATCCTCGGGAGGTCCCGCAGTGCGCGCCGATACTCCCCTGGGGTTGTCGCGTGCCTGCAGCTCACCTGCAGCACCTTACGAAGTTCCCTCACGTTTCTTATGAGCCTATTGGGTGGGTTGCCGCTCCAAGGGGACCTGGAGGACAGATCTGGTATAAAGCGAACAGCTTCCCTGATCGGAAATGAGAAAATCAGGAACCCTGAAATCAGAAATTACCTTATTTTGGACCGTTAACCTGAAAACTATGTCTGAGCTCCTCTGGCAGCCCCCACAACACGTTGTCGACCAAAGCAACCTCGCGACGTATATGCAGTGGCTGAAAACATATAAAGGCCTTTCATTTCCCGATTACCAAAGCTTGTGGGAATGGTCGACCTCGGAAACAGAAGCCTTCTGGCGTTCTATATGGGACTACTTCGACATCATGGCAGACGGTACTGCTTCGTCAGCCGCATCAAAGGAACCAATGCCCCGCACCAAATGGTTCGAAGGCACGCGCCTTAACTATGCCGAACATATCTTCCGCCGCGCAACAGATGCAAGTCCCGCGATTCTGTTTGGCGCTGAGAGCAGCGAACTGCAAACCATTACCTGGAAAGAGCTTCGCTCAAACACTGCTTCATTACAGAAGGTACTCAAAAATCACGACATCCGGGAGGGCGACACCGTAGCGGCATACCTGCCCTGTATTCCCGAAGCATCGGTTGCCTTGCTGGCCACAACATCCATTGGCGCCATCTGGACAAGCTGTTCTCCCGATTTCGGCACGCGTGCCGTCATCGATCGCTTCAGTCAGCTGAAACCACGCGTACTAATCGCCGTTGATTCATATCAATATAACGGAAAAGTCTTTGGTAAACGAGAGGTAATCAGTGACCTCCTTAAAGAGATTCCGGAAATCGAGTTAGTTATTACTATATCCGACGAACGCGTCGAGGTTTCCGAAGGAAAAAACGCACTTACCTGGAGGGAAGTAACCGCTACTGTTTCCGATAAACTCACCTTTAATCGGGTGCCCTTCTCGCATCCGTTATGGGTATTGTATTCATCCGGCACAACGGGGCTGCCGAAGGCGATCACCCACAGTCATGGTGGCATCCTGCTGGAGCAACTGAAGTACGGCACCTTCCACAACGACTTCAAGCCAGGTGAACATTGTTTCTGGTACACCACCACCGGGTGGATGATGTGGAACTACATTCACGGAGCACTTCTCGCAGGAGGCGTGATGGTATTGTACGATGGTAGCCCCACGTATCCCAACCTCAATGTGCTCTGGAAGTTTTGTGCCGATGCCGGCATTCATCACTTTGGAACGAGTGCAGGTTTCATTCTCGCCAACATGAGGGCGAACATCACGCCCGCAAAAGATTATGATCTTTCTGCGCTGCGATCCATCGGCTCGACGGGGAGCACACTTCCGCCGGAAGGTTTCCGATGGATATATGAAAACGTAGGCAATGAAATCTGGCTCGCGTCGATGAGCGGAGGGACGGATGTATGCAGTGCTTTCGTGGGTGGCAACCCCATGTTACCCGTATACAGTGGCGAAATTCAGTGCCGGGCACTTGGCTGCAGGCTTGAAGCGTGGAACGAATCAGGCGATTCGGTAATAGACGAGGAGGGTGAAATGGTGATCACGCGCCCTATGCCGTCAATGCCCGTGTTCTTCTGGAATGACGCCGACTTCAAGCGATACGAAGAGAGTTACTTTGAAATGTTTCCGGGAATATGGCGTCATGGTGACTGGATACGGATCACCAAACGCAATGGCATTATCATCTATGGGAGGTCTGACGCAACGCTGAACCGCGGAGGCATCCGCATAGGCACATCTGAAATCTATCGCGCAGTAGACCAGGTAGAAGAAGTTAAGGACAGCCTCATTGTATGTATTGAAAAAGCTGATGGATCTTTCTGGATGCCCCTGTTCGTCGTCATGAAGGAAGCCGGCACCCTCGACGGCGACATGAGGCGCAGGATCAGCAACGCGATCCGTCAGGCGTATACGCCGCGCCACGTTCCGGATGAGATTATTGAAGTGCACGACATCCCGTACACGATCAGTGGGAAGAAAACCGAAACACCGGTGAAGAAGCTGCTCATGGGAAGATCTCCCGAAAAAGTGGTGAATCCTGGATCACTCCGCAATCCGGAATCGCTGGAGCAGTTCAAAAACTTCATCCCGGAAGGAATATAATTGTATTTTGCAGGAATTTTGAAACAGAAGCCAGACGGACATGAAGAAATCGACTATTCAATTTGAAGTAGAACTCGACGATAAAAATATACCCACCAAAATCCTTTGGGACGCTACCGACAAGCCCGATCCAGGTTTGACGGAGACAAAATCCATTTCCGTTGCCCTTTGGGACCACAAGCAGAAAAACACGCTGCGTATCGACCTGTGGGCGAAGGATATGCCCGTTCTGGAGATGAAACGTTTCCATATCGACTGCCTTGGCGGACTTGCTCAAAGTGTGCTTACGGCCACAGGAGATGAGCACATGGCATCTGAAATAAACGAGCTTTGTGAACGTCTCGTCGCCTACCTGAAGACTCAGAAAGACTCCTGATAAATTAAGAAATCGGTTTTTGGGCCTATTCAAACGTTTGTTTGTTAGGAATTTTTTGTACTTTTCGTAAAGAACTCGGTATGCATACCAAATTTGTTCCCGGGTCTCTGAATGCACTATTAACCAAAAACCATTTCGAGTTTATGAAGATCTTTTACAGGAGTTGCTTGTGGTTACTCGGATTTGTCTTGTGTTCGGCCGCGGCGATAGCACAGACAACGATCGAGGGAACCATTACGGATGCAGCGAGTGGTGATCCCGTCCCGGGGGTAAACATTGTCGTGAAGGGAAAACTAGCCGGAACGATTTCAAATGCGAATGGAGGCTTCAGTCTGCGGACTAACGACCCGCCTCCATTTACGCTGGTATTTTCCTACGTTGGCTATCAGACACAAGAGGTTCAAATCACAAATCAGAATACGACGGGTCTTTCAATCAAACTCCAGGAGGGTATGCTCCTCGGACAAGAAGTAGTGGTGTCGGCGTCGCGTGTAGAGGAGAGTATCCTTCAATCGCCTGTTACTGTCGAGAAGATTGACATCCTTGCTATTCAGCAAACACCGGCGCCCGATTTTTACGACGCCCTTGCCAACGTAAAGGGAGTTCAGTTTACATCGAGCAGTCTCAACTTTCCCCAGATCAATACGCGCGGTTTCGCCACCATCGCCAACGTGCGCTTCGTACAACTTATCGATGGTATTGACACACAGGCTCCGCTGTTGAACTTCCCCACAGGTAATATTGTAGGGTTGAGCGAACTGGATGCAGAAAGTATGGAACTTGTTCCGGGAGCTGCCTCCGCCCTGTACGGCCCCAACGCATTCAACGGTATCCTCATCATGAAGAGCAAGAGCCCGTTTGAATACCAGGGTCTCAGCGCGCAGATGAAAGCCGGTATCACGCGGTCAGATGCCCAGGGTGAGTCCTATCCCCTCTACAACTTCAACATCCGTTATGCGAAAGCCTTCAACAACAAGTTTGCCTTCAAGGTGAACTTCGCTATCCTCGACGCTGAAGACTGGCGGGGTAACGATTACAAAACTGACGTTAACCGCATCGCAGACGGTATCAACCACAGTGGTGAGCCGAACTTCGATGGCGTTAACTTATANGGAGANGAAACGCGTATTGTGATTCCTGCATCGTCTTTGCCACCGGGATTCTCTTCCCTTGACCTGAGAAGAACAGGCTGGGAGGAAGAACATCTCGTGGATGATTATGTTGCAAGAAGCATCAAGGGTGACGCGGCCCTCCATTACAGGATTACTGATGACATGGAAGTTTCGTACAACTACCGTTACGGCGGAGGAAGCTCCGTGTATCAGGGTTCGCAGAAATATGCCTTACGCAACTTCACGCAGCAGTTTCACAAGCTTGAACTGCGTTCGAAGAACTACTTCGTGCGCGGATACGTGACAGCAACAGACGCGGGTGACTCGTACAACATGGCGGCACTCGGCGGACAAATCAACGAGCGTATCAGTCCTACCCGCACACAGTGGGCGCCGGAATATGCACAGACCTACGTTCTGGCCATGCAAGGCTACGTTCCGGGTGTTCCTGGTGGCAATCCGACAGCTGCGCATCAGGCTGCCCGTGCATATGCAGACCGGAACAGACCTGGCGTAGGGTCTGCCGAGTACGAGAACCTGCTCGAAGCCGTGCGTAATGATTACTTCCAGCGTTCACCATCAGGCGCGAAGTTCATCGACCAATCCAGGCTTTACCACGGTGAATTCAACTACAACTTCGCCGACAAAATCAGCTTTGCTGAAGTACAACTCGGCGGTAACATTCGCCAGTACAGCCTTTTCTCAGACGGAACAATCTTCAATGAAGATCCTGAGACCGGAGGCAACTTCGAACGAATCAACATCAACGAGTTTGGTGTATACACGCAGATATCAAAAACACTGGCAGAAGCACTTAAGCTGACGGGGTCTATCCGGTACGATAAGAATGAAAACTTCGATGGACGATTTACACCACGGGTGTCGGCGGTATATACGTTCAACGACAATCACAACATCCGTGCATCATTCCAGTCGGGCTTCCGCAACCCTGACACCCAGGCGCAGTTCATCTTCTTCCCTGCCGGAACGAATACGCTGCTGGGAAGTACCGAAGCGAACGCAGCGCGGTATGGTGTACACAACGGCGGGGCCTGGACACGCGCATCTTATGAACGTTATCTGGTTACCGGAAACGAAGCTGACCTGGTGACAGCAAACGTTCCTTACATCAAACCGGAACAACTGCATGCATTTGAAGTCGGTTATAAAGGATTGTTTGGCACAGACCTCCTGTTCGATGTCAATTACTATTACAACTCTTATCAGGACTTTATTGGTTCGCTCGACATCGCGAGCAAGAATCCGACACAACACCAGGGAGTGGAGCTCCCTGCGGGAACAATATTCTCTCCTTACGTGAACTCTTCCGCTACGGTGAAGTCATCTGGTATTGGCGTGGGACTTACCTATAATCTGCCACGCAACTTCCAGCTCAATGCCAACTACAACTGGGCATCGTTCAGTGAAGAGTCCAACGCTGATGAAAACTTCCGCGCTGGTTTCAACACACCTGAGAACAAGTTCTCTGTTGGTCTGAGTTCAAGAAAGCTGGCGAAGAACCTTGGCTTCAACGTCAACTTCCGCTGGCAGGAAGAGTTCCTGTGGCAGTCGGATTTTGGTGAGTGGGTGGTACCTGAATTCGGTGTAGTGGATGCGCAGTTCAACTACAAGATTCCTTCGATTAAGACGATGGTCAAGGTCGGTGGAACGAACATCGGTGGCGGAGATTACCGCACCAACCTCGGCGGTCCTTTTGTAGGTCAGCAGTATTACATTTCGCTTACGTTCGACCAGTTCATGAAATAATCACGACTTGATATGAAGACATTAAGATATATTGGAATAACCCTGGCACTCGCATTAACGCTGAATGCGTGCGATCAGGAGATTGCCGAACTGGAGAATCCAACGCCTCCGTCGGCCCAGCCGGAGTGTCCCGCGGACGCATCACCAGGCAGTGCGGATTTTTCGAAGTTCGTTGCCCTTGGAAATTCACTTACGGCAGGCTTTCAGGCCGGTGCCTTGTTTACTGAAGGTCAGGCAAACTCTTTGGGTAAAATCCTCGCTACTCAGTTTGCATGTGTAGGTGGTGGCGCGTTTAATCAGCCTGACATCAACAGTGTGAATGGCTTTTATACCGGAGGCACCAACCCTATTCCCGGCAACGTTGTGCTTGGAAGGCTGCTTTTGCAGGGCACGCCACCAGCACCGGCACCTACGATCAGTGATGCCGGCGCGATTCCCAACCCGCAAGTGAACCCGGGCTTTATGTACTCAGGAGATAAAGATGCGCTGAACAACTTTGCCGTTCCAGGCATTCAAATCGGCCAGATCTTCCTGCCGGAAACTGGTAACTGGGCGGGCTCGGAACATCCTGCATTCAATCCATTCTACGCGCGCTTTGCCAAAGTTCCGGGAACATCTACCATCCTTGGAGACGCTATGGCGGCACTCGCCGATGGAGGAACGTTCTTCTCATTCTGGCTGGGCAACAATGACGTCCTCGGCTATGCCGTNGGCGGCGCNTCAAACCCTGCAATCCTNACTTCTGCAGAAGACTTCAACACCCGTTTCAACGGAGCNATCATGCAACTCCTCAGCGTCGANGAAAACATCAAAGGTATTGTAGCCAACATACCTGACGTTACGGCAATACCGTACTTCAGACTGGTTGCATATAACGCCATCCCGCTGCCGGAGGAAAACGTAAACATGTTGAATACTGGCTTTGCGGCCTACAACCTCGTACTCGATGGGCTCAAGAATCCAAACTTCGGTTTGTCCGCTGACGAACTTGACGCAAGGAAGATATCATTCGTTGTAGGGCAGAACAGCCCCGTTATTTTTGACGAAACGCTCACGGACCTCGGACCGTACTTCGATCAACTCGTGGGGTTGGAACTGATGACGGAAACGCAACGCGAACTGCTCGAGCCTTACCGTATGGTGAGACAGGCTCGGAGCACAGATTTGCTCACGCTGTCAGCAGCTCCGGTTCTTGGTACTGTGGTCGATAACAACCCCCTGCTAATTCGCGGACTAACGGTACCGCTGGGCGATCAGTACGTCCTGATACCTGAGGAGCAGGCTGAGATCAGAGAAAGAACGACTGCCTTCAACAACATCATCGCTGCTACCGCGAATGCGAGTGATCGTATTGCCCTCGCTGACGTCAACGCCAAATTCACACAACTGGCTGCTGCAGGGTACGAGTCTATGGATGGTGTAACCTTCACTCCTTCCCTTGCGCCGCCCACAGGTGGCTTTTCGGAAGATGGTGTTCACCCCAACTCACGCGGCATGGCGTATGTCGCCAATATTTTTATCGATGCTATCAATGCTGAGTTTGGTGCAAAGGTGCCGCGAGTTAACATCGCGAAATACCAGGGAACAAGCCTTCCGGTGAATCCTTAAGAAACCTTTCTTTCTATCCCGGCCGCCCACAAAGGGGCCGGGATTTTTTTTAGATATACCCCGCGGCCTTATAGGCAGCCATCCCGATCCATTCCTTGAAAAGCTTCTGCCAAATGTGGATGGCTTCTATCTTCGGGACGAGAAACCTGTCCGGGTAGAAACTCCTTGGATGCGAGTAAAAATCCGTGGCAAACGAATCGAGTTCGAGTCCCGCCTTGCGATACACTGCCAGTGAACGGCGCAGGTGAAATGCCGAAGTGATCAGGAGGCAATCTTCCTGAGTCAGGTTCATGCGTTCAAGCATCGGCTTTACAGCAACGGCGGACTCATAGGTATTCCGCGTTTCATCTTCGATCATGATGTCTTCAGGGTCTACGCCCATCATGACCATGGCCTTAAAGTATTTCCGCGCTTCAGGTTCTGCTTCGCCTGCTAGCCGTCCTGTGCCCCCGCTGATCAGTATGCGCCGGATTTTCTTCAGTTTGTACAACTGGACCGTGTGAGTAACCCGGTCGGCGCCCTTGGCGAAGTAAACGCGGTCTGCGGGTTCTTCCTTTTCAATCGTCGTACCTGTCAGTACAATACCAAGCTCATAATTCTTTACTAAATCGAATGGTCGTGCCGGTATTTCCCATAGCAGGATCGCTTCATTGGCGATGAAATCATTCGAAAAGAAAATGAGCATACCAAAGCCTGTCCAGAAGAATATTTTTCTGAGGCGATCACGCCGGAGGAAAATGTAAAGCAGAAAACAGATAACGATGAGGCTAAGCGGCATCACCAGCAGCGAAACGGTCTTGGACAAGGCAAAAAACATGGCAGCAGATCTTAATTGGGTACGCTATTCCGGTACAGGGGATTGCGAAGATTTCCCATCCCGTCGATAATTTTTCGAAGGACGTCAAAATAAAGCAATAATGCCAGTGTAAGCGACATCGACCAGATGACTCCCGTATTAAACCAGAATGTATCCACATTCCTGCCGAGGAAGTGTTTTTCAGGCATATAAAACTGCGCATCGAAGTCGATCACGTGATCCGGATCCGGATCTTTATAAATGGGATAAATTTTCTGAACAAATTTACCATCCTTTTCAATGATGCGATGTGTTTCCGTAGTGTTCTTCACTAACTCACTGATCGCGTCATTGAGGTAGCGCTCCTTGTACAACGTAAAAGTAACTCCCTGCGGAAGGCTGCTGGTGCGCTTTTCAACCTGTTCCTCTTTAAGCTTGTCGGCCTGGTTGTATCTTTTGATATAGAACTTTTTCAGAGATTCCAGGAATCCCGCGACAGCGTTGTAAGTATCCACACTAAAACGTTCCCGCGTGAGGTCGTCGAGTGCGGCAAGTTTTTGTCCGGTGATCTCAAGTTCCTTTTTGAGTTCGCTCCGGATCAGCCTGAAATCGGCGTCCACCTTCGCACGAATCCGGGGACTTTCATCATTGCGGTTATTGATGCAGAACTGTAGACGCGTTTCGATTTCAGGAATCAGGTAGATCTTCTTGAAGTCAGCATTCGCCATAGTCTTCTCATAGAGATAGAACTCCTTCTCAAATGCGTTGTCCTTAAACTGCGCAACCATCGAAGCTTCGAATGCCCACCGCGAAGCCATGAGGTCGCCGACAAAGGGAACGGTCGCGGCATTGCCAATGGAAGGATTTAACTTATCAAACTTGACCACCACTCCGCTCAGGATGAGCTGGGGGATCAGCAGCAGGGGAATCAGGATATAAATTGTGACGGCTGAATTAAACGCCGACGATATATTGAGGCCGAGAAGGTTGGCAAAGCAGGATGTCGTAAACAGGATGAACCAATGCTGGAACAACATGCCCTTTATTTCAAGGATATACGATCCCATCAATACAAACATCAGGGTCTGGATCGCGGAGAGCAAAAAGAGTATGGATATTTTTGAAAGCAGGTAGCTGCTTCGACTGAGATGCAGGAACGCTTCGCGCTTTAGAATCTTTCTGTCGCGTATGATTTCCTCCGCGCTCACCGTTAGTCCCATGAACAACGCCACGATAATGCTCATGAATAGGTATGCCGGAAGGTTAACGTTTTTTCCGAATACATACCCAATGAGGAACTTATCGTCTACGTTGTAGTATCGTACGATGTAGGCGAGTATAAAAGCAAGGACTGGCGCCTCGAGAAGGTTGATAATGAGATATTGTTTGTTGTGAAGCTTGGCCTGGATGTCGCGCAACGAAAACAGCCGGATTTGCTTGAGCCTGGTGGGAATGTTCAACGTTGAGTGCGGTACGTCTTTCGACGTCTCCACCTGGGGTAGTTTGTGCGTCTTCAGGAAAATTTCGTTCCACTGCTCGGGCCGTATCTTTCGCTCATTGGTGAAGTTGCCGTATTCATTGATGACCCTTGTCTCGATGATATTGAAAATCTGCTCAGGGTTGACGTTGCCGCACTCATGACACTCTCCCTCGTCGCTGTTCACCAGGTCTATACATTTCTTGAAGTGAACGATCGCGTTGACAGGATTCCCGTAATAGATCTGGTAGCCGCCGGTATCGAGTATCAGGAGCTTGTCGAACATCTTGAAGATGTCGGACGAAGGTTGATGAATGACGGCGAACACGAGTTTTCCTTTAAGGCTCAGTTCCTTCAGGAGGTCAATAATATTTTCAGAATCACGCGACGACAATCCGCTTGTAGGTTCGTCACAAAACAGGACTGCAGGTTCGCGAAGCAGTTCGAGGCCAATATTCAGTCGTTTGCGCTGACCACCACTGATGGTCTTTTGGAGCGTCGACCCGACCTTGAGGTTTTTTGTTTCAACCAGTCCCAGGTCTTCGAGAACACTCATCACCAGTGAATGAATTTCCTCTTCCGTCTTCCGGCTGAAACACAGCTTTGCGGCATAGTAGAGGTTCTGGTAGACGGTAAGGTCTTCAATGAGCAGATCGTCCTGCGGTACAAATCCGATGACGCCTTCGATTCTTTCGGGTTCGCCATGTATATCGATCCCGTTGATAAGGACGCGTCCCGAAGTTGGTTTTTCGGTGCCGTTGAGGACGTGTAGCAGTGTGCTTTTTCCGGCTCCGCTGGCCCCCATTAACGCTACCAGGTTTCCTGACTCTTCCGCCAGTGACACGTTCCGAAGTCCCAGCTTGCCATTGCGAAACGCATAACTGATTTCATGGGCTTCGAAAGTGAGTCGCGAGAAGTCGCCGAATAGTTTCAACTTCTGAAGGATGTCGCCGTAGTACACGGGTTCATCCTTCTCCCATCGTATCAGGCTTCCCACTGCGAGTACGTTGATCTTGCCGGAACGCAGTGGCACACCGTTAAGGTATACGGGCGAGGTGCCCTCATACCGGATAAAATAAAGATCCGTGCTCTGGAGGTAGAGCACAGCGATATAGCCCTTTAGCGCGGGGCGCATAATGACGGGGCTGCATTTTAGGTCATCGCCGGATGCATGAACAAGCAGGATGTGCTGGTGGTCGTAGTCGGCCTCCTCGCGGGCGAGGACAAACTTGCGGATGAGGTCTATCTGTGCTTCTTCGATCAGGAAGTTCTTTCCGATCGCGTTCACGAGTCTGTCTTCCTTGTCGGAGATTTCTCCATCAGCCTGGATTATGGAGATAAGTTCCAGAAGTATGACAGCCTTTTGTTTTTGCGTGAGGTTGGGACTGATTTCGCTGCAGAGGGCATCGATTTGCTTCACCTCATCACTCCATTCATGGGCCTTTGGGGGAAGCGTCTTGATGATATCGTCAAAGCTTCGGAGATACGTTTCGACCGCCCTTCCATTCAAGTGGTCTTCGAGAAACGATTTGATCTGGTCACGTTCGTGGCCTGTGACATCGTCTTCCCGTGCGACAACGGCAAACAATCGCAGGATTGCCTTGAGTAGCGACTCGCTCATAGGTAAGGGTTAGGTAGAAAAACTAAAGATAGGAAAACAACCCGGACCAAAACAAAAAAGGACCGGCATGTGGCCAGTCCTTTCGTATGCGTTTTAAACGAATATGTTACTGTGTAATGTCTTTGCGTATTTTCTCAACGATATCAGTAATCTCAACGAGGTTTTTGTCGGTAAGCACGAGGTTAGCCTTGTTGTTCTTGATCTGATCTTCGATGTTGAGGTTTGCATATGCCGCTTCGAGGCGTTTCAGGTCAGTCACAATACCTTCAACCTGGCCACTCTGCTCAACTGTCGAAAGCATATTCGTCAGTTCGGAAACAGATTTCTTTTGCTGAAGGGTGATCTGGATAATAGGTGTCAGAATGAGGTTGCGCTGATCATCCGCCAGAAGATCTTTCGGGTATGACTTGATCAGGCCGGTAGAGATGTAAAGCCCTTCCATGAAGCTGCCGGTGAGGACAAGGGCAGCGAGCCTGTTGCGGTTGTCGTCCTGAAGGAATTCGCCGGTTCTCTTGAGCGTGTGATCCAGGAGGAATGACAGTGAATCCTTGTTTCCGATATTTGCTTCGAATCTATTCAGCAGGTCGAGGTCGAAAGTACCAATCACACCAAGGTTATCAGCAAGTGTCTTGCAGTTATTCAGGTAATTGATGGCTTCCTGGGTTTTATCGTAAGAAGCGAGGTACCCTACATCGGCGGCATAGACGCCAAGGTTAAGGGCTGCCTTGTCGTGGCGGGATGCGTATTGATCAACCTTATTTTTATCGTTTACGAGGCTTTCGTTAAAATCTGCGCCGGTAGCCTGAAGCAGGTAAGGGATTTCCGTGGGTGCTGGAATGTTATCCGCTACGTCAACAATAGTCTGTTTCAGGCTTTCTTTCTGAGCTTCCTCGAACTCTTCGGAATTGTTCACCTTATCGCTTGTTGAGGAACCGCAGGACATCAGGCCGAAGGTTACCTGGGCGCTCATTAAGAAATAAATGGCATGTTTCAATTTCATGGTGGTTGGATTTTTTACAAGGTTCAATTTTAATACATTTTTGTTCGTTTTGAAACCCGCCTTTCACAATTTTGGATTAAAAGGGACGAATAAACGAGATTTTTTATAAGTTTAATCCGCCCCTCGGAGGGGTAAGAGATGACTAAGGGAAGCCTCAAAAAAGTACTACTGATCGATGATAGCGACATAGACCTGTTTATCCAGAAAAGGTTTCTGGAGGTCTATGGTTTCTCGACTCAGCTTGAAATGTATAATTCTGCCAATGAAGCCTTTAGGGCGCTGAAGAACGCAGATTCGGAGTCCGCTCCGGACGCCATATTCCTCGACCTTAATATGCCTGGCGCTGATGGGTTCTCATTTCTGAAGAACTTCTCGCTACTACCAGACAGCGTTACCCGAAAGTCCCGGATTGTGATTCTGACCAGCTCGGAAAGCAACATTGACCGGGATTATGTCCTCTCCTTCCATCACGTGATCCATTTTATCACGAAGCCTTTGAAGAATTCAGATATCGAGGATCTGAAGGCAATCTTTTGATTATTTCTACGTCCGCTCACTGCTG
>Ga0065721_10004564_pt1 | contig 24665 bp, 18 predicted proteins | sample Mesricmetagenome_FD_59108 | JGI IMG/M metagenome (GOLD analysis project Ga0065721, IMG submission 59108) | Mesophilic microbial community from rice straw/compost enrichment Sample: eDNA_1 v2 (version 2) | ecosystem: Engineered > Solid waste > Grass > Composting > Bioreactor | place: USA: Davis... | reverse complement strand
AGCTTGAACGAGCACGAAGTCATGGAGCTGTTTTCCAGAATCGGCGTGCCGCGTCCGGAACTGAAGCCGGCGGCGATCGCCTCCGCGCTGACCGCCGCACGCGAAAAAATCGGTTTCGACGAANTGGTGGTGCACACGCCGGAATTCGGCGCCGCCTCCAGCGCGAANGAAGGCGAGGCGTATGCCATCCAGGAACGCCAGACCAAGGTCGTCCGCCTCGCGGGCGCGGGCGACAGCTTCAACGGCGGTTATCTCTGCGCGTCCCTCGGCGATCTTCCGCTCAAGCAACGCCTCGTGGTCGCCAACGCCGTGACCGCCTTTTTCGTCACCCACGCCACGGCTCCCAATAAAGAGCAGCTGCTCGCGCAGATCGAAAAAGCGGCCGACCGCTGACCCCTGCGCCGCTGACGGTGCGTGAAAATCCGATCACCTGAATCGCTGACTACCGCGGTTCAGGTGTCGCGCGAGCCAGCTGTAGTTGAAGTGTGAATACGAGGCGCGCGACCGGCGTGGAGTGATTTTACCGCGGAGTCGCGGAGAACGGGGAGAAGGCGGAGAACGCTGACGGGTGCCTGTTCAGTGTCCTTCAGCGTGCATCAGTCATTGAAAACATGTTCGAAAAGGGGCCGGGCTGCGCGTGGGTTCGTTTTGATTCTCCGCGTTCTCCGCGCCTCCGCGGTGCAAAGGTATTATTTTTCTGGAGGGGGCCGGGATTTGGGGCCTTTGTCGTCAGCACCCCTTTCCCTATGGTTACCCTGATTGTGAAGTTGCGTGGTTTTCTCGTGGCGATGGCGTTGATGGTTTGCGCGCAGAGCGCGACGGCGTCGCCGGACGGATTGTTTCCCGTGCGAAATTTTGGTGCGACGGGCGATGGCCGGACGCTCGATACCGACGCGGTCAATCGAGCGATCGACGCGGCGGCCGCGGCCGGCGGAGGCACGGTGGTGTTTTCGGCCGGGGAATATCTTTGCTACACGATTCGCCTCAAAAGCCATGTGACGCTGCATCTCGGGCAAGGCGCGGTGATCGTCGCCGCGGAGCCGCCGCCATCGGGTCAGCCGGGCGGATACGATGCGCCGGAGGAGAATCCGTGGGCGTGGTATCAGGATTTTGGACACACGCATTTTCGAAACAGTCTGATCTGGGGCGACAGCCTCACGAACGTCGCGATCACCGGACCGGGTATGATTTATGGACGCGGGTTGAGTCGCGGAAACACGCGCGTGGCGCTGCCCGTCGGCGTGCAGTTGCCACATCCGGAGGATAATCCGCCCGATGCGTTGGAGGCGGATGGCGAGTTTGCGATCGTGCCGAGGCCGGATTTGAAACCGGGTCCCTTTGGTTATCCCAACGCTCGCGATCGCAAGGAAGATGGCGTGAGCAACAAAGCCATCGCGCTCGTACGCTGTCGCAATGTCACGCTGCGCGATTTCACGATCCTGCACGGCGGGCATTTTGGGATTCTCGCGACGGGCGTGGACAATCTCACGATCGACAATCTGCTGATCGACACGAACCGCGACGGCATCGATGTCGATGCGTGCTCGAACGTGCGCATCACGAACACCTCGGTGAACTCGCCGACGGACGATGGCATCTGTCTGAAAGCCTCGCACGCGCTCGGTTACAAACGCGCGACGGAAAACGTGATGATCGCGAATTGTTTCGTGAGCGGTTTCGACGAAGGTTCGCTGCTCGACGGCACGCGCAAACGCACGATGAGAAAGCGCGGCGGCACGATGGGACGCATCAAGCTCGGCACGGAAGCGGGCGGCGGATTTCGCAACATCGCGATCACGAATTGCGTGTTCGAGTATTGTCGCGGCATCGCTCTCGAGCAGGTGGACGGCGGTGTGATGGAGGACATCGCGATCAGCAACATCACCATGCGCGACATCAACAACGCGCCGATCTTCATTCGCCTCGGAGGACGTCTCCGTGCGCCGGATACGACGGAGCCGGGTAAAGTGCGGAGGATTTTGATCAACAATCTCGTCGCGTGGAACGTGGCGCCGGAACACGGGATTTTGATCTCAGGCCTGGCGGGCCATCCGATCGAGGACGTGGTGATTTCGAATGTGCAAATTCACTATCGCGGCGGCGGCACCGCGGAGCAGGCGGCGAGGGAGGTGCCCGCGTATGCGAAGGATTATCCGGATCCGTGGAATTTTGGCACGATGCCTTCGTGGGGGATTTTTGCGCGACATGTGCGGAATCTCGTGCTGCGCGAAGTGGATCTGCGGCTGATGGCCGGCGATGCGCGCCCGGCGGTGCATTTGGAAGATTCGGCCGGAGCGCGTTTATCGGATGTGCGGCTGACGCGTGTGCGTGATTTCCCGCAATGGGCCTTGCGGGACGTGAAGCAGCTGCACACGCGCGATGTCGCTGGTTTGCCCGACGGCGAACTCGCGCCGGTGACGGAAAAAACGCTGCGTTAACGGTGTAGTGGAATCGTGAATACGCGGATGCCAGAGAAGGGACCGTCGATGTGGAGAGCGCGAGCGGGCGCGTGGCTGGCGGCGTTTTTTCTGTTGTGCGGGCAAGCGCGATCGAACGAAGAGCGCGTGCTGAGCTGGGGCGATCAAGGCGACGGCTCGTATCGAAATCCGATTTTGAAAGCGGACTATTCGGATCCGGATGTGATCCGCGTGGGCGACGATTTTTATCTCGTGGCGTCGGATTTTCACTTCGTGGGGATGCAGGTGCTGCACTCGCGCGATCTGGTGAACTGGCGGATCATCGGTCAGGTGTTCGATCGCCTGGAGATGGATGCGAAATACGACGAGATGCGCGGTTATGCGCAGGGCACGTGGGCGCCGTCGCTGCGATATCGGGACGGCGTTTTTTATGTGTATGTGTGTACGCCGGAGGACGGACTTTTTATGTGGCGCACGAAAGATCCGGCGGGGCCATGGTCGGAGATGGTCACGCTGAAGCGTGTGCGCGGCTGGGAAGATCCGTGTCCTTTCTGGGACGATGATGGACAGGCGTATTTGGTGCGCGGGCAAGTGGGGGCGGGGCCGATTATTTTGCACCGCATGAGCACGGACGGCACGCGTCTGCTCGATGACGGCGTGGAGATTTATCGCGGTCCGGTCGCGGAAGGACCGAAGCTCTACAAACGCGGCGGCTGGTACTACATTTCGCTGCCGGAAGGTGGCGTGAAAGAAGGCGGACAGACCGTGTTGCGCGCGCAGTCCATTGACGGTCCGTACGAACGACGCGAAGTGCTGCCGGCGGGAAGTCCGCATCAAGGCGGACTCGTGGAGCTCCCGAACGGCGAGAACTGGTTCATCGGTTTTCAATCGACCGGGCATCTCGGGCGCATCGCCCATCTGCTGCCGGTGAAATGGACCGACGACGGCTGGCCGGAATTTGGTGATCACGGCCGCACGGTGGCGCAATGGAAGAAGCCGGCCGTGAACCAAGACACGCTCCCGGGAGGTCCGGCGCGACCGGCGACCAGCGATGAGTTCGAAGGCGAGCGCCTCGGGTTTCAGTGGCAGTGGAATCATAATCCGACCCCCGACGCGGCCTCGCTCGATGTGCGGAAAGGCTGGCTGCGACTGCGCGGCGAACCGGCGGCGGAACTGCGCGTGGCGCGAAACACCCTCACACAAAAACTCTGGGACGATGCGGGTGTGGTCGACGTGAAGATCGATGCGGGCGGCTTGAGCGAAGGTCAGCGCGCCGGGTTCACGTTTGTGTGTGGAAATGTGTTTCACTGGATCGGCGCGACGCGTCGCGAAGGTGTGTTGCGGGTCCGCTACGAAGGCGAAGTCGGGCCGGCGCTGGCGAACGAGCATCTGTGGTTGCGCGGCGTTTATGACGGCGATCGCGCGCGGCTGCTCTACAGCCTCGATGGTAGTGATTATGTGGATACAGGCCTGAACGTGCAGTTGCGCGCGGGCCAATGGAAAGGCGCGCGGGCGGGATTGTTTTGTTACGGGGACGGCGGCGGAGCGGTGGCGGTGGATTATTTTCGTTATCGTTATGGGGCGACGCTCGCGGAGCTGGCGCATGAGCGCGAAGTCGAGGTGGCGCCGGGTGTGAATGGGCTGTGGTGCGAGCCGGTCGGCGCATGGGACGGACGTGTGGTGTTGTTGTATCACAGCTTCGCGGATGATCGCGACGGGCCCGGGGATTTGTTGAAACGTATGGCGGGCGAACTTGCGGCGCGCGGTGTGGCGAGTTTGCGCGTGAATTTTCGCGGAGAAGGCGACAAGGCGCGCACGCGCATCGCGTCGACCTTGCACACGCGCATCGCGGATGCGGAAGCGGCGTGGCGGTTTGCAGCGGCGCAACGCGGTGTGGATGTGAAACGGATCGGAGCGCTGGGCTGGAGCTTGGGTGCGACGACGGCGATCGAAACGGCGGCGCGAAATCCGTCGTGGTTTCGCAGTCTCACGGTGTGGTCGAGTCCGTCGGGCGATCAGGAACGTGCGATGTTGTCGCGCGAGGTGGCGAAACGCGCGCTGCGCGACGGCGAGGCGACGCAGCACGATCCGCATTGGAAGTCGGTGACGACGACGCGCGCGTTTTATGAGAGTTTCCGCGGCGTGGATCTGGATCGTTCGCTGCAGAAATATCCCGGCGCGTTTTTATCCGTGCGCGGCTCGGACGATCATCTGGCGCAGTACGAGATGCAGTTCATGAAGAACCGCGCAGGCCAGACCGCGCCGGCGGAGTCGTTGCTGATCTCGGGAGCGAATCACGTGTTCGATGTGTTTGCGCCGGACAAATCGCACGCTCAACGCGCCGTGGATGCGACGGTGGAGTGGTTTTTGCGCACCCTGTGACGATTTAGACAGGGTGACGGAAGCGCCCCGGTTGCCGGAGTCGCGGGAAAGCATCAGCCGTTGTTGAGCTGGATGTCGGCGACGACGCGGTGGCCGGCGCATTCGAAAACAAAGATGTGCCGGATGGAGGACTTGAAACAGGAAACTTTCACGCTCGTGCCACGCACGATGGTGGGGAGCGTGAGTTTGCAGGGATAACCGACATCGCAGAGCGCGTTCTTGAAACCGCCTGCGGTCATGTTGGTGAGTTCGCCGATGACGTCTTTGATGAGATCATGGTCGGCAAGATCGATGTCGGCGCCGGCCGAACCGACCATGTGCTGGACGGCGTGCTGCGCAAAACCCTCGGTGAGGCAGAGATAGACGATGCCGCACGCCTCGCCGACGAAAGCGACATTGCCGAGCACCTGAAACTGCACGCCTGAAGCCTGAAGCGCTTCGCTGGAGGTTTTTTCCACGAAGACAGCTTGGCGTTGGAGCATGGTACGGAACACGTTATCCACCGCCACGGAGATGGATTTTTGGATAAGAGCGTCGCTGATGGGCGGAGGATCGGAAACCATGACGATAGGCGAGACTCCCTTATATCGGGGATTTGACCGCCCAGTTGAGCAGGGAATGCAAAATAGCTGGAAAACACGGCCATGCGGCGCGTCGTGGCCCCAGGGTTGCCAGCGGCGGGGATTCGTCCGAGCGTGTCGCGATGCAACTGCTGCGAACAATCCTGGCCGCCCTGTTGGTGGCGGTGGTGGGACTTTTCACCGCCGTTGTGGTGGGATTGAGCGCGCTGGTGTTGTGGACACGACGGCGCTGGCTGGGAGGAGGTCCGCGGCCGCCGGTCGCGCGCAAAGGCACTTCGATGCACGGCGGTGGGGGCCGTGGCGATGTGATCGACATCGAGGCGACTGAAGTGGGGCGCCCGAAACGCTGAGAGTGCTGCGGCAGTTTGACGCCGACGATTTTCTGCGCGGCTTTGCCTGAACCTGTTTTGATTCGATGACTACATCCGCTTCCGAAAAATCTCCCGATCCGACGACGCCCACCGGCGAAATCGTGATCCGCACGATCGCGATGCCTGCCGACACGAACGAACACGGCGATATTTTTGGCGGCTGGTTGATGAGCCAGATGGACCTCGGTGGCGCGGTGCTCGCGCGCAATTACGCGAAGAAACGCGTGGTGACGGTGGCGGCGCAGGAAATGGCCTTCGTGGCGCCGGTGGTGGTGGGCGACACGGTGACGTGTTATGCGCGGATTCTGAAAACCGGGCGCACGTCGATCACGATCGACATCGAAGCGTGGGTGCAGTGTTTCCGCACCGGCGAACATCGCCGCGTGACGGAAGGTGTTTTCACGTACGTCGCCATCAACGACGACGGCCGGCCCACGGCGCTGGAGCGCTGAGCGACCGGCTCAGGCTTTGGCAGGCGCGGGAAAAGGCGGCACGCAACGCGACAGTGCGCGTGCGTCTTTCGCGAGCGTTTCGCAACGGCGGGCGAGACGGGCGAGCTGGGTTGTATCCGTTTTTTGGATAAGGCGCGCGCAGACATCGCGGAAATGCGCGGCGGCGGCATCGACGAGCGCGCGTCCGGCATCGGTGATGTGGATCTGAATCGCGCGGCGATCGCGGGCATCGCGCCGGCGTTCGATCCAGCCGCTGCGCTCGAGAGCATCGAGCAGCGTCGTCATGGACGCGCGGGTGACGCCAGCGATCTCGGCGAGTTGGGTGGCGAGAGCAGGGGCGGGGGCCTGACGGGCGAGCGCGGTGAGGACGATGAACTTTTGTTTGTTCAGCCGCGCGGGCCGGTAAATGCGTTCGAGCGTGTCGTGCAGCTCTCCGACGGAATTGAAGAGCGCGACGAGCACATCGCTCGCGTCCGCCTCCGCCGGCACCGCCGCCCGGCTCCGCCCGCGAGGAGCGGAGGACGACGAGCGGGATGCGCGGGGTGCGGTCATACAGGATCAGCCCTGGGCGGGCGGATTTTCCGCTTCCTGCCAACCGCCGCCGAGAGCGGCGTAGAGCGAGGTGAGGTTGGCGAGACGCGCGAGGCGCGCCTGGATGAGCGCTTGTTGCGCGCCGAAGAGTTCCTGTTGGGCGAGCAGCACCGTCACGTAGCTGTCGACGCCCGCCTGGAAACGTTGATCGGAGAGCTCGTAGCGACGTTGCGCGGCGGCGACTCGGGTTTCCTGCGCGGCGATCTGCGCATCGATGGTGGCACGCACGGCGAGCGCATCGGCGACCTCGCGAAACGCGGTCTGGATGGCTTTTTCGTAGCGCGCGATTTCGATGCGTTTTTCCACATGCGCGACCTCGAGCGCGGCGCGATTGCGACCGGCGGCGAAGATCGGCAGCGTGATCGACGGGCTGAAGCTCCACGAACCGGAGCCGTTGCCAAACAAGCCCGAGAGCTCGGCGCTGGCGGTGCCGCCAAACGCGGTGAGCTTGATCGACGGGAAGAACGCCGCGCGGGCGACGCCGATGTTGGCGTTGGCGGCCTGGAGCTGATGCTCGGCCGCGCGGATGTCGGGACGACGCGTGAGCAAGTCGGCCGGAAGACCCGCGGGCAGATCGGCGATCAAGTCCTGCGTGGCGAGTTTGCCGGCGGGCGGGAGATCGGCGGGCAACGGCGAGCCGACGAGGAGCACGAGCGCGTTTTCCGCCTGGGCGCGTTGTTGTTCGAAGCCGACGACGCTGGCGCGCACGGATTCGAGCTGGGCTTCGGCGGTGCGCAGATCGAGCTCGGAGGTGACGCCGGCATCGTAGGTCTGGCGGTTGAGTTCGAACGACCGCTCCGCGGCCGCGAAGGTCTGGCGCGCGAGTTCGAGCTGCTCCTCGGCGGCGAGGAGCGTGTGGTACTGACGCGCCACCGCGGCGATGAGGCTGAGCTGCGCGCTGAGACGCGCTTCCTCGGTCGCGAGGTATTGCTGCAGCACCTGATCGCGCAGACTCGCGATGCGTCCGAACAAATCGAGTTCGTATGCGGTGATGCTCGCGCCGACCTGATAGCTCGACGTGGTGACGGGCTCGCCGGAGGCGTTGAGATCGCCGGGGACACGCTGACGCGTGCCCTGGCCGACGGCGTTGATGCTCGGGATGAGCGCGGTGCGCTGGATGTTGTAGAGCGCGCGGACGCGGTCGACGTTGAGCGCGGCGACGCGGAGGTCGCGGTTGTTTTCCAGCGCGAGCGAGATGAGCGATTGCAGGCGCGCATCGCCGAAGAACGACCGCCACGGAATGTCCGCGGCGGCGCCGCCGGACGTCTGCGTGTCACCAAATTTTGGATACGCATCGGTCACGGGCGCTTCAGGGCGCTCGTAGCGAGGAGCCATCGAGCAGCCCGAGAGCAGGGCGAGGACGAGCAGGGAAGAGACGGTGGACTTAGTCATGGCGGGAGCCCTCCGTGGACACCGCGGCTTTTTTGCCGGGGAAGAGTCGGAAGATGATCACGAAGAAGAGCGGTACGAAGAAGAGCCCGAAGAAGGTGCCGACGATCATGCCGCCGAGAACGCCCGTACCGATGGCGATCTGCGCGCCGGAACCGGCGCCGGAGGCAAAGGCGAGCGGGAGCACGCCAAGACCGAAGGCGAGCGAGGTCATGAGGATCGGGCGCAAGCGGTCGCGCACGGCCGACATGGTCGCGGTGATGACATCCATGCCTCGCGAGAGGTTGTCCTTGGCAAACTCGACGATGAGGATGGCGTTCTTACTCGTCAGACCGACGGTGGTGAGCATCGCGACCTGGAAGTACACGTCGCGCTCCATGCCGCGGAGCGTGTTGGCGAGCACGGAACCGAGAATACCGAGCGGCGCGGCGAGCAACACCGCGGTCGGCACGGACCAGCTTTCGTACAACGCCGCGAGACACAGGAAAACGATCAACAACGAGAGCGAGTAGAGCAGAGGCGTCTGTGCACCGGCGGCGCGTTCTTGATAGGACGTGCCGGTCCACTCGAGACCGAAGCCTTCGGGGAGTTGCGAGACGAGGCGTTCGATCTCGAGCATCGCGTCACCCGAGCTGACGCCGGGGGCGCCTTGGCCGTTGATCTGCACGGCGGGGGTGCCGTTGTAGCGTTCGAGACGCGGAGAACCGTAAGCCCAGTACGTTCTGGCGAAGGCGCTGAAGGGCACCATTTCGCCGCGGTTGTTGGGAACGGTCCACGCGTTGAAGTCTTCCGGCTGCATGCGGAAGGGCGCTTCGGCCTGGACGTACACGCGTTTGACGCGGCCGCGATCGATGAAGTCGTCGATGTAACGACCGCCCCAGGCGACCGAGAGCGTGGTGTTGATGTCGTTGATGGAGACGCCGAGCGCGGCGGCGCGTTCGTTGTCCACATCGACGCGAAGCTCGGGCGTGTCGTCCTGACCGTTGGGGCGGACGTTGGCGAGCAGGGGGCTTTGCGCGGCGGCGGCGAGCAATTGATTGCGTGCAGCCATCAATGCGTCGTGGCCGTGACCGCCGTTGTCTTTGAGATAGAAAACGAAACCGGTCGACGTACCGAGTTCGGTGATCGGCGGCGGAGCGAAGGCGAACACCAGCGATTCGCGGATCTGGCTGAAGTGAGCCATGGCGCGACCGGCGAGCGCTTTCACGCCCTTGGATTCTTCTTTGCGTTCGTCCCAGTCATGCAAGCTGACGAAGGCCATGGCGTTGTTTTGACCGATACCGGCAAAGCTGAAGCCTTGCACGAGAAAGAGGTCTTTCACGACATCGGATTCGGTGTTGAGGAAATAGTCTTCGACCTTCTCGACGACCTTGAGATTGCTTTCCTGCGTGGCGCCGACGGGGCCGAGCACTTGAGCGAAGAGCGAGCCTTGGTCTTCGTCGGGAAGGAAGGCCGTGGGCAAGCGGAGGAAGAGCACGACGAGCACGACGATACAGGCGCAGAAGACCGCCACGTAGCGCTTACGGCGCGAGAGCATGCTGCGCACGATGCCCTGGTAGTTGTTGTTGCCGCGATCGAAGGTGCGGTTGAACCAACCGAAGAAACCGCGCTTCTCGCCATGATCGTGGATCGGTTTGAGAATCGTCGCGCAGAGCGCGGGCGTGAGGATGATCGCGACGATCACGGACAGCGCCATCGCGGAGACGATGGTGGCGGAGAACTGGCGATAGATGACGCCCGTCGAACCGCCGAGGAAGGCCATCGGCACAAACACGGCGGAGAGCACGAGACCGATGCCGATGAGCGCGCCGGTGATCTGGTCCATCGATTTCTTGGTCGCTTCGAGCGGGGAAAGACCTTCCTCCGACATCAAGCGTTCGACGTTTTCCACGACCACGATCGCGTCGTCCACCAGCAGACCGATGGCGAGCACCATGGCGAACATGGTGAGCATGTTGATGGAGAAACCGAGAGCCGCGAGGACGGCAAACGTACCGAGAAGCACGACGGGCACGGCGATCGTGGGGATGAGCGTGGCCCGGAAATTTTGCAGGAACAGATACATCACCAGGAACACCAGGATGATCGCTTCGACGAGCGTGTGGACGACCGAGCCGATGGCGACGGAGACGAACGGCGTGGTGTCGAACGGCACGACGACGTTAAGGCCGGGAGGGAAGTTGGCCTTGAGCTCCTCCATGAGCTCTTCGACGGCCTTGGCGGTGTTGAGCGCGTTGGCGCCGGTCGCGAGCGAGACGGCGATACCGGTGGCGGTGCGGCCGTTGTAGCGCGTGAGGAAGCCGTAATCTTGCGCGCCGAGTTCGACGCGGGCGATGTCGCCGAGCTTGAGCGCGGAGCCATCGGTGTTGGAGCGGACGACGATGTCGGCGAATTGTTCGGCGGTTTGGAGGCGGCCGCGCGCGTTGATGGGCGCGTTGAGAAGCTGGCCGTCCACCGACGGGGAGCCGCCGAGCTGACCGACCGCGACCTGTTGATTTTGCGCGTTGATCGCGGCGATCACCTGCGGAACGGAGAGGCGATAGGTCTCGAGTTTGTGCGGATCGAGCCAGATGCGCATCGCGTATTGCGCGCCGAACACCTGCGTGCTGCCGACGCCGGGCACGCGGGCGAGACGATCGACGACGTTGGTGATGACGTAGTCCGAGATGTCGTCGCGCGTCATGCTGCCGTCTTCGGAGACGAAGCCGAGCACCATGAGGAAGCCTTCACCGGTCTTGGAGACTTGGAGTCCTTGTTGTTGCACGATCGTCGGCAACAACGCGGTGGCGAGCTGGAGCTTGTTTTGCACCTGCACCTGCGCGATGTCGGCGTCGGTGCCGCTTTCGAAGGTGAGCGTGATCGTCGCACGGCCGGACGAGTCGCTGGTCGCCGACATGTAGAGCAGGCCGTCGAGGCCCGTCATGTTTTGCTCGATGATCTGCGTGACGGAGTCTTCCACGACTTGCGCGGAAGCGCCGGGATAAGTCGCGCGCACGGTGATCGTGGGCGGCGCGATGGTCGGATAGCGCGAGATGGGCAGCTTCGTAATCGAGAGCGCCCCCGCGAGCATGATGATGATCGCGATTACCCATGCGAAGATGGGGCGATCGATAAAAAATCGTGCCATGGTAGTAGCGGATTAGAGAACGGATGTGCGCGGAATCATTGCGCGGGTTGGGCGGCGGGGAGCGGATTCACCGGAGCGCCGGGACGGATTTTTTGGAGATTGTCCGCGATGACGCGTTCGCCGGGCTTCAAGCCGGCGCTGACGAGCCACTGGCTCCCGACGGAGCGCGCCACGGTGATCGGACGCAGTTCGGCGGTGTTGTTTTCGCCGACGACATAAACGGTGGTCTCCCCGCGGGCGTTGCGCGCGACGATGGACTGCGGGACGAGGATGGAGTTGCTGGCGACGCCTTCTTCGAGGCGAGCGCGCACATACATGCCGGGCAGCAACTGCGCGTCGGGATTCGGGAAAATACCGCGGAGCGTCACCGTGCCGGTGGTGGGATTCACCGTGACATCGGAGAACTGCAACGTGCCGGCGTGCGCGTACTCGTTCGCGCCAAATGCGAGCGAAATTTTCGCGCCATCGCCCGAGCGCTGGATGCGACCAGCGGCGAGCGCGGCCTTCAATTGCAGCAGCTCTTCCGCGGACTGGTTGAGGTCGACGTACACCGGATCGAGCTGCTGGATGGTGGCGAGCAACGTCGCGGCGCCTTGTTGCACGTAAGCGCCTTCGGTGACTTCCGCGCGACCGATGCGACCGCTGATGGGCGCGGTGACGCGGGTGTAGCCGAGATTGATCTCCGCGGCGCGCACGGCGGCCTGGCCGGCGGCGACATCCGCGGTGAACGCGAGCTGTGCGGCGACGGCGTCGTCGTAGTTCTGACGCGAGATCGCGTTGGTGGAAACGAGATCCTTGTAACGCGCGGCCTGCGCTTTCGCGGACGCGAGATTGGCTTCGGCGCGGGCGAGGGTGGCCTTCGCACTATCGAGCGCGGCCTGATACGGCGCGGGATCGATCTCGAACAACACATCGCCTTCCTTCACATCCGCGCCTTCTTCGAAGAGACGCTTTTGCACGATGCCATTGATGCGCGCGCGCACTTCCGCGATGCGGAAAGCGGTGACGCGGCCCGGCAGTTCGCGCGAAAGAGAGACTTCCTGCGGAGCGACCGTCAGCGTGGAAACCGGGAGCGCGCCGAGTTGAGGCGCGGCAGCTTGTTCCTTTCCGCAAGCGGCCAGGAATAAAAGGCCGGCGACCGCCGGCACAATACGGAGGGCTCGGAGCCCTTGGTGACGAAACAACGAGGATGTCATGGAGGGAAAAGGGACTTAGAACGACGTTTGAGTTTCCGAAGAGTGGCGCAGACGTGCGCAAATTTGTTCGAGCTGCGTGAGCTCCGGCTCGCTGGCGGCCGACATGATCTGGCTCACCGCATCGGTGATGTGTTCCAGCGCGTGATTAAGAACCGCCCGGCCGCGCGGACTGAGATCGACGGTGTTGAAACGATGATCGTCGGGCCCGGGCTGGCGGTTGAGCAGACCGGAAAGTTCCAATCGCACCAGAATCTCGATCGCCGTGTGACGTGGAAGTCCGAGCTCTGCCGCAAGATCGGAAGCGGAAGCGGCGGTGTCGCGCTGCGCAAGAAACGCGAGGATGTGAAAACCCTTCTCGGTGAGATCGCTTTGGATAAGTGCCTGACGCAGCGCCATCTCCACGGCGGAGTGCGTTTCCAGCAGCGTCAACAAACGATGGCACGAACGCATTTTTTCCGGCGCATGGCTCCGCTCCGTGAAGCGGAGGGCTTCGGAGACGAGACGATGTGGGAGCGGCGAGTGCACCCGCGCACCTTAATGGAAACGGCCGAAAAGCTGAATGACTTTGTTGTTTTCGAGGTGATAACTTTCCGCTATCACTCGGTCTTTATGGAATTGAGGCATCTGCGTTACTTCGTGGCGGTGGCGGAAGTATTGAGCTTCCGTCGCGCCGCCGAGCGCCTGCGTGTCGCGCAGCCGGCGTTGAGCAAGCAGATCAAAGATCTTGAGGAAGAGATCGGCACGCGGCTGCTCGACCGCAACACCGCGGGTGTGTTGCTCACGGATGCGGGCCAGTTGTTCTTCGACGAAGCGCGCGCCATCCTCGAGCGGGTGGATCGCGCGGTGAACGCGGCTCGCGAAGCGGAGAAAGGCGATCGCGGACGACTCACCATCGGTGCGCTCGGCCCGATTTCGTCGAGTTTTCTGCCGCCCGCGCTCGCGGCTTTCAGCCGCCAGTATCCGGAGGTGGACGTGATGTTGCACGAAACGCGTCTGGCGGAGCAGGTAAACGCGTTGAAAGCCGGGCGCCTGCAACTTGGCTTCGCGCTGGGCAGCGAGCTGCCGAACGCGCGGGAGTTGGAATCGATGCCGGTGCTCGAATCGCGCATCGCGCTGGTGCTGGCGCCGCATCATCCCCTCGCGCGTCAGACCGCCGTATCCTTAAAAGCACTACAAAACGAACGGCTGATTTGCGTGGAGGAAAGCTCACGTGACGACGGTCATCGGCGCAAGATTCAGGCCATTTTCGAATCGCGCGAACTCTCGCATGGTCCCATCAAACGCGTGAACAGCTTCGAGTCGCTGGTCGCGCTCGTGGCGGGCAATCACGGGGTGTCGTTTTTTCCGCCGATCGCGCGCGGCACGGACGAAGTCGCTTATCGACGATTGAAGGAAGACGGGCCTGATTTGCACGTGTCGCTCTCCGCGATCTGGCGACGCGGCAGCGGATCGCAGCTCGCGCGGAACTTCGTGGAAGTGCTTCGGTCGCTGCGACTCGCGCGGCGGCAGGCGGGTTAACGTTTTGCGGCCATCAGGATGCCGATGGGGTCGCAGCAGGGGCTTCGTCCACGGCAAAACCGAAGGCTGCACGACGGCCAAACACGAAGCGATTGATCGTCAGCGCGAAGCTCACGCAGCTCAGCACGGTGATGGCCATGCAGTGGAGGAAGTGCCAGGGACGCGCGATCGTGTCGGGATGAAGTTTGTGCAGATGTTCCCAACCGAAGGTGAGTGAGGCGTAGAGCGCGGCGCCGAAAGCGATCGTCAGGATGACCGCGCGCGCCTCGAGATTGCGGAAGAGAAGCCCGACGATGAAAGCGGAGAGAATCGGCATGCTGAACAGGCCGAGCACTTGCTGAATGGTCGCCATGATGCTGTCCGCTCCCATGTAGAGCGGTATCAGAAAAATCGATACAAGCGCAAAGATCGCCGATGCGATCATGCCGAGGCGGCCGGGGCTGCCTTTGTCGCTGATGTAGCGCTGGTGCAGATCGCACACGTAGAGCGCGGCGGAGGAGTTGAGCACGGAGTTGTAGCTCGACATCACGGCGGCGAACATGGCCGCGGCGAACGCGCCGGAGAGCCAGTGCGGGAGCACGTTGCCCACCAGCATGCCGTAACTCGCATCGCCGACCGGACCGTAGAGTTTGTAGGCGACGAGTCCGGGAATGACGACCATCGCCGGGATGAAGGGCAGCCGGAGAAAAAGCGCGAGGTAGATGCCGCGCTTTGCCTCGCGAAGATTAGGCGCGGCGAGGGCGCGCTGCGTGATCGTTTGGTTCGTGCTCCAATAGAAGAGCTGGCTGAACACCATGCCCGTGAGCAGCGTGGTCCACGGAATCGGCGAGTTGGCGTCGCCGAAAAGTTTGAGACGCTCGGGCGGAAGGTCGGAGAGATCCCAGTTGACGGCGTTAAGGCCGAAGAACACCAGGGCGCCGCCGAGGGCGAGGACGATCACGCCGCAATACGTGTCGGAAATGGCGACGGCGCGCAGGCCGCCGAAGATCGCGTAGATCGCGCCGACGAAGGCGACGACGATGCCGATCGTGTACACCGTCGGTAGTCCGAGCAGCGTGTCGCCGAGTCCGAACATCGACTTCATCACGAGGCCACTCGTGTAGAGCATCGCGGGAAGAAACAGAAAGATGTTTCCAACGAGGAAAACGAGCGCGACGGTCGCGCGGATGTGTTTGTTGTTGTAGCGACGCTCGAGGAGTTCCGTGACCGTCGTGCAACCGTAGCGATAATAGATCGGCAGGAAGAACTTCGCGAGCATCACCAGCCCGACCGCGCCCGAGATCTCCCACCAGACGATGTTGAGCGTTTGCGAGCCGCTCATGCCGATGAAGGTATCGGTGCTGATATTGGTGAGCGTGATGGTGCCGCCGATGAAGACCCAGTTGAGTCCGCCGCCCGCGAGGAAATAATCGCGAGCGCTGGCGGTGGAGCGGTTGGCCTTCCGACAATGCAGCCATGTCGCGAGCGCGACCAGCGCCGTGAGTCCGAGAAAAACAGAAAGCTGAACGAGGGCGTCGTGTGTCATGGGGCGCGTGGAGGTGCGGACGAGTGGCGGACGAAGCGGAGCGGGGCGCAAGTTGTCCGCTTGCCAACAGTACGAAGTGCGGCGCTGAGCGCGCGGGCTCAACTGCCGGCGATGTAGTTCGCGTAGTGTTGAGCGATTTGGGCGGAGTCGGGATCGCCGAAATAGAAATAGAAGCGATAACGCAGCGTAAGCGATCCGCCGGCGGGGATCGTGTGGCGGCCGAGATCGGGCGGCAGCGGATTTTCTTTCGTGGATTCAAACATCGATCGTCCAAACGGATTGGCCGCGAGCAGACCGTAGTCGCGGGCCATCCACCACGTGGGATGACGAAGATTTTGCGGATGATCGAAGAGTGCGACGCCGTACGTCTTGCCGGCGTGTTCGGCGTAGTATGTGCACCACGCGGCGCGTTTGCCCCAAGCCTCGGAGTCGCGATGACCGGCGGCCGTGAGCAGATGACCTGCGCCCGGGATATCCTGACCACGGTGGCGATGCGGCAAAGTCATCCATTGAGCGACGCGGATGGCCATGGTGCCTTCTTTGATGTCACCCATCACGAGCGGACGATCCGGCAGCGCGTGAATGGTCACTTCGTAATCGAGAAAACGGGCGCCCGACTCCGCATCGCCGTGGAAGCGAAGCATGGTCTCGTCGGTGGCGATGAGCTCGCCGGAAGGAGCGTGCCAGCGATTGCGCACGCGAAGCTCGCCGACGGCACCATCGCTCGCCGCGATGATGCCATCGTGCGCGGTGATGCCTTTGGGGAATTTGGAACCCGCGGTGCCTTCGTTCCAAAAATCGATTTCGTTCGCATTGCCGTGAGCGAACATGAGCGCGCGCTGATGCGGGTGATCATCATCCTCGCCGGCGGTTTTCTTCATCGGAAAATCGCGAACAAGCGAGACGCCGTCCGGCATCAGGATGGGATAACAAAACGGGCGGGACGCGCCTTGAAAAATGTAGTCGGTGAAATGCGCGCCGTTGATCTCCACCCGCACGCGATCGTCGAGCCGCGTGAGCGTGACCTCGGAGGTTTGCTCGCGAACACAAGAAGCGACAAAGGCCGCTGCGCCGACGATGAATGCGCGCGCCGCAGGAAAAAAGAAACGATGCATGCGGAGCTTTGAAAGCGATTGGGCGGAGACGATGTCGAGGTTCAACGCGCAGGAGGTGTGAAATTCGCCGCGTCATCGAGTCCGGTGCCGCTGACATCGTGCGTGGCGAGTGCCGGCGTTTGCGCCACGGCGACATCGATGTCTTCAAGCACGACATCGCGCATGTGAACGAGGGTGATGCCCTTTGTAGTTGAACCGCGGATACGGCGCAAGGTGAGGCGCTCAACGGGTTTCTCGGGAGAGATTTGCCAGCCATCCACGATCGAAGTGGCGTCTTTCAGACGGACATCGCTGAAGTGAAGATCGCGGGCGGACGGATAGCCAAGCGGGCCGGGCACGGGATCGTCCACAGTATTGGTGTTGCCTCCCACGGTGAGATTCACGCGCAGGAATCCCCCGCGTAGTACCTCGAGATTGCGACCGACGATTTGTTCGGTGACGCCGGCGCGACCGGTGCGGGTTTTGATGTAGATCGCGTGCGTTTTGCTGTCGAAGGAGCAGTTTTCGATGAGGACATTGCGCACGCCCGCGGAGGTTTCGCTGCCGATGCCGATGGATGCGAAGTGACGACAGCGAAGCCTGCAGTTGCGGATGACGATGTCTTCGGCGGGCTTGGCGATGCGCGCGCCATCGAGGCCGCGTCCGGATTTGAGGCTGATCGCGTCGTCGCCCGTATCGATGTCGCAGCCCTCGATGAGGACGTTTTTGCACGAATCGATGTCGATGCCATCGCGATCGCCGCGGATGGTGATATTGCGGATGACGACGTTGGTGCAGAACGTCGGATGCGTGGCCCAGTTTCCGCCTTGGGTGACGGTGAAGCCATCCCAGAGAACATCGTCGCAGTTGATCGGCTCGAGCACGACGACCCCGCGCGGGTTTTGAGGACGCGCGACAGCAGGATTTCCTTCGATGCGGCCGGGGCCGACGATGCCGATGTGATCGGCGTTGTTGGCGTAGATGAGCGCGCGCCGACCCGGTTGCCAGCGGCCTTCCCAACGCACGTCGACCATCGGGTAATCGTCGAAATCGGGACTGCCGACGATGACGGACTCTTTTTCCAAACGCAGAATCGTGCGCGTGCCCATTTGCACGCTGCCGATCAAGTAACGACCCGCCGGCACCAAGACCTCGCCGCCGCCGGAGACGGCGCAGATATCGAGCGCGCGTTGAAACGCAGCGGTGTCTTTCGTGACGCCATCGCCCGTGGCGCCGAATTCACGGACGTTAAACGTGGCGCCGGCGGCGATGCCGAGCGTGGCGGATGCGATAAACAGGATCGACAGAAGAGAGCGGCGAAGGAAGCGGGGAAGGGACATGAGGGGATGAGGGGAAGCGGTTGGAGGCGATCAGCGAGCGGCAGGGGTTTCCGGAGAGCCGGGCGCAGGATCGGGCGGAAAGTTGTTGAAAGTGCGGGCGGCGGGTTTGCCGAGCAGGATGTGATCGGCGAAATCGAGCAACGCGGCCCAATCTTCCGCGTCGTAGCGGTGGCGATGCGGCGCGTAATGCGCGACGGCGCGCGACGTGTCATTGAAAAGTGAATACACGGGCGCGGCACCCGCGATCGTCTGGCGCACGGCGTTGGGCACGCAGTTTTGATCGTCGATGCCCTCGAGCGAGATGAAGGCGCGGGGCGCTGTGAGCGCGAGGAACCAGTGTTGATCGAAAGGCAGCTTGTCGGTCTGACCGCGGAACGGATGCAGGTTGGGCGAAAACCAGTTGGGGTATTTGCGCATCATGTCATCGAGACCCTCTTTGCCGCCGCGACCCGCGCCGGTGAATCGATACGCGGCGGTGCCGCCCGCGCCACTGCCGGCGGGCGCGGAGAGCGCGATGCGTTCATCGAACGCGCCGGCGATGAAAACGGCTTTGCCTACGCGCGAGTGGCCGGTGGCGATGAAGCGGTTCTTGTCCGCGAAGTCTTGCGTCTCGAGAAAATCGATCACGCGCGAGATGCCCCAAGCCCAACCGGCCGCGAGACCCCAGTCGTGTTTCGGATAAGCGGAAAACTGACGCGTGGAGCGAAACGCCCAGCTGCCATCGGCGAAGCGCAGAGTCGTGTCCTCGCCGGTGTCCTGGTAGTGATACAGCACGAGCGCGTAACCGCGTTCGAACAAGGCGCGATGAGACGCGGCGACGACGGATGGCAGCGTTTTGTCGGGACGCGGCGCGCCGTTGGACGCGGTCGTGGCGGTCGCAGGAGCGGGGGATTTTTTTTCGGCCGGCGGTGTGTAGGCGCTGGCCGGCAGGAGCGCGTTGACGCCTTTTCCCTGGCCGGGCGGTCGCGGGAGCAGTGGAAGTTTTTCGGAGCCGGGCGTGGGATCGAACGTGGGAAAAATGATCGTCGGCCGCGGACCTGTGGGCGAAGCCGGCGTGAACACCGCGATGTCGAATCCGAGTTTTTCGTCGGGGCCGAAACTCAGATGAACGAGGCGGTAGTGAACGAGTCCGTCGAGCAAGGTGGCGGCGGCGAGTTCGCGTCCACGCACATTTCCCGGCGCGGGCGGCATCGAGCCGGTGGCATAGTAGAGCAGTTTCTTTTTGATCTCTTCACGCCGCGCCGGCCACTCGTCGATCGACGTGACGCGATGGCCGTCGTCAAAGACGAGCGGATCGGGCAGATCGATTTGCTCAGGCAATTCGCCGGGACCGGGCAATGCGGGCAGTCCGGTGATGATCGGCGGTACCGGGATCTCGCGAGGATCGGCGATGGCGGCCTCGGTCGCGTGAGCGAGCGGCAGCGCGCCCGGAGCGGCTGAGCAAACAAGAGAAGCGAAGCATACGCGCAGGACTAAAGCGGGGTTGGAGCGCATGGGGCGTGATGTTTACGGCCCGATTCGAGAAAGCGAGGCTGACGAGTTGGGACAGTACAGGGCCGTGTGCCGAAAGCGCCGGAAAGTTTTTTGCGCGAAGTCTGCAAGGAATCGGTTGTCGCGGCATCCAACAGGCCGAACCTTTTTCGCACTTGGACGCCGCCGAACACCACACGCTTTTCGACCGCTGGCTGAAAGATCACGCCGCGGTCCTGCACCACGTGGCGAACGGCTTTGCGGAAGGCGCGGACCGGCACGATCTGATGCAGGAAATGTTGCTCGCGCTTTGGCGGGGTTTGCCGGCGTTTCGCGGCACGGCGCAACCATCGACCTTCATTTATCGCGTGGCGTACAACACCGCGCTCACGTGGAAACGCGGTCAATCGAACTACCGGCGCCGCGTGGATGCGTTTGAGGCGGAGATGCCATCGACGACGTTCCCGCGCGCAGACGTCGATTCGCAACGCTCGGCGCGCGATCGCGAGATGCTGACGCTGATGTATGCGGAGATCCGCGCGCTGCCGCCGATCGATCGTTCGCTGCTGCTGATGCATCTGGACGACGTGAGTTACGCCGGGATGGCGGAGGTGCTCGGCATGAGTGAAAGCGCGATCGGCGCGCGGCTCACACGTGCGAAACAACGACTCATTTTAACCCTGAAGGAGAAAACCCATGAGCTACGATGACATGAAGACCCTGTGGAAATCGCCGCACAACCGGCCCTCGAGCGAAGAAACCGAGAAACAACGCGAAGCGTTCGTTGCCTCGCTGCGCCGACAACACCGCGCATTTTATCTGCGCATCGGCCTGGCGATGACGCTGATGCTCGTGCCGCTGGCCGGGCTGGCGAAACATTTGATCGAAGGCGGCGCGTTTGCACTCAGGCAGGAGTGGGCGGCGCTGGTGTTGCTCGCGCTGCCGTTGATCGGAGCGACGTTGTTCATCCGCAGACAAGTGCGGCATCATCGAGAGCATCGCGATTACGCGCGTTCGGTGAAGCAAACCGTGCGCGCGGCGCTCGACGCCAATCAAGCCGCGCAACAACGCGCGAAGATCCTGCAAACCCTGCTCGCGCTTTGCGTACCCGCGATGGCGCTGTGCATCTGGCAACTTCAGTCGGTCGGCAAAACGCGTCCCCACGAAGCGCTCTCGATGGCGATCTTCATGATGCTGGTGGTCGTCGGATCGTGGATCGGGATTTCCTGGAGCTCCCGCAAACTGCGCCCGCAGGAACGAAGCCTCACGACGCTGCTGGAGGAGTTGGGGTGAGCGGCGGTCGGCCGCGTTGTATTATCCGCGCGACCAACGCTCCAGTGGCGAGTTCGATATCTATCAAACGTTGCCTGATTTCAGGTCTGGCCAGTTTTAATTCGGGGCGCGGCTCGAGCGTTTGAACGAGGCTGATATCATAGTCATAATGCTAAACGGCAGTGCTGCTATCGCGTGAGTTCACGGGAGGAGTCAGCATCAATTACTCTTTGTGAAAAGCTCAAATCTGGATGCGAGGAAGTCGCGATTGGGGTGGTGACCATCAAAGGACGGAAAACGTATACGCTGCCCGTCGAATCGGAGAATGCCGTGTTCGAAAAGCGGACCATCCTTGGTAGCGCGTACGGACTCGCTGAGGTGAATGAATCCATCTGGGTCGATTCCCAATAGATTCTGCTCGTAGGCAGTATGATGAAGACAGGACATTGCTATACCGTTTTGAACAGACGCCTCCCCGTCTCGTGAGTCTGGAACAATGTGGGCAGCTTCTAGCAGTTGGGGTAGCGGAAGCCCGGTTATGGCGCATCGAACTCCGTATGCGAGAAGCACTCGATTTCGGAAAGCCTTCTGGTGGTGGCGAGATTTGCCTATCGTAGCTGAATAGCCTTTCGTTAAGGGCTCTTCGACTTTGGGCATGTCCTCGGCTGCGATGCTGATGTCGTCTATACCCAGATTGCTCTCCCCGAAACTTACCAGTGATTCCATTTTGGAGGGGTCGATATTCAGAATGAACGCTGGATAGATGACTTCGTATAGTGCGTCGCTAACTCCTCGGAAGAAAATCAATGGATGCTGCTGGCGACACGCTTCTGTTAGCCACGTGTTCGCTTTGCTCAAGGGATCTCCTCTTTGAAGGTTGTAAATGACTGTGCCGTCTTCGAGATCTCTGTCGTTATAGGGCGCTGATCTGCCAGCGCGAGACGGGCGGACTTCTTTAATACTAAGAGCAGCACCATCTGTAAGGAGTGCTGATTTAAAGATGCCTTTGGCTTTGGTCGCGAAAAGCACCTTGGTTCCTTTGAACAGAAAGCCTTCAGCGATCACGCTCCAAGGAAGTATGTTTGTCCCGTGTTTTTGAATCAGCCGAGTAATTGCGAGCCCTGCTGCGGCTCTGATTTCCTGATTCGTAGATATCGGGGCAGACATTGTGGGCGAGGCGACATAAAGGAGCGGGGCTGCTCACAACAAGCTTTGTCGCTTTCAGCAACTGCCATCGCGTTTCGGTGGGAAGTCTGAGGCGGTATGATGCTTGAGATTGAGGCGTGTCGCGATTCGGCGGCAGTCGTGTTCGTCGAAATCCGCCAAGTTATTTGGCAAAAGAATGGAGAGGCATTCTTGGGCAAAGCGGTCTTGGAGCAGATAGGGCCAAACGTCGGAAAGCTGTGTGAAGTCGATGTGTTGGCAGGCCCATGATTCAAACAATTGTGCGATGCGCATGATCGCTCGTATGAAACCGTCCATGCCGGTGTGGGCATTACTCAGATCGATCGAGCGATCGAACGAGGCTTTCGCGTGGCACGCTTCCCAGAGAGACAGCGCGATGGCGAAGACAGCAGCGGGATCAGGAGCAGGAGACAGGGCGCGAGGCATGCGCCATATTGGCGAGAGTTGGTAGCAAATGCTACGGACTATGAGTCACATCTCACGTGTGGACGGCGCACGCGTTTTCCACGTGTCGAGAACGTCGCGATTGGACCGACCTTCGAGCCAACGCTCCGGGTGAGGCACGAAAAAGCCCCGCGCTGGTTGGGCGCGGGGCTTTGAAGGGAGGGGGAGTTTTCCCGTGGGCTGCGCGTTTTAGGTGCGCGGCTCGGCGGGATTACTTCTTCTTTTTGCCTTTGGCGGCTTTCTTCGCGGCGGGCTTTTTCGCGGACGCCTTCTTGGCGTTGGCGACCGCTTCCTCGATCGCGGCCTGGGCGGCGGCGAGGCGGGCGACGGGCACGCGGAAGGGCGAGCAGGAGACGTAGGTGAGGCCGACCTTGTGGCAGAACTTCACCGAGTCCGGATCGCCGCCGTGTTCACCGCAGATGCCGAGCTTGATGCCGGGGCGGGTGGCGTTGCCCTTTTGCGCGGCGATCTGGACGAGCTGGCCGACGCCAGTCTGGTCGATCGAGGCAAAGGGGTTCTTCTTCACGATCTCGTTTTCGGTGTAGGCGCCGAGGAACGAGCCGGAGTCGTCGCGCGACATGCCGAGGCAGGTCTGCGTGAGGTCGTTGGTGCCGAAGCTGAAGAACTCCGCGGTCTGCGCGATCTCGTCGGCGGTGAGGGCGCCGCGCGGGATTTCGATCATGGTGCCGACCGAATAATTGATCTTCACCTTCTTTTCCTTCTGCACCTGGGCGGCGACTTCGTGGACGATGGCGACCTGCAGATCGAGCTCCTTCTTGAAGCCGACGAGCGGGATCATGATCTCGGGCTTGGCCTTGAGGCCGGCCTTGTTGGCGTCGGCGGCGGCTTCGAGGACGGCGCGAGCCTGCATGCGGGTGATTTCCGGATAGCGGATGCCGAGACGGCAGCCGCGGAAGCCGAGCATCGGGTTGAACTCATGGAGTTCGTGCACGCGGGCCATGATCTTCTCGACCGGGATGTTGAGCTTCCGGGCGAGGTCCATCTGCTGCTCCTTCGTGTGGGGGAGGAATTCGTGCAGGGGCGGGTCGAGGAAGCGGATCGTGGCCGGGAAGCCTTTGAGGGCTTTGAAGATGCCGAAGAAGTCGGCGCGCTGGTAGGGCAGGAGCTTTTCCAGGGCGGCTTCGCGATCGGCGAGGTTGTCGGCGAGGATCATTTCGCGCATGGCGTCGATGCGGTCGCCTTCGAAGAACATGTGCTCCGTGCGGGTGAGACCGATGCCGACGGCGCCGAACGCGATGGCGTTGGCGGCCTGCTCGGGGGTGTCGGCGTTGGTGCGGACCTGCAGGCGGGTGGCCTGGGCGCACCATTTCATGAGCTGGGTGTACTGCTTGAACTTCTCGGTGGCCTGCGCGGTTTTGTCGTTGTGCAGGAGGCCGGAGATGATCTCGGAGGGTGCGGTCTTGATCTGACCGGCGTACACGGCGCCCGAGGTGCCGTCGATCGAGAGGTAATCGCCTTCGGCGAAGGTCTGGCCGGCGATGGAGGCGGTCTTGCGATCGTAGTCGATCTGGACGGCGGAGGCGCCGCAAACGCAGACCTTGCCCATCTGGCGGGCGACGAGGGCGGCGTGCGAAGAAACACCACCGCGGGCGGTGAGGATGCCCTCGGCGGCGATCATACCGCGGAGGTCTTCGGGCGAGGTCTCGATGCGGACGAGGAGAACTTTTTCACCCTTATCGGCGGCGGCGACGGCGCGATCGGCGTTGAAGTAGATCTTGCCGGTGGCGGCGCCGGGACCGGCGGGGAGGCCGTTGGCGATGATCTTGGCCTTCTTGACTTCGTTGAGGTCGAAGATCGGGGCGAGGAGCTGTTCGAGCTGGTCGGCCGGGTTGCGGAGCACGGCGGTCTGCCAGTCGATGAGCTTTTCCTTCACCATATCGACGGAGAACTTGAGCGCGGCGGCGGCGGTGCGCTTGCCGTTGCGCGTCTGCAGCATGAACAGCTTGCCTTCCTGAATGGTGAACTCGATGTCCTGAACATCCTTGAAATGCTTTTCGAGGATGCTGCGGACGCGGAGGAGTTCCGCGTAGGACTTGGGCATGACGTCCTTGAGCTTGATGACGGGCTCGGGAGTGCGGACGCCGGCGACGACGTCTTCGCCCTGGGCGTTGACGAGGAATTCGCCGTAGAATTCGTTGGCGCCGTTGGCCGGGTTGCGGGTGAAGGCGACGCCGGAGCCGGAGTTTTCGCCGGTATTGCCGAACACCATGGCCTGCACGTTGACGGCGGTGCCCCACTCGGAGGGGATGTTATACTTGCGGCGATAAACGATCGCGCGGTCGTTCATCCA
>Ga0065721_10049973_pt1 | contig 24673 bp, 22 predicted proteins | sample Mesricmetagenome_FD_59108 | JGI IMG/M metagenome (GOLD analysis project Ga0065721, IMG submission 59108) | Mesophilic microbial community from rice straw/compost enrichment Sample: eDNA_1 v2 (version 2) | ecosystem: Engineered > Solid waste > Grass > Composting > Bioreactor | place: USA: Davis... | reverse complement strand
AAGCCGGCCGCCGGGCGCGGCGATAGCGGCCGTAGCCGCCGAAGAGCTCGTCACCGCCCTCGCCGGTCAGGACGACCGTCAGGGTCCCCTTGGCCGCCTCGGCCAGCTTGTAGGTCGGCAGGATGGCGTAGTCGGCGGTAGGATCGTCCATGGCCCAGGCGACCTGCGGCAGGATGCGCCAGAAGTCCTCCTCGCCGAAGCTGGTCTCACGCCAGTCGAGGTCGAGCGCCCGGGCGACCCGTTCGGCCTGGGCGCGCTCATCTCGCGCGCCCGGCGCCTTGAAGCCGCAGGTGAAGGCGGTCACTGGCCGCGTGTTCAACCGCGCCATCAGGGTGGCGATGGAGGCGGAATCTATCCCGCCGGAGAGGAAAAGGCCGTAGGGCACGTCCGAACGCTGGTGAACGCGGACGCTGTCTTCGAGCGTGGCGTCCAGGCGCGAGAGCATGGCGGCCTCGTCGTCCTTGCGAACGGGGGCGTGGGTCGCGACAGCGGGCCGGATCTCTCGTCGGACGACGCGACCGTCGACCACCTCGACGATTTCGCCGGGGGCAAGGCGGCGCAAGCCCTTGAAGATGGTCTCCTCGCCCAGCGTATAGTTGAAGGCGAGCAACTCGCGCGCCCGGTCCTCCGAGAGCTCCGCGCCGACCAGGCCCGCAGCCAGGAAGGCCCGCGGCTCGGAGGCGAAAACGACCGCGCCGTCCTTCTCGAGCAGGTAGAGCGGCTTGATCCCGAACGGGTCGCGGACGAGCCATGTGCGGCCGTCGGAGCCCACGAGGCAGAACGCGTACATGCCGCGCAGGCGATGAAAGGCGGCCGGGCCCTCCCGCTCATAGATGTGCAGCAGCGGCTCGAAGTCCGAGCCGGTGGCGAGGCGGCCGGCCAGCTCGAACTCTTCGGCGAGTTCGACATAGTTGTAGATCTCGCCATTGCCGATCACCGTCGCGCCGGCGGCGTGCAGCGGCTGCCAGCCGCATTCGAGATCGATGATCGAGAGCCGCGCATGGGCGAGGGAGCGGGCGGGCTCGTCCTCGACAAACAGGCCGTCCGGGCCGCGGTGGGTCAGCGCCTCGATCAGGGCGCGCGCCGAGCCGCCGGGCCCCAGAACGCCGGCTATGCCGCACATCAGCCCGCCCCGTAGTCGGCGAACAGCTGACGCCACTGGGCGACCACCGCGGCAGGCGAGAACTCCGCCTCCACCCGCTCCGAACCGTGCTGCACCAGGCGGATGCAGAGCATGGGATCGGCGATCAGCCGGTTGACGGCCTCAGCCAGGGCCTCGGCCTCGTCGACCGGGACGAGGAGGCCATCCTCCTCATGGCGGATCAGGGCGGCGGGGCCCTGGCTCGCGGCCGCCACCACCGGGAGACCGTGGGCCCAGGACTGGATCACCACATTGCCGAGCGGCTCGTAGCGGGACGGGAAGACGCAGATGTCCGCGGCGCGGTACAGGGCCGACGGATCGGTGCGCCAGCCGAGGAAACGCACGCGGTCGGCGACGCCTAGGGCCTGGGCCATGGCCCGCAGCTTGGTTTCCAGGCCGCCCGCGCCGGCGATCCAGAGGTGCGCCTCGGGAATGCCGGCCAGGGCTTTCAGCGCCACGTCATGGGCCTTGGATTCGTGCAGTCGGCCCATGGCGAGCAGCAGCGGCACGTCCTCGGGCGTCTGCAACTCGGCCCTGTCGGCGGCGGGCGCCTCGGGCGGGGCGAGGGCGAAGTTCGGGATGTAGCGGACCTTGCCCGCCGGCCAGCCTTGGCCGGCCACCCACTCGGCGATGTCCTCGGTGTTGGCGACGAGTTCATCGAAGCCACGATAGTATTTGAGATTGTAGTAGCCGCCGAGCCGCCCGATCCGCGCCCACGGCCCCTTCGGCGTGTGGCGGGCGGCGCGGTTCATCCAGGCAAGCGCCAGCCTCGTCTCCTGCTTCTGAGCGAAGGCCTTCAGCTTGGGCTTGGTGATCAGGTCGATGGGACCGCCGAATCGGAAGACACCCGTCGGGACCTGCAGCCGCGTCAGCGCCGCTTCCCGGTTGGCGTTGGCGCGGATGGCGGCCGCCTGTGCGACCCCATCGCCGGCCAGCGCCGCGACCAGGTCGAGGAAGTAGGTCTCCGCGCCGCCCTCGCCGGCCGTTCCGAGAAGATGCAGCACGCTCATGCGAAGAGGACCCTAGCGAGGGCCGGCCGAAAACGGAATCCGCTTTTAGGCGATCGCGTCGCGCTTGAGGCGCTTGAAGCGGAGAAAAACCCACCCTATAAACCGCGCCTCGCCGAAAGGCCCGGCGGCTGGGTAGCTCAGATGGTTAGAGCGGTGGATTCATAACCCACAGGTCGGCGGTTCGATCCCGCCCCCAGCTACCACCTGTGACCCACATCTCCGGTCCGGTGGAATCGGTGCGCCTACGCCCTGAACTTCTTCCGCAGCGCCGCTTCGACGCTTGGGGTGACCAGCCAGGATACGTCTTCGCCTAGGCCGGCGAGTTCCCGTGCGGTGCTCGAACTGACGTGGAGGAAGGTCTCGTGGCAGATGATGTGGATCATCGGGATGGCGGGCTCAAGCCGCCCGAAGACGCCATGGTAGCGGAACTCGTCGTCGAAGTCGGAGAATTGGCGGAGGCCGCGCACCACGTGCGTGGCGCCGACGCGATGAACGTATCTGATGACGCTCTCGTCCGCGAAGGAGCCGATCTCCAGTTCAGATGAAGGAGCGGCGGAGAGGCCGGCGAGATCCAGGTCCGCGAGCGAGGCGCGGATCAACTCGACGCGTTCGGCCGGATCGAAAAGGCCGGTCTTCAACGGATTGACGCCGACCGCGACGTGCACGACGTCGAAGGTCATCAACGCCTTGCGGATGATGTCGATATGGCCGCGGGTGATGGGATCGAAGGACCCCGCATAGAGCGCCCGCGTCTTCGTCGGCTTCATCGGCCCTCCCGCTCGAACTCGTCATTCTACGATGCGCCAAGCTGCGCCGAGGTTAATTGCGTCGAGCTTGAGCCGGGACGGAACCTTCTTCGGCCGTGCTCCTTGATCCGTCAGGAGGAAGCCAGATGTCGGACGACAAGACCAATCGCGGCGAACCGGACCGCAGCCGTGTTTCAGGCGAAGAGCGCTACGAAGTCGAATACTTCGCCGAGCGCCACAAGATCACCCCGGATCAAGCCCGCGAACTCATCGCCAAGCATGGCAGCGATCGCGCCAAGCTGGACGAGGCCGCCGCGCATCTGCGGTCTTCTTAGACTGCCGGCGTCCTCAGGCGTCCGGTCGCTGCTCGCGCTTCAGGACACGCAGGCCGGCGTCGTCCGTGGCGTGCCAGAAGGATGGCAGGAAGCGCCGAAGACCAGTGCGCCAACGCTTGCGGTAACGCCACTGGTCGCCATCCGGGGCGATGTCCAGTTCATAGGGCGGGGGCGTCCTGGTCTCGTGCATGTTTGATCCTCACCCAAGGCCATGAGGCGCTGCGAGCAGGATCGGCGCCAATAGCTTCAGCCTACCGATCGTCCCGCAGGTATATCACATTCGAGCGGCCGGAGCTCATCAGGTGGCCGATCAGGAAGCCGGCCAGGGCGGCGGCGGCCAGGGCCATGTAAGGCTTCTCATGCACGAAGACGTCGGCTTCGCCGGCGCGGGTCTTGGCCTGTTCCTTCAGGCGGCCATACTGACGCTCGGCTTCGACGCGGGCCTTGCCGACCTTGTCCTCCACGACGGCGCGTGCGTCCCGCGCAAAGGTGGTGGCTGCTTCCGCGAGAGCGCCAGAGGCCGCGACCGCGCTCTTCTGCGCCCGCTTGGCCGCGCGCTTGGTTTCGCTGCGCACCTCGGCCGCTGCGCCCTGAAGGGTTTCGCCGGCTTCGCGCACCGCCGCACGGGCCTTGGTCTCGGGTTCGTAGGCGTTGGTCATTGGGCTCTCCGTCTCGCGGACGCGCACCGGCGCGCCGGCCTTGTAGCGGTTGCTTGAGCTTTTGAAACGGAACGCTGCGCGGGGAGTTCCGTCCCGCGACCGGTTTAAGGGCGCCGCTCGCTCCAAACCACCTCGACCGCCTTTTTGGTGGGCGCCGCATAAACGTCATTGCGATGCAGCAGAATAGAGGTAGTTGGATTTTGCATATGCTCAGTAGCGTAGGCCCCGTCGGGGTCAGAATGAGGCAGTTCTTATGATCATGACGTCCCTCCGAGTGTTTCCTGGGCTGTTCGTCGGACGGCGTGAAGTGGTGCAGGCGCTCGAGACGCCGCCGACGTCCAAGGATGGGGCGGGTTCGGCCTTCCTGTGCGGGGCCTGCGAAGAGATCGTCCTGACCAGCCGCGAGCGCGAGGACCTGCGCGACGTCGTCGTGCGTTGCCGCTGCGGCGAGTATAACCAGCTCTAAGCCAAGTTCCGGATCGTCAGATCGGGACGATCCAACCTTCCGTAAGAGCGGCGACGTTCACGTTGGCGAGCGTCAGCTGGGCGCCGCCGCTCAATGAGACGAGGACGTCGGCGCCCGATTGGGCGACCGAGAAGGTTGCGCCTTCGCTGACCAGCACCCGGTCGCCCTCGGCGCGGTTGAAGTCCATGATCCGATCGAGCCCCGCCTCACCCCAGGTGTGGAAGCTGTCGGCTCCGGCGCCACCCCAGAGGGTGTCCGCGCCTCGGTCGCCGGAAATCCAGTCGTCGCCGTCCTCGCCGTGGATGACGTCGTTGTCCTGACCCCCGCGCATGAGGTCGGCGCCGGGCCCGCCATAGAGGACGTCGCCGCCCATATTGCCATAGACGATGTCGTCGCCGCCCTCGCCAAAGAGCTGGTCGTTTTGTTGGCCGCCGACGACCCAGTCGTCGCCCTCGCCGCCGTACTCGGTGTCGGCGCCCATGTTGCCGTGGATGTCGTCGAAGAGCGATCCGCCGCGGATGATGTCGTCGCCGGCCTCGCCGCGCAGGTAGCTTCGCCCTTCGCCGCCGCTGAGGCTGTCATTGCCGCCGCCGCCAGCCAAGGCGTTGTCGGCCGCGTTTCCTATGATGGTGTCATTTCCAGCGCCGCCGAAGGCGTTTTCGATGGTGACGCCCGCGGCGACTGCGACATTGCCGGTCAGGCCGCCGACATTGGAGAAGAAGCCGGCGCGCAGATCGATCAACTGCGCGTCCGAAAAGCCCGAGAAGTTGAAGGTGTCATTGCCGCCGGCGTCCCAGGCGGCGAAGATCAGCTTGGAGCCTGAGGCGGCGGCGTCGAACCACGGGCGTCCGGCATTGGAATTGAAGCCGTAGACGGTGTCGCCCGTGCGGGTCGACATGTTGGCCCCATATTCGAGCTGGGCGGCCGCGATGTCGTCGAGCAAGGGCGCGGCGGCGTAGCGACCGCTATAATAGCCGCCGGTATTGGCTTCGCTGAAATAGCTCATCACCGTGTACTGGCGAGAGTCTTCGTAATAGGTGGCGCTGTTGGCGTAGGTCGGCGTTCCGGCCACGTCGTAGTCGCCTGGATGATCGAGCCCTATGGCGTGGCCGATCTCGTGCGTCAGCACCATCGCACCGTAGTTTCCTAGGGCGGGCGCGACGTTGGTCCCCTTGGTGATATTGATCCAGACGTCGCCGGAAAAGGACGCGAAGCTCGTGGAGCCTGGGAAAAAGGCGAAGGCTGCGGCGCCCTCCCGTCCCGTCGAATAGTTGCCGAGGAGGATGGCGGCCTGGTCGGAATAGGCGGACTCGCCGGTGGTTCCGTAGCCAGCCCGCACGAAGGTGATGTTGGCGACGTCGCTCCAGCTGGCGAAGGCCTGCTCGGCTTGGGCGATCTGGCTGGCGTTGAACCGCGAGAAGCCCGATGCGCCGTCGGGCATCGTGGCGGGCGCACTGGCCCTGTAGGCGTAGGCGACCGCAGCCGGCGCGCCCAGTTGGTCGGACCATCCCGCCTCGCCGCGAATGAGCTGGTTCGCCGCCTCGTCGATGGTCAGGCTCTGCTTGCCGCCAGCGACCGCGCCGCGCTGATCGGCGTTGAGGAAGGAACGCGAAACGTCGGTTGGCTCGATGGTCATCGACTGAACTCTCACTGGCAGGCGCACGATAAGGGGTGGCCGTCACGGGATGCGAGCGGCGCCAGGGAGGGCGCGACGAGATGTCCGCGTCGCCTCAGGCGGCTGCGGCCTCGCTCAGGTTTTCCTGTAACGCGCGAAGAAGGTTCTCCGGCTTCATCGGCTTTTCCACGACCCCGTTCATGCCGGCCTTGAGGTAAGCGGCCGCGTCTTCCGGATCGGCGTTGGCGGTGAGAGCGATGATCGGGACCCGTCCGGGCGCTCCGGGGAGGGCGCGAATCTCACGAGTGGCCGTGACGCCGTCCATCCGCGGCATCTTGATGTCCATGAGAATGAGGTCGAAGCGGCCCGTGCGCGCCGCTTCGACAGCCTCAATCCCGTCGGTAGCCGATTCCGAGGTGCAGTCGAACATTTCGCACAGGGTCTCGGCCACCATGCGGTTGGTCGCATTGTCGTCGACCACCAAGATGTGCGCTGCGCGCTCGGGCTGGCCAAGGCTTTCTTCCTCGGGCTCGGCCTCGCGGGCGGTGGGCACGTCGACCTCGAAGACCAGGGTCTCGCCGGCGCCTACATTGGCCTCCGCCCGGACTTGGCCTCCCAGGGTTTCGACGATCTTCCGGCCGAGGGCGACGCCCAGGGCCGTCTCGAGCCCGAACAGGGCTTCGATCTCGCGCAGGTCCAGCGCCCGTTCGCCCATCGGGCGCTCCGAACCGCCACGGATGCGCCCTTCCAGGCGCGTGACCTCGCCGTGCGCGGTCGCCTTCAAGGTCGCTTCGACCGCGCCGCGGCGAAGACCGGCGAGAGCCTGGGCGATGAAGGCGTCGAACACCTGGTGCATGCGCAGGGCGTCGATCATCACCAGCGCGTCGGGATCGCCGTCGTAGGAGACCAGGAGCGTCAGGCCGCTGTCGGTGGCGCGCGCCTGCCAGCGTTCCTGCACCTCATCGGCCAGGGCCGCGGCGTGCTTGGGCTGCGGGTCGACAGAGAGGCCCTCGGCCGCTGCGGTCTTCAGGTCCTGGGAGGACGCCAGGATTTGGCGGACAGTCCGCGCCGCTTCGGCGACGCCCGCGATGCAGGCCTGGGCGTCGGCGCCCATCGGCTGACGCGCAAGCCGTTCGGCGAGCGCAAGGACGCCCTCCATCTGCTGATGGATCTCGCTCGTTACGCGCTCGAAGAAGAACTCGGGCAGTGACATCAAACGCCGGCGTCCTGGGGGCAACCTTTGCTCAGCATGAGCCTAAGCGCTTGCGGAGACGTTAAATTCCACTTGGGGTTAGCGCGAATTGACGATGATGCACGATCTTCACGTCGGGCTCCCGACATGAAGAAAGGGCGGCGGGTTTCCCCGCCGCCCTTCCATGTCCGATCGTCGCGGCCAACTTTAGAAGCGGTACTGCACTTCCACGCCGTAGGTGCGCGGCTGGATCAGGCCGCGGCTGATGGCCACGTCCGTCTGCCGCAGATAGCCCTGGCCGCCGACCACCAGGCCCGGGTTCGGGTTGCCGAACACCGCCGTCGGATTGGTCGAGGAGGTGGAGGTGAAGCCCTCCTCGTCGGTGACGTTCTTCACGTAGCCGATGAGGGTGTAGCGATCCTGGGCGTCCTTCCACAGCACCCGCAGGTCCGCCGTGCCGTAGGACGGCACAGCGAAAGCCGGGTTGTCGAAGGGCTGGTAGGTCGTCTCGTCGGTCCAGGTGTAGGTGCCCGACAGGATCAGCGAGCCCGGCGAGAAGTCGAAGGTGTAGTTCGCGTTGAGGGCGAACTTATTCTCCGGCGACTGGTAGATCTTCGAACCGGCCAGGTCTTGGAACACCAGCAGCACGCCGTTCGTCGTCGCCGTGCCGCCGGCCGGGCGCGCGGAGGGGAGCAGGGCGCTCGGGTCGGCCGGGTCGTAGAAGCAGCAGCCGTTGGTGATCTCCGTGTGGAGATAGCCGTAGGAGGCGGCGATCTGCAGCGGTTGAATGGGTTGCCAGACGGCTTCCAGTTCCAGGCCGTAGGCTTCGGCGTCGACATTGACGAAGTTGTTCGCCGAGGCGGTGCCCGCGGCGTTCAGCTGCTGCAGGTTCAGCTGCAAGCCCTTGAAGTCGTTGTAGAAGGCCGCGCCGTTCAGGATCAGGCGGCCACCGAGGGTGGCCTTCCAACCCACCTCGTAGGCGTTGACCGTCTCTTCGTCGGCCGTCGGGTTGGGCGCAAGCGTGCCGAGCAGGAAGCCGCCGGACTTATAGCCACGGCTGTACTTGGCGTAGATGAGGGTGTCGTCGTTCGGCGTCCAGTCGAGGTTGACGGTGCCGGTGACCGCTTCCCAGCTGTCGGACAGGCTGCGGAAGTTCTGCACGCCGGGCGTGGTCGGGTCCATGTCGCTGGAGACGTCGACCGCCGCGCCGCGGAAGGCGCCGCTGGGATTGAACAGGACCAGGCGCTGGTACTCGTACCCGTCTTTCTCGTCCTTGGTGTAGCGCAGGCCGCCGGTTAGGGCCCACTGGTCGTTGAACTTGTAAGTCGCCTGGCCGAACACCGCCCAGGCCTTGGAGTCGAGCTCAGCCTGGTTGTCGGCGAAGTTGCGGGACGCGTTGGTCGAGGGCAGGCCGGCGGCGGCGAGCGAGGCGACGCCGGGCGCCGCGCCGTTGATCGAGCCGTAGTAGAACGAGGGCGTCGCAAGCTGCGCCTGCAGCGGGCTCGCGAGCTGGATGCGCTGCTTGTACTCTTCCTCGTACTGATAGAGGCCGACGATCCACTTCAGGGGGCCATCGCCGGTCGAGGACAGGTTGATCTCGTTCGAGAAGTACCGCTTGTGCTCGTTGAAGTCGGTGGTCAGGTCGCTGAACACCGGTACGTCGTTCACCAGGTAGGAATCGGTGCGGTTGGTCAGGTCGTAGTCGCCGCCGGTCTGATAGTTGTACTGCTGGAAGCCGCCGATGTACTTCAGCTCCGCCCAGCCGAGGTCGTAGGTGACCGTGGTGGTGAAGAGGTGGTTGCCGCGGAGCTGGCCATAGCCGTCGCGGTTGGTCGACTGGGTGTAGGGATCGTTGACGCCGGGGTTCGGGTTCAGGGCGCCGAACTGGCCGTTGGGCACCAGGCCGCCGATCGGCTGGAAGAAGCGCGTGGTGTCATAGGGGGTGACCAGGTTCACCAGGCGGTCGCCCACGCCCATGCTGTCGTCCCAGTTCGAGCGGGAATAGCGCGCCCAGATGCTGAGCTTGTCGGTGGGCTCGGCCTCGGCCTGCAGTTCGAAATAGGTGCGCTTGATGGTGGCGCCTTCGTTGGCGCCGCCGATGTTGTTGATGAAGCCTTCCCGCTGCCAGTCCTGCGAGCCGCCGATCTTGAAGCGCAGGTTTTCGGCCACCGGCAGGGAGACCGCGCCTTCGATCTTCGTGCGGTCAAAGTTGCCGTAGCCGGCGCGGATCTCGCCGGAGAAGTCGTGCGAGGGGCGCTTGGAGATGGTGTTGACCGCGCCGCCCATGGCGTTGCGGCCGTAGAGCGTGCCTTGCGGCCCGCGCAGCACCTCGGTCCGCTCCACGAACAGCGGGCTCTTGAAGAGCTCGGAGGACGAGGCCGAATAGAAGCCGTCCGTATAGGTGGCCACGCCGGGGTCGTTGCCGATGTAGAAGGTGTTGCGGCCAGCGCCGCGGAGCGAGACGCGGTCGGTGCCGGAATAGTTCATGCCCGGCGTGAAGTTCACGAAGTCCTGGATGTTGGTCATGCCGCGCACGTCGCGCTGGGCCGAGGTGTAGGCGGAGACGGCGACGGGAACGTCCTGGAGGGCCTGCTCGCGCTTTTCAGCGGTGACGACCAGTTCCTCGATCTGGAAGGTCTCGGTCTCCTGCGCATGGGCGGGGGCGGAGAGAGCGGCCAGGGTCAGGGCCGAGGCGCTCAGGCCCAGCAGGGCGCGCAGGCGATTGGCGTTCTTTGACATCAAGTATCCTCCCAGGACGGTGGCGTGGATCGCCTTTTTCCGTCCGCATGATGCTGAGGCGGCGCAGGGAGGCGCCGGGGGCGGGACCCTCCGCCCACCCCGACTTGCCGTCAATGTGACGCTCGATAAGTGATCGATGATAACTCTAGGGTTTTATCATCATGTGGCGAAAATACCGCGCTTTCAAATCGCGTGTACAAAACTGACCGTCGTTCGATTGGCCTTTTCGTAAACGGCGGGAAAGCATTTCGACGTTCGGGGAGATCTGGAGGTGGGCCGTACCGAGCCTACAAATCGGCGATTCCGCGAGTTCGCTAGAGGCAAGAAAAAGGCCGTCGCCACGGGGGCGACGGCTGAAGTCGGCAATCGTACTGGGGGGTTAAAAACGCTTCTGGAGCGACACGCCGTAGGTGCGCGGTTCGGTGAAGAAGGCGTTCCGGAACCGGCCCGACGAGTCATCGGTCAGGTAGAAGTCGGTGATCGCTTCCTCGTCAGTTGCATTTTTGACGAAGGCGCCGATTTCCCAGCCGAGCCGCGGATTGGCGATGGTGAGCGTGAGGTTCACGTTGTCCCAACCTTTGATCCGGTCGGCCTCGCTGTTGTAGATGCGGGCGAAGGTCTTGGTCTGCTTGTAGTAGTCGCCCCGCAGGGTGGCGGCCCAGTCATTGCCGAACAGCCAAGTGTATTCGGCGCCCAGCGAAATGGTCCAATGCGGGGCGTTGGGCAGTTCGTTGCCGTCCAGATCCACAGGCACCCCGTCGGAGACCAGTCCGCCGAATGCGTTGGTTCCGACCGCCGTGGCGCCGTCGAACGTGGTCCCCGCCCCCGCGGTCGAGGCGGGTGTGCAGACGCTGAGCAGGGCGAACGGGTTGTTCAGCGTGTTCGAGATTGTCAGGGCGGTCTGCGCCGCGGCCAAGGACACCACGCAGGCCGAGGCCTCCGAAGACTTCACCGCCACCAGGTTCGGATTGTTCTGGGTGCGATTGAAGATGTCGATGGACGTGCCGCCGTCGATCTTGGTGTCGAGCCAGCCGATGGCCGCGTTCAGCCGCAGGGCGTCGATCGGTTGCCAGACGGACTCGAATTCGACCCCGTGGATCTTGGCGTCGATGTTCTCGTTGATCGATGTCCGGTTGACGATCTTCGAAACCTGATAACCCTCGTAGTCGTAGTTGAAGAAGGTCCCGTTCAAGGTCATGCGGCCATTGAGCAGGGTGTTCTTCATCCCGATCTCAATGGCGTTCACGAACTCGGGTTCAAAGGATTCCGGCGGGCAGCTCACCACCGCCGAGCAGGCGGGGTTCAGGCCGCCGGCCTTATAGCCGCGCGAGAAGAAGGCGTAGATCAGGCTGTCGTCCGTGAAGCCCAGGTCGGGCTTCCAGTCGAAGCCGAAGCGGCCCGTCGTCTCCTTGAACTCGACCTTCAGGAAAGGATCGGAGTTGCCGGGAGGCGGGCCGACCCCGAAGCCGGGCGTCCCGAGGGTGACGGCATGGTTCTGCACGGTCTTCTTGTCGACCGTGTAGCGAAGGCCGAGGGTCCATTTGAAGTTCTCGGCCATCTGCCAGTAGAGCTCGCCGAAGACCGCGCTCGATCGCAGGTCATAGGGCGCATAGTTGTCGTAGTAGTTGTGCCCGGTCCGGTCCGGCTCCTTCTTAGGATCGATGCTGATGCAGGGGGCGAAGCCCACGCAGTTGGGATTGCCGGTCTGAAGGAAGTTCTGCACCTGGTACCAGGCGGTCCCGGTATTGAACATGACGTAGTAGTCGCCGGTGCCGGTGAACCGCAGGAGGTTCGCGCCGACATTGAAGTTGAACGGCCCGTCATAGCCTGACTGCAGCCGCACCTCATGGCTCCACTGGGTGCTCTTGCCCCAGGAGATGTCGCTGGTGGTGAACCGGTTGAAGGCGCCGTTCTGCGGATCGTTCACCACCCCGTTCGGGAAGAGGCTCGCATAGACCGCCGCATAGGCCGCCGTGGGAATCGGCACCGCGTTGACCGGGTTGGGCGTGGTGTTGAAGTTCTGGCTGGGGATGTAGCGGTTATAGTCCTGGCGAGTGTAGATGTAGTTCTCGCTATAGGCGGCCAGCCAGCTCAGTCGCAGGTCCTCGGTGAGGTCCCAATCGACGTTGAATTCGTAGATGTCGGTCTTGGCCTTGTAGATCGGGTCGAAGGTCGACTCGATGTCGCGCACGTCCGGCGTCTGCATCTTGCCGGCGTACGCGTCGCCGGTCTGGAAGCCGCCCAGAGCCCCGAACAGACCGCCAAGCGTGGACTGACTGTTCACCGTGCCCAGCACCCCTTCGGAATAGAGCGAGGTCGGCTGGCAGCCGTGGCTGAAGAGGCCGCGCTGGATCTGGGCGATCGGCGCGACGCCCGAATAGCCGACGCCGCCGATGTTGGCCGGACCAAGGTCCTTGGTGCAGAACTGTTTGCCGATCCGCGAGCGGTTATCCTTCTCGTAGAACCGGTCGTACATGAAATAGGCGCGGAACTCGTCGGTGGGCGAGAAGTCCAACGTGGCGCGGATGCCGTAGAGGTCGCGGTCGTCGGCGTCGTTGCCGGTGACGAGGTTTTTGCCGAACCCGTCGCGCTTCAGATACGAACCGGCCACCCGCAGGGCGAAGGTGTCGTTCAGCGGCAGGTTCACCATGCCCCTGACCTTGCGGCTGCTGTAGTTGCCGATCTCGCCGCGGATCATCGCCTCGAACTCGTCGATCGGCTTGGCGGTGATCAGGTTGACCACGCCGCCCGTGGCGTTGCGTCCGTAGAGCGTGCCCTGCGGTCCGCGGAGCACCTCGACGCGTTCGACGTCGTAGAACTCGGTCTCGAACAGATTGTTGGCGATCAGCGGGGCGTTGTTCAGGTGGATGCCGGTGCCGGCGTCGCCGGAGCCGGAGACGAGCTTGGAGCCGACGCCGCGGATCTGGAAATTGTAGCCGGTGAAGTTGCCCTTGGAGAAGTTCACGTTCGGCACGGCCAACACCAGGTTCGGACCGCCGTCGATCTTGGCCTTCTGGAGCGCGTCTTGGTTGAACGCCGAGACGGCGATCGGAACGTCCTGAAGCGCTTCCTCCCGCTTTTGGGCGGTGACGACGAGCTCCTGAATGACGTTCTGAGACCAAGCCGGGGACGCAATCGTACTCAAAGCTGCGGCGGACGCGCCCACGATCAGCAGGCTCCGCAAATGCAGAGTGTTCGACATGCTGGTTCCTCCCAAGACGCCCGAGGCTCTCTACACACCGGCCCGGTACGTCAGCATCGCCGCACAAGAATTCGGCGGAGGGCCGGCGGCGCGCCCTCCACATAGCAAGGCTCGCGCTCAGTTTCGAAATATGTCAACGGGATTGCGATAAGTTATCGTCGATCATTATGCAGCTGTGACCTGACGTGGCGGAAGGTATTCGGCCAGAATACTCGCAATTTGAAGTGGCGAAATCGTTTCGCGGATGCGAACACTATCTATGGCTATGTATTCGTGTTGCTGCGGGTGCGAAGTCGCTTCCTGCTGCGGCAGTTATATGCCCGGGTATGGCGCTCGCCGCGCTCGCTCGCCGCACTGCTCTTCCGGTTTGCCCTCAAGGCGCGCATATGGGGCGCATGAGCGAAGCGTTTTCCGGTTCCCGAGCCCTCGTCCTTTTTTCTGGCGGGCAGGACTCCAGTGTCTGTCTGGCCTGGGCCCTCGCGCGTCATGACAGGGTGGAGACCGTCGGCTTCGACTACGGGCAGCGCCATTCGGTCGAAATGGAGCAGCGGTCCGTGGTTCTCGCCGCGATCCGCCGAGAATTTCCGACCTGGGCCGGCCGGCTTGGCGAAGACCATGTTCTCGACCTGCGGGGTTTTGGGGCGATCGGGGAAACCGCCATGACCCAGGAGCGCGCCTTCGAAATCACCGAAAAGGGCCTGCCAAACACCTTTGTGCCGGGGCGCAACCTGATCTTCCTCACCTACGCCGCCGCCCTGGCGGACCGCCGCAACGCAAAATTTCTAGTGGGCGGCATGTGCGAAACCGACTTTTCCGGCTATCCGGACTGCCGCCGCGACACCTTGGATGCGCTGCAGTCGGCGCTTAACCTTGGAATGGCGCAGGACTTCGTCATCGAAACACCGCTCATGCGGCTCACCAAGGCCGAGACCTGGGCCTTGGCCAAGAGCCTCGGCGGCGACAAGCTCGTCTCTCTGATCCAGCAGGACAGCCATACCTGCTATAAGGGCGAGCGTGGGGAACTCCACGACTGGGGCCATGGGTGCGGCGAATGCCCCGCCTGCGAGCTTCGCGCCAAGGGCTGGAACGAGTGGGTGGCCGCGGGCCGGCCGGAGCTCGTCCCGTGAGCTACGCCGTCAAAGAGATCTTTCTGACCCTTCAAGGCGAGGGGGGGCAGGCGGGACAGCCGGCGGTGTTTTGCCGCTTTGCGGGATGCAACCTCTGGTCAGGACGCGAAGAGGATCGAGCCAAGGCGGTCTGCACGTTCTGCGACACCGATTTCGTCGGCATGGACGGAGAGGGCGGAGGCCGTTTCGCCGATGCCGATACTTTGGCCGACGCCATCGAATCTGCGTGGACGGGAGGCAGGGACCACCGACTCGTCGTCTGCACGGGCGGCGAGCCCCTGTTGCAGCTGGATCCGCCGCTGATCGAGGCGCTGCACGCCAGAGGCTTCCGGATCGCCTTGGAGACCAACGGCACCCTGGCGGCGCCTCCCGGAATCGACTGGATCTGCGTCAGCCCCAAGGCGGACGCGGAAGTGGTGCAGACCAGCGGGCAGGAACTGAAGCTCGTCTATCCGCAGCCGGGCGTAGATCCAGCCCGCTTCGAGGACATGGTCTTCGAGCGTTTCCTGCTCCAGCCGATGGACGGACCCCGCCGCGTCGAAAACACCCAGGCGGCGATCGCCTATTGCCTTGCGCACCCCCGCTGGCGTTTAAGCGTGCAAACCCATAAGTACCTGGGCATTCCGTGACACGCGCAAAGCGCGGCCGGACGCCTCCAGACCTCCCCGAAAATGACCCAGCCTGTCTTCGAAATCACCAAGGCCGCGACCTTCGACGCGGCGCACTATTTCCCCGAGGGGCCAGAGCATCGGCCCTATCAGAACCTGCACGGTCACTCGTTCAAGGTTGAGGCGACGGTGCGCGGCATGCAGCAGGAGCCCGTCGGCTGGGTGGCCGATCTCGCCGACCTGGATGCGGCGTTGAAGGCCGTGGCCGCCGAGCTGGATCATGGCCTGCTCAACGAGAAGCCCGGACTCGAGCGCCCGACGCTAGAGCACATATGCCTCTACTTCGCGCAGCGTCTGCAGCCCCGCTTCCCCGGGCTTTCCCGGATCGTGGTCTCCCGCCCGACCATCGGCGAGAGCTGCGCCATGGCTGTGGCCTAGATTTCGACCGCCCAGGCGTTGTTGCGGTCGCTGCTGCGCCGCCATGGGCCTTGCCGGCGGGGATCGGCCCGCCGTCGGCGATCTGGCCCGAGATAGGTGGGCGTGCGAACGAAGAGCCGTTCGTGCTCCAGAGTACGATGCAGGCGTTCGATCAGTCCGCTCGCGCTGAGCGGTTTGGCCAGGAACTCGTTCACGCCGGCGTCCCGAGCCTGGCTGATGGCCTTGAGCGTCGAATGCCCGCTGACCATGATGACCGGGACCGTCGCGGTCCGGCGTTGCGCTGATTTCCGCAGGGCTCGGACGAAGGACAGTCCATCCATCGGCGTCATGACAAGGTCCGTCAGAACGATATCGACGTCGCCGGCCTCCAGCGCCGTCAGGCCCGCGGATCCATCGCAGGCCTCGACGATCTGAAGCGAGCCGAGCGCTCGCAGCATCTGCGCCAGCAGGGTGCGGGCGTTTTCGTTGTCATCGACAATCAGAACTTTCAGGCGGTCCAGACGCACAGGCTCACCGGTTCAGTGACGGCTCCCGCGGGGCGCTCCCCCGTCGCGGGAAGTGCTTAGCGGCCTACAACCTGGGCGGTCAACGATGAAAAGCGACGTTCGCTGAGTGGACTCTATGGCACGCGGCCTTCGCCGCCGGGCGCAAAGGCGCCGCCGCCGGTCTGGGCCCGGTGCCGCAGGAAGGCGTCGGCCAGCACGCAGGCCGTCATGGCCTCGACGACCGGAACTGCGCGGATGCCGACGCAGGGGTCGTGGCGGCCCTTGGTGCGGAGTTCGATCTCCTCGCCCGCTTCGTTGACGCTGCGCCGCAGGGTGAGGATCGACGAGGTCGGCTTGAAGGCCACGCGCGCGACCACCGGTTGGCCGCTCGAAATACCGCCGAGTATGCCGCCGGCGCTGTTGGACAGAAACAGCGGCTGGCCGTCGTTGCCCATCCGCATCTCGTCGGCGTTCTCTTCGCCCGTGAAGGCGGCGGCCGCAAAGCCGGCGCCGATCTCGACGCCCTTGGCGGCGTTGATCGACATCAGGGCCGCGGCCAGTTCCGCATCCAGCTTGCCATAGACCGGCGCGCCCCAGCCGGGAGGAACGCCGACCGCCTCGACCTCGATAATCGCCCCCGTCGAGGAGCCCGCCTTGCGGACTTTTTCCAGGTGTTCCTCCCAGACCGGAACCGTCTGCGCGTCCGGGCACCAGAAGCCGTTTTCCTGGCGCTGATCCCAGTCGAAGCGCGACCGGCCGATGGCGTGGGGTCCGATCTGGATGACCGCGGCGCGGATCGTCACGCCCGGGATCACCTTGCGCGCCACGGCGCCGGCGGCGACGCGGGCCGCCGTCTCCCGAGCCGACGCGCGGCCGCCGCCGCGATAGTCACGCACGCCGTACTTGGCGAAATAGGCGTAGTCGGCGTGGCCGGGCCGGAACTGGGTGGCGATCTCCGAATAGTCCCGGCTGCGCTGGTCGACGTTCTCGATCAGCATGGAGATCGGCGTGCCGGTGGTCACCTGACCGTTGGTCTTCTCATCCTCAAAGACGCCGGAAAGGATCTTCACCGCGTCCGGCTCCTGACGCTGGGTGACGAACTTGCCTTGGCCCGGGCGCCGCTGGTCGAGCCAGACTTGGATCTCCTCGGCCGTCAGGGCGATGCCGGGCGGGCACCCGTCGACCACGCAGCCCAGCGCCGGCCCGTGGCTTTCGCCCCAGGTGGTGACACGGAAGAGGTGGCCGAAGGTGTTGTGCGACATGGCCGCGTTCTTAAAGCCGCGGCGAGGCCAAGGCTAGGCCGCCCAGGCGGCGGCGAAACGCCGGCGAAGGGTCTGGCTGGCGGTGTCCGTACTGCGGGGTTGCTCGGTCAGGCGCAGGAAGAGGTGCCCTTGCGGATGGGCGCCGCGCGGAGGTAGCCCCTGGCCCGGCAGGCGGATCAGGCCGCGCTCGGCGGCCTTGCTCGTGATCCAGACCACCCGGCGGCCGAGGGGCGTATCGATGGCGACCCGTCCTCCCTGCGTCAGGACGTGCGGGTGCAGGGCCGCCGTCAACCAGATGTCGTGGCCGCGCACCAGGAGTTCGCGGTCGCCTCGGATGGCGATTTCGAAGACGGCCTCGCCCGCGCGCAGCAGATCGCCGGCGCGCAGGCCGGCGGGCAGGTTGATCCTGAGCGTCTTTGCGCCCGCCCGCTCGTGCAGGACGACGCCGCCCTCGAGCGCCAGGCGTGGGGTGATCGGCAGGATCCTGTCCTCGGCGGGCGGATACCTGACGGTGGCGGGCGGCTGTACGATGCGATCGGCAGGTTTCGCCTCGCTCAAGAGGCGGTAAGCCTCCACGACCTCACGGAAGCGATCAGGGGCGCCCCCCGGTCTGTCGGGATGGGCCGCCTTGGCCTGTTCGCGAAAGGCTCGCCGAAGTTCGGTCGCCGTCGCCGCCTGCCCGACGCCGAGAACCTCGCGGGCGCGTTTGCGGTTGATGTGTGGTGACGGAGGCGCGGCCATCCGCAAGCTTGTGCGTCGGACGTGGTCAACGACGGGTTAAGCATGCCAATTGGCCTGACACGCGCTATAGGGCGGCCATGAGCGACAAGGCCCAGATCCCCCCCTCTCCGAGCGAGGACGACTATGTGCGGCAGGTGGCGACGGCCGAGCCGCCGCCGCTGCTTTCGGCGACCGATCCCTTCGCCCTATTCGCCGATTGGCTGCAGGAGGCGGTCGCCAAGGAACCGAACGACGCCAACGCCATGGCGCTCGCCACCGTCGACGAAAGCGGCATGCCTGACGTCCGAATGGTGCTCCTGAAGGATGCCGGCCCAGACGGCTTTGTTTTTTATACCAATCTCGGAAGCGCGAAGGGGCGTCAGCTCACCGCCCATCCGAAGGCCGCCCTGCTGTTCCATTGGAAGTCCCTGCGTCGCCAGGTGCGGGTGCGGGGAACCGTGGCTCCGACGACGCCAGAGGAGGCCGACGACTATTTCGCCACCCGCGCGCGTCCGGCGCAGATCGGCGCTTGGGCCTCCGAGCAGTCGCAGCCCTTGCCCGACCGGCTCGCGCTCGAGAAGCGGATCGCGGAAATGGGCCTGAAGTTCGGCCTGGGTAAGGTGCCGCGTCCGCCGCACTGGTCGGGCTTCCGGATCAGGCCGGAGACGATCGAGTTCTGGCGCGATCGTCCGTTCCGGCTGCACGAGCGCCTCGTCTTCGAACGGGCGGGGGAGGGCTGGACCACCCAGCGCCTCTATCCTTGACCGACGCGGAAGAAGCCGAGGTCACCGCCTTCTTCGCCGGGCGGGCCGAGCGGAGCATCGAGACGGCTTGCGCGCGGATCTTCCTGGCGGGCGACACCGCGTTCAAGGTGAAGCGGCGCGTGGAGTTGGGCTATCTCGACTATTCGACGCTCGACCTGCGCTATTGGGCGCTGGATCGCGAGTTGCGTTTCAATCGCGCTGCGGCCTCGGACATCTATCGGGCCATCCGCAAGGTCACCCGCGCCCGCGCCGGTGGGCTGGAGCTGGACGGCGATGGCGAGGTCGTGGAGTACGCGCTGGAGATGCGCCGCTTCGACGAGAGCTATGTCCTGGCCGCGCGGCCTTGGGCGGTGGACGGCAAGCTGGCGGACGCCCTGGGTCGGGAGGTCGCCCTGGCGCATGCGCGCGCAGAGCTCCGGCCGCTTGGCGGCGGCGGCAAAGCGCTGAAATACACCATAGATTCAAACGTCAAGCTGATCCGGGAGCTAGCGCCGCAGCTGGGAGACGAGCGCGTCGAAGCCCTGATCGCCGCCACGGATGCGGAGTACTTCCGTCGCGAGCCCCTGCTCGACGCACGCCGGGAAGCCGGCTTCGCCAGGCAGTGCCACGCGGACCTGCACCTCGGGAACATTCTCCTGGAGAATGGCCGGCCGGTGCTGTTCGACTGCATCGAGTTCAACGACGTGCTGTCGGACATCGACGTCCAGTACGACCTGGCGTTCCTGCTGATGGACCTCGATTTCCGCCGCCGGCGCGATGCGGCGGTGCGGGTTCTCTCGGCCTATGTGGACGAGGGCTTGCGCCATTTCGGGCCTGATCTGCTGCAGGGCTTGGCGGCCCTGCCGCTGATGATGGCCGTGCGCGCGGGCGTTCGGACCCATGTTCAGGCCCATAGCGGCGACCTGGAGGCTGCCAGCGCCTATCTCGAGGCCGGGCTGCGCCACCTTGCGCCGCCGCCTCCGAAGCTCACCGCGGTAGGCGGGCTTTCGGGCTCGGGCAAGTCGACCTTCGCGCGGCTGATCGCGCCGGGCCTGGGGGCCTCGCCTGGCGCGGTGGTCCTGCGGACGGACGAAATCCGAAAGCGCCTGTTGGGCGTGGCGCCCGACGCGTCCCTGCCGGCCACCGTCTATTCGCCGTCATTCTATGACGAGGTCTATGAGCGACTGCTGACCGAGGCGCGTCTGCTGCTCGCCGCGGGGCGGGCGGTGGTTGTGGACGCCACCTTCATGCAGCCGGAGCTGCGCTCGCGCGTCGAGGCTCTGGGGCGGGAGGCCGGCGTTCCGTTCCATGGGGTCTGGCTCGAAGCGGCCCCGGAAATCCTCGCCCAGCGCATCGAGGGGCGGGAAGGGGACGCCTCCGACGCGACGGTCGCGACCCTGCGCATGCAGTTGGAGCGTGATGTCGGCGCGATCAGCTGGGTCCGGGTGGATGCTTCAGGGCCAGCGCAGGACGCCGCCGAAGCCTGGTCGGTCGAGCACGGCGGCTCGCCGCTGCCTTAGTATTTCCAAGACACCTTCACGCCCCACTTGCCAAATTGCGGCCGGACCTCGACGGGCCTTTCGGCGTTTCGCGGCAGGTCCACCGGATTCCAGGTGAGGCGGTAGCGCACCAGATATCCGTCATGGTCCGAGAGGCGGCCATTTTCGTCCTCGGCGGTGAAGACCGCCTCGGCGCGCAGCGGTCGCACCTGGACGGCGTCCGCCTCGTCGAACGCCTGCAGGTCCTGCGAACGGAGCCACGGCCTTTCATCCAGGCGCGCCGGGCCTCCGCACTCGCTGGCGGTCGAGCTGCAGAACTCGCTGACCACGGCGAACGGCCGCTGCTCGGCCTTGTGATAGTAGCGCTCGGGCGCGTTGCGGACGTTGAAGTCGCCGCCGATCAGCAGCGGTGCGCCAGGGGCGCGATGGGCGCTGATGAAGGCGTAAAGCTGTTCGAGCTGAAGATTGTGGGCCAGGAGCGTGCGCTTGAGCGGCGCCTTGGCCGCTCGACGCGAGTTGAGGTGCGTATTGACGATGTCGACCTCCACCGGAAGCTCCGGCAGCGCCACCCGCACCAGCATGGCGCCTTTATTCGCCAGGCAGTCCAGGCCGGCGCAAGAGCTGTAGGTCGTGCTCAGCACCTCGGTGATCGGCGCATCGCTGAGGACGTGCAGGCCGGCGCCCGTGAACTTTCCCCAGCCTTCGCCAAGGGCGGGCGGACCGCCGTCGCGCCAAACCACCGCTGTCGCGGGCGTGCGTTCGGCGCGGCTGGGGCCCTGGGCCCAGTAGCGATAGCCGCTGGCTTCGACGAGGGTCGCCACCTCCTCGCGGAAGCCTTCCTGGATGAGGACCAGGTCGGGTTGGCGGCCAGCGGCGCGAAGGGCCGCCAGCTGCTCGCCGATCTTCCGCAAGGCCTCGGCGCGGCCATGGGCGATCGGCCATGGCAGGCCGCGGACGTTGTAGGTCAGGATGCTTATCTCGGTGCTGGCTTCTGGCGCTCGAGGACGCTCTTGTTGCGCCATATAGCCCGGCGTCGTCCCAACTGCCGCCACCATGGCGATCGTCGTCAAATCTACCATTCGCCGCTCCCAGACATGCGGAGCGAGTCGCGCCAAAGTATGATTTGGCGACCGGACGGCCCCGACGTGTTCAGACGCAGCCGGATGTCTGTTGATCTATTTGCCGGCGAGGCTCATTTGACTTGAATCGATGACGAGCGAATGACGGGAACGGGAAGTATTATTTATAACCGTGCAAGATTATTGGGCGGTCAGGAGTCTAGACAACCTGGCCAGCGACCCAGCCGGACGACCAGGCCCATTGAAAGTTGTATCCGCCCAACCATCCGGTCACGTCCACGACCTCGCCGATGAAGTGGAGACCAGGAACCGCCTTGGCTTCCATGGTCTTGGAGTTGAGGTCGGCGGTGTCCACGCCCCCCAGGGTCACTTCGGCGGTCCGATAGCCTTCCGATCCGACCGGCTTCACAGTCCAGGCGTTCACCGCCTGATCGAGGCGGGCGATCAGCTTGTCGGAAAGATCGCCGACATTGGCCGGCGCGCCAGCCTCATCGAGGATCGTTTGCGCGAGGCGCCGGGGCAGGTGCTCTGCGAGAAGGGTCACGACCGCCTGCTTGCCGCGAGCCTGTCGGGCGGCCTTCAGGACGCCGGCCATATCGATACCCGGAGCCATCGATACGATGATCGCCCGGCCTTCGCGCCAGTAGGACGAGATCTGCAGGATCGCCGGGCCGGAGAGCCCTCTGTGCGTGAAGAGCATCGCCTCCGCGAAACGCGTCTTGCCGCAGGCCACGACCGCGTCGGTCGAGACGCCGGCCAGCGGTTTCAGGCGCTCGAGAAGGCTGACTTCGAAGGTGAGCGGGACGAGGGCCGGCCGGGTCTCGACGATGTTCAGGCCGAACTGGCGCGCGACCTCATAGCCAAAGCCGGTAGCCCCCATCTTCGGGATCGACTTGCCGCCGGTCGCCACCACCAGGGAGTCGCAGGCCACGGCGCCTTGGCTGAGCTGCAGATCGAAACGCTCGCCGTCCTTCGCAATAGCCTCGACACTCGTACGCAGCCTCAGCTCAACACCCGCCTGGCGCATCTCGCCGGTCAACATGGCGATGATCTCCTTGGCCGAGCCGTCGCAGAAGAGCTGGCCCAAGGTCTTTTCGTGATAGGCGACGCCGTGGCGCTCCACCCAGGCGACGAAGTCCTTCGCGGTGTAGCGCCGCAGGGCGGAGATGCAGAAGTGCGGGTTGGCCGAGATGAAGTTGGCCGGGCCTGCATTGAGGTTCGTGAAGTTACAACGACCGCCGCCGGAAATGCGGATCTTCTCGCCGGGCGCTGCGGCGTGGTCGACGACCAGCACGCGCCGGCCGCGTTTGCCCGCCTCTATGGCGCACATCATCCCCGCGGCGCCCGCGCCGATCACGACGACGTCGAAAAACTCCAAGTCGGCTCCAAACCAAAGAAGAAGTTCCCGCCCTTCGATAAGAGGAACCTCGTCAAGTCAACTCCGCCGATCCTGATCGGCCAAGATCAAGCCACGCTTGCGCCGCGTTGCTTTGCAGGATGGGTGAATCTAGCTTGCGCCTAGCTCGAAAAAGAGCGCCGTCGGGAGGAAGAACATAATGCAAGGCCTGATGCAGGACTGGCCGTTAACGGTCGACAAGATCCTGGACCACGCCAACACCTGGTACGCCGATCGCGAGATCGTCAGTCGTTCGGTGGAGGGGCCCATCGTCCGCACGACCTACGGCCAGGTCCATGACCGCGCTAAGCGCGTGTCGAACGTCCTCCTGGGTCTGGGGATAAAGCCCGGCGACCGCGTCGCCACCCTCGCCTGGAACACCGCCCGGCACATCGAGGCCTGGTACGGCATCATGGGAATTGGTGCGGTGTGCCACACGCTCAATCCGCGCCTCTTCGCCGAGCAACTCGTCTACATCATCAATCACGCCGAGGATCAGATCATCTTCACGGATCTGACCTTCTTGCCGATCCTGGCCGGCGTGCGCGACAAGATCCCCAGCGTCAAACACATCATCGTCTTTTCCGACGAGGCGCATCTAGGCGATCAGCTCCCCGGCGCGCTCGCCTACGAGACCCTGCTCGCCGAGGCCAAGCCGGAGGCGACCTGGGGCGGGTTCGACGAGAACACGGCGGCCGGTCTTTGCTACACCTCGGGCACCACCGGAAATCCCAAGGGCGTGCTCTATTCCCACCGTTCGAACTTCCTCCACACCCTGGTGACCATGGGATCGGACGTCCTGGGGATTAGGGCGACGGACACCGTCCTGCCGGTCGTTCCGATGTTCCACGCCAATGCCTGGGGTCTCGCCTTCTCGGCGCCGGCCGTGGGGGCCAAGCTCGTCATGCCGGGGCAGAAGCTCGACGGAGCCTCGGTGCACGAACTGCTGGAGACCGAGGGCGTGACCTTCTCGGCGGCGGTGCCGACGGTCTGGCAGATGCTGCTGCAGCATCTGCGCGCCACGAACGGCAAGCTGACCACGCTCAAGCGCGTGGTGATCGGCGGTTCGGCGGTGCCCGAGAGCATCGTGCGCGGCTTCCGCGACGAGTTCGGCGTGGACGTCACCCACGCCTGGGGCATGACCGAGACCTCGCCGCTCGGCACGCAATCGACGCCCAACGCCGCCGTCGCCGAGATGGATCCGGAAGCGCAACTGCAGTTCAAGCTGAAGCAGGGCCGCGCGCCGCTGGGCATTCAGCTGAAGCTGGTGGACGACGAGGATCGGCCGTTGCCGCACGATGGTCACACCTTCGGACGCCTCAAGGTCTCGGGCCCCTTCGTGGTCGGGCGCTACTTCAAGTCGGAAGGCGGCGATATCCTGGACGCGGACGGCTATTTCGACACCGGCGACGTGGCGACGCTCGACGAGCACGGCTATATGCAGATCACCGATCGCGCGAAGGATGTCATCAAGTCCGGCGGCGAGTGGATCTCTTCGATCGAGATCGAGAACATCGCCGCGGGCCATCCTAAGGCCGAACTCGCGGCCGTCATCGGCGTCGCCCATCCGAAGTGGGACGAACGGCCGCTGCTGCTCGTGAAGCTCAAGGCCGGCGAGGAGGCGAGCGCCGCTGAGTTCCTGCAGTTCCTCGAAGGCAAGATCGCCAAATGGTGGATGCCCGATGACGTGGCCTTCGTCGACGAGATCCCGCTCGGCGCCACCGGCAAGATCGACAAGAAGCTGATCCGGGAGAAGATGAAGGATTACGTGCTGCCGACTGCGACAGCAGGCGGGGCCGCCGCGCTCACCTGATCATGAAGCCGGTCCCGCCATCCGCCCTACTTGGCGCAAAGCCGCGTGAGACCGGCTCGGAGCTTTTCGCTAGGCTTTATCTGGGCCTTGCGCTCTTGGCGGCGCTCACCCCGGCGGCGCTCGTCGCCGTCGGCCTCGTCGCGCCGAGGCTGGGGCTGATGAGCGAGACGTTCGGCGTGAAGGTGCTCGCGTTCGACTGGGCGCCGCGCATCGCTCTCTCGACCGTCGCGGCGGGGCTCTTCGGCGTGCTCATCGCCTATTTGGCCGGTTTCTCGCGCTTCTGGCTTCGAGCCGTGCTGGCCTTGGCGATCACCACCCTCACGCTCTACGGCTATGTCTGGGAGCGGCAGGTCCGGAGCCAGGAGGCGGTCGCTATCTCGCCGGCTCGGTGACGGCTC
>Ga0065721_10049971_pt1 | contig 24696 bp, 24 predicted proteins | sample Mesricmetagenome_FD_59108 | JGI IMG/M metagenome (GOLD analysis project Ga0065721, IMG submission 59108) | Mesophilic microbial community from rice straw/compost enrichment Sample: eDNA_1 v2 (version 2) | ecosystem: Engineered > Solid waste > Grass > Composting > Bioreactor | place: USA: Davis... | reverse complement strand
CGGGCGGCTCGTGGGCGGCCTGCTCCTGAGCGGCGAGGCGCTCGGAGAGCTTCATCGGGTCCTCCTCCGGGCTGACCGCGCGACCGCCTCGGCGGCGGGCGCGACGGCGACGAGCAGATCGAGGATCGCCTTCGCGGCGGCATCCCTCGGGTCGTGGTCGAGCAGCGGCACCCCGTGGTTGCTCGCGAGCACGACGGCCGACGACCGCGGAATGGGAACCCCGACGGTCTCGCCCGTGATGCGCTCGGCGTCGCGCACGGTGAGTCCGCTGACGCGGTCGACGAAGTTGACGACGACGTGGCGTCGCGTCGGCAGCAGCCGACTGCGCTCGAGCACGTCGAGCTCGGTGCGGAGCGCGCGCAGGCTCGGCACGGAGAGGCTGCTCACGAACACCGCCTGATCCGCGGCTTCGAGCACCGCGAGCGTGGACTCGCCCACCCCCGGCGTCGTGTCGACGACGACGTAGCGCACGATGCGGGCGAGCCGGGCGAGCACCGCGGCGACCTGGTCGACGCCGATCCCGTCGGCCGCGTCGGGGGTCGGCGGTGCGGCGAGCACGAAGAACCCCGAGGGATGCCGGTGCAGCGCCGTCTTGAAGGCGATCTCGTCGGCGCCCGCCGCGACAGCATCCACCCAGCCGCGCGCGGGCGTGCGGTCGAGGGCGTTCGCGACGTCGCCGAACTGGAGGTCGGCGTCGACGAGCACGACGGAGTCGGGGGCGAGCCGGGCGAGCCCCGCCGCGAGATTGATCGCGAGCGTCGTCTTGCCCTGCCCGCCCTTGGGGGCGACGACCGCGACGATCTCGGGCCGCTCGTCGTCGGACGGCGGGGCGGGCTCGACGGGCTCCGCCGCGGCCGGCACCGGCCCAGGCGTGCCGGGGTCGGGGGCGAGGCCGTGCACGACGCTCTCGACGACCGAGTCGGGCCCGTCGGGGCTCAGCACGGCGTCGATCGTCATCGCGTCGACCCAGTCTTCGAGCTCGGCGCGCTCGCCCTTCACGACGACGATCGACGTGCCGGGCCGCGCGGCCGGGATCGCCTGCGACAGCATCCGCGTCTCCTCGAAGGAGAGGTACGGCCCGAGCAGCGCGACGGCCGGTGCCGACGGCAGCCGCCGCGCGAGCCCGTCCGCCCCGTCGGCGGCGACCTCCGCGGGGAGGGTCGCCAGGTCGACGCCGAACAGGCCGCGCAACCGCGACTCGTATTCGGCGCTGCGACCGATGAGCAGGTAACGGCTCACTCGAACGCGACCTCGCCCGTGACGAGCCGGGATCCCGACTCGTCGGCGCCCTCGGGCTCGAGGGTGAGCCAGATGCCGCCGCGATCGTTCTGCTGCTGCTCGGCCGCCCACACGACGCGCTCGATGTCGGGCGTCGTGAGGGCGAGGGTGACCATGATCGTCGCGACCGGGGCGGCATCCTGCGCCGACGGGTCGGGCACGAAGTTGTCGCCCGCCTGCGTCCGCGTCACGAGCACCTTGTGGAAGACGAAACGCGACACCGCGCCGCCCTCCGCGTCGACGGTGCTGACCACGAGGCCGACCCGGTCGCCGCCGCGCACCGCGCCGCCGACGACCTGCTCGACGGGGAGCGCGATCGTGACCTCCTGCATCCCGTCGGGCACGACGACGTTGCCCTGCGCGGCGAGGTCGGCCGGATCGGCGAAGCGCGACGCGACGAGTTGGTCGCCCGGCAGGAGCGTGATCGTCGACACCTGTCCGGCGAGTTCGCCGAGGCTCGACACGGCGTCGGGGTGCACGGCGGAGCGCGCGTAGCGGGAGAGCGTGACGAGGTCGCGCAGCCGCTCCGCGGGAGTGCCCTGCGGGATGGTGTCGCTCACGACATAGACGGGGACGAGCTCGGCGCCTTCCGCGGCGCGGCGGTCGGCGTCGCGCACGTAGAGCACGACCGCGATCGTGCCGGCGACGGCCAGGACGAGGGCGAGGATCGCCCCGATGATGCGGATTCTCATGGCGGGCCTTCGGGTCGGGTGCGCTGCGGGTCGGGTGCGGGTCGGGTGCGGATGGCGCGTGCGGCTCAGTCGATGAGCCGCACGACGACGACGCCGAGGTCGACGCCGCCGAGCTCCCAGTCGCCGCCGACCTCGACCCAGTCGACGAAGTAGCCCTGGATGCCGCGGCAGTTGCCGGTGCAGGACGGCGCGAGCGGGTCGGGTCGGTTCATGATCGAGTTGCCGTTGCCGGTGAACTTCCAGCCGGTCACGGTGAACGCGGCGAACGCGTAGATGTGGAACTTGCCGTTCTGGCCGTTGACGCCGTTCGCGCCGTCGTAGACGGGGATCAGGACGGTCTCGCCCTTGAGCGTCGAGAATCGGGACTCGCAGTTCTTCGGCGGGTCGAGACCGGGGTCGCTGCCGACGAAGGCCGAGGTGAGGTCGATCGTCGCGAGGCACTTGCCCGGATCCTGGTCGAGCCAGCCGAAGCCGCCCGCGATGGGCTGCCCCGTCGGTCCCTTGCACGGCTTGTTGGTGTCGTACTGGATGAGGGTGCGCACGCCCTGCTGCACCCCCGAGAACTCGCAGTAGGCGAGCGCGAGCGGGATGACCTGCCCGCGGCTCGGGCTGCCCCACTCGGCGGTCGCGGCGGCGCCGACGGTCGACGCGTCGATCCCGATGAACTGGGCGAACGGATGCCGGAGCTCGGTGGAGCCGTCGGGGTTCTCCGTCGACGCGGTCACCGTGACGGTGCGCGACGTCGGGAAGCTGGGGGTGAGCACGGCGGCGGCGCCGTCGAGGGCGTTGTCGCCCGCGAACTGACGCGCGATCGCCGTCGAGCCGCCGCATCCGGTGGCGTCGGCGCAGTCCACGGCGACCGCGAGGGCCGCCGCGTCGGCGCCGTTCTGCAACTGGGCGCGCTCGGCGTAGAGGGCGCCGACGTCCACCGCGATCGCGGCGGCGCCGAGGAGGGGCACGAGCAGGAGCCCGAAGATGACCGCTGAGGCGCCGCGTTCGCGTCGCAGGAGCTCGTTCAACCGCCGCACAACATCACTCCGATTCCGGTGAGAGGGATCGTCGCGCCGAAGAACCCGGTCATGAGCTCGAGGTCGTAGTCGATGGTCACCTTCACGGTGCCCGTGCTCGTGCACGTCGCCGGGGTGACGGTGATGTCGCCCGACGTGAGCGCCGGTTCGAGCGCGACGCCGGCACCGATCGCCGCCGTGCGCGCGAGCGCGGCGGAGTTGTGCACGGCCATCACGCGCGCGCCCTCGCGGGCGGCGTTCGTGAGCGACAGCTGGGCGTTGTATGCGCGAGAGAACTCGAGCATGCCGACGATCAGCAGGATGAGGACGGGCAGGATGAGCGCGAACTCGACGGCTGCCGCGCCGCGTTCGGGTTGTGGGGTGCGGATCATGAGCCACTCCGGCCCAGAGGGAGGGCGCCCGGGGGTCGGCGTCCTCCCCCTGGTCGATCGGCGTCGGTCAGGGGTTGAGGATCCCGGCGACGTCGCCGAAGAGGCCGTTGAGGGCCGCGGCGAGGAGCCCGAGGCCGGCGATGATCACGACGGCGACACCGGCGATGATGAGGCCGTACTCGGCGGCGTTGCCGTCGTCGGCGCGAAGCGAGGCGATGCGGGACTGCAGGGTGGTGAGTGCCTTCAGCATGAGTGCTGTCCTTCGGGTTTCGGGGGATATGAAGGTGGAGCGCCGGGTCGCGGCGGCGAGTTTCACGGTCGGGGGATCGTGACGTCGTGCCCGGGTGCGCTCACGCTAGCGGTCCCCCATTTGGTGGACAACGATTGTGAGAGAAGCCTCATCCGCTCCTCCCCGGCGTGTGTCGGGCGGGCTGCTAGAGGGCGAGACCGAGCACCGCGCCGACCACCATCGAGGGGCCGAACGGGATGCTGCCGCGCCACCCCACCCGGCCTGCGACGAGCGCGACGACGGCGACGATCCCGCCGACGAGGAAGGCCGCGAGCAGCCCCGCGATCCACGCCGTGAGACCCGCCGCCCCGAGCGCCCCGCCGAGGAGAGCGGCCAGCTTGACGTCGCCCATCCCCATCGCGGCGGGCGACGCGAGCGCGATGACGAAGTAGAGCGCGAACATGCCGGCCGCGCCCGCGAGCAGCCACAGCAGGCGCTGCGGCGCGCCCTCGAGCAGCACTCCCGCGACGAGGAGCACCGCGACGACGGGCGAGGCGGCGAGGAGCATGCCGTTCGGCAGCCGCTGCTCGCGCAGGTCGACGATCGAGAGCGCGATGCCCGTGGCCGCGAGCGCGAGGGCCGCGGGAAGCGTCCAGGTCGCCCCGATGCGCGCGCCGAGCAACCCGAAGGCGGCGGCCGTCGCGAGGGCGGTGAGCAGGCGGGTGCGCGCACCGCTGCGGGCCTCGGATCGCGACTCGGCATCCGCCCAGAGCGGCAGCAGCGTCGCCCCGAGCGCCGCACCCGCGACGGCGAGCACCGTCGTGAGCACGACAAGCCCGCCGGTCATGAGCCGACGCTAGCGGGAACTACTGCCCCGCGCGCACGTCGCTCCCCACCGGCAGGTCGCGCGCCAGCCGGAATCCCACGTGCGTCGTGGCCGAGTCCTCGGTCTGCGGCGATCGGGCCGCGGGGCGGTAGCGCAGGCAGTACGACGGCGAGCAGAGGTGCGAACCGCCCTTGAGTGTGCGCATCGGCATGTCGGCCACCGCAGCGGTCCCGCACCCGCAGCCGCATCCGGCACCGGCGTGATCGGCGGACCACACCGTCGACGTCCACTCCCACACGTTGCCCGTCATCTCGAACAGGCCGAAGTCGTTCGGCGGGAACGAGCCCACCGGCGCGGTGCCCTGCCAACCGCGGACGCCCGACCCCGTGTTCTCGTAAGGGAACCGCCCCCGCCAGGTGTTGGCGCGCATCCGCGGATCGTCGTCGTCGCCCCACGCGTACGCGGCGTCAGCGAGCCCACCGCGGGCCGCGTACTCCCACTCCGCTTCGGTGGGAAGCCGCGCACCCGACCACGCCGCAAAGGCCACCGCGTCGGCGTAGGCGATGTGTACGACCGGGTGGTCCTCCCGTCCCGCGAGGGAGCTTCCCGGCCCGGACGGGTTCCGCCAGTTCGCCCCGGGCACCCAGCGCCACCACTGTGAGATGTCGCGCAGATCCACGGGACCCGCCGTCGGGGTGAACACCATCGACCCGGGCGGAAGCGGTTGCGGGGCTCCCGGCAACGTCACCGGCCGCTCGGCGACGGTGACGTAACCGGTGGCGTCGACGAACCTGCCGAACCGCTCGTTGGTCACGGCGAAGCGCTCGAGCGCGAACGGCGCGACGTCGACGGTGTGGCGAGGAGCCTCCTCGGGATAGAAGTCGTCCGACCCCATCATCACTGCCCGGGCGCCGGGCAGCTCCACGAAGAGATCTGTCATGGGCTTCCCTGGATCCGGGCCAAGGCGTGCATCGTGTCGACGTTCGCCGGATACAGCCTCTCGTAAACGGCGAACAACTCGTCGTACCGCGCCGTGTGTTCTGGCGCGGGCGAGACGACGACGTGATCGCGCGACCAGTCCGTGTCCGGCGGTACGGCCCCCGTGCCGATCGCCGCTAGCAGGGCGTCGCCGTAGCTCGCCCCGATGGTCTGGCGGGGCACGTGCTGCTCGCGACCCGTGATGTCGCTCACGATCTGCAGCCAGAGGGCCGCTTGTGTGCCGCCGCCGACCGCGAAGATGCGGGAGATCGGCTCCCCGGCGTCGGCGAGCAGCGGAAGGATCTGTCGGATGCCGTAGCCGATCGCCTCGTATGTCGCGCGGAACAGGTGGGCCGGCCCGTGCCCGAGTGTGAGGCCGATCGCGAGCCCTCGCGCGTCGGGATCGAAGATCGGCGTGCGCTCCCCGGCGAAGTAGGGCAGGAGCACCAGCCCGTCCGACCCGACGGGAATCCGCGCCGCCTCCTCGACGAGTCGCCGGATGTCCGGTTCGCCGACGAGGCGCTGTACCCAGGAGGTGAGGCTCCCGGAGGTCGACATGCCCGCGGCGAGCGTGAGCGTCCCCGGCTCGACACCCGCCGTGGTCCAGAGCTTCTCGTGCGAACGGTAGGAGCCCAGCTGCTCGACGAAGAACATGGTCGAGCCGTACATGAGCATGAGGTCGCCCGGGCGACGCACCCCGGCGCTGAGCGCCTCCGCCCAAGCGTCGATCGTGCCGGCACTCACGGGGGTGCCGGCGGGGATCCCCGTCGCGCGGGCCGCGCCGGGCGTGACTGTCCCGACGACGTCCGCCGACCACGCGAGTCGCGGCGAATCAAGGTGCTCGGCGACGTGCGCGAGACGCTCCCCATGCCACCCCGACAGCTTCAGGTCGTAGAGCGGGTCGCACTGGCTGGCGGAGTGGTGGTCGACGACGTGCTCCCCCGTCAACCAGGCCACGATGACAGAGGTGAGCGTGTGCCACCGAGCGGCGCGCGCGAAGACCCGCGGCTCGTGGTGGGCGATCCAGCGGAGCTTCGGCCCGAGCGCCTGCGCGGAGAGTCGCTTGCCCGAGGTGCGGAAGATGTCGTCCGCCCCGAACGTCTCCGTGAGCTCCGCGATCTCCGCCCCCGAGCGAGCGTCGACGCCGTAGAGGATCGTCGGCCGCAGGGGAATATCGGCACCGTCGGTGACGACGAGGCACGGTCCCATGGCACTGACCGCGACCCCCTGCAGCATCGCGGCGGGATGTTCGGCGAAGAGCTCGGCACACACCCCCGCGATCTCGTCCCACGCGAGGCTCGCGTCGAACTCCGCCCAGTCAGGTCGAGGAGTCGTGATCGCGTGAGTACGGCTCGCCGCGGCCAAGACCCGGCCATCTGCGTCCGCGAGCACGGCCTTCGTGCTCCCGGTGCCGACGTCTATCCCCAGGAACACGAGAGCCCGGATTGTGACGTCACGCCCAGAGGTTCCATCCCGGCAGCCCCCACGCCGGCGCGAGCACGTAGTGGTCGCCCGTCGACTCGAGCTTGCCGCGGAGGAGCTCGTGGAGGCGTCGCGCGTCCTCGACGTGGGTCGGGTCGTCGACGAGATTCCTTTGCTCCAACGGATCGTTCGCGAGGTCGAAGAGCAGCCACGGCACCCCGCCGTCCTGCCCGCCCAGCACGACGTACTTCCAATCGGCCGTGCGCACGGCACGCCAGGTTTCCTCGAAGTACGGTCGGCCGGGACGGAACTCGGCGACGAACTCCAAGAGGACGCCGTCGCGCTCGTCGTGCGACGCCTCGCCGCGGATGAGCGGGGAGAGATCCTGCCCCGGCTTCTCCGTCGAACTCTCGAGGTTCGCGAGACCGAGAAGCGTGGGGTAGAGGTCCTCGGTGTTCGTCGGGAGTTCGACCACGTGCCCCTCGGGCACCGAAGGTCCGGTGACGATGAGCGGGATGCCCACTGACTCCTCGTACGGCTGTTGCTTGTCGTACATGCCGTGCGACCCGAGCATCTCGCCGTGGTCGGAGAGCAGCACGACGTTGGTCGTGTCGTCGAGACCCAGCTCCGCGAGCCGCGCCATGAGACGACCGACGTTGTCGTCGAGGTTCTCGATCGCCGCATAGTAGGCGCGCGTGTCGTCGAGGAGCGTCTCCGACTGAGGCCCGCGCGGCTTGTAGGACATGTCGTGGTCGACGTTGCCGCGGAAGGCGATATCCCGCGTCGACCACTCCTCCATGTAGCGCTCCGGGGCGATGAGCGGCGGGTGCGGCGGCTCTACCGAGATGACGCACAGGAAGGGATCGTCGCCTTCGCCGCGGCTGCTCAAGTACTCCTCGGCGAGCGCGAACACCCCATCCGTCTGGTAACCGACGACGGGCTTCGGCGTCGGGTCGTCATCCTCGAAGTAGACCGTGTCGAAGAGATGAGTGCTGAGTTCGAAGGCGCAGAACCGCTGCCAGCCGCCGCGGTGTTGACGCGGGACGGGCGTGCGATTGGCCTTGCGGGTGCCGAATCCTGGAAGGATGCCGTAGCCGCCGTAGAGATGCCACTTGCCGAAGTAGGCCGTGTGGTAGCCCGCGTCGTTGAACTCGTGCGCGATCGTGCGCTCCGCAGGCGACATCCGCCATTCGATCGCCGGGATGAAGCGGCTGTGCGCGTATTCGCCGGTCATGAGGCTGAATCGGAACGGCACGCATACCGGATACGTCGACGACGCCCGCGTGAACTGCGCCCCGCGGCGCGCAAGGCTGTCTATCTGCGGCGTGACGGCGGTCTCGTCGCCGTAGACGCCGAGGGCGTCGCGTCGCAACTGGTCGGCGATGATGACGATGAGGTTGTGGCGGGGGGCCATGGGTTCCTTCCTGACGGAGTGCTGCGGCGTCATCGCTGCGGGTACACGATCGCCTTGACGGACTCGGGGTCGCGCGAGCTCAACGTCAGCGCGTCCTCCGTCTGGGCGAGATCGAAGCTGTGCGTGTGCATCCCGCTCACGTCGACGCGGCCGGACGAGATGAGCGCGATCGCGAGAGGCCACGTGTTCTGATAGCGGTTCACGAGCGAGATCGTGAGCTCCTTCCAGTTGAGGACGTGGAGCGGAAGCGACGTCTCGCCCTTCGCGATCCCGACGACGGCGGCGCGACCCGCCTCGCGCAGCCGGGCCAGCCCGGCTGCGAGCACTCCGGGAGCACCCGAGCACTCCAGCAGGACGTCGAAAGTCGCGTCGGACGGCGATCCGCTCAGCTCGGTCGCGAAGCCGTGCCGCGATGCGAGACCAAGGCGGAACTCGGAGACGTCGACGACGGTGACGCTGTGCGCGCCGAGCGCGCGGGCCGCCTCCGCAGCGAGGATGCCGACGGGGCCGGCGCCGGTGACGAGGACCCGGTCCCCAGGCCTCAGCCCGGCGCGGTTGCACGCCCACAGCCCGACCGAGAGCGGCTCGACGAGGGCTCCCTCCTCGAACGTCATGCCGTCGGGCAACGCGAACAGGTTGCCCGCGTCGGTCACGAGGTACTGGATGAGCGCGCCGTCGTAGGGCGGCGTCGCGAGGAAGACGAGGTCGGGACAGAGGTGGTAGCGCCCGGCGTGACACTCACCGCACGATCGGCAAGGCGTGCCGGGTTCGACCGCGACGCGGTCACCGGGCCGCAGCCCGGTGACCCCGTCGCCGAGTTCGACCACCACCCCGGCGACTTCGTGGCCGAGGACGATGTCCCCGTCCACCACGAAGTCGCCGATCCGCCCGTGTCGGTAGTACGCGACGTCAGACCCGCAGACGCCCACCGCCTCGACCCGCAGGAGGGCCTGACCGGGTCCGGGAACGGGCATCGGCCGCTCCTTGATCTCGATCTTCTCCAGGCCGGTCATAACGGCAGCTCGGTTGACGGTCACGTTCTCTCCAACTCTCGATCGGATCCGGCTCGGCGCGAGCCGGGATGGTCGGCGGGTCAGCCCACCGAGACGAGCGCGAACGGGATGCGACCCGACGGCGGGAGGGTGAGCCCCTGGATCCCGTTGCGGTAGGCGACGTTGATCGTGAGCTCGGCCGGGAAGATCCCGAGCGCGTTGTCCCAGATGTACTCCGACACCTCGGCGTACAGCGCCTCGCGCTCGTCCTGGTCGAGGCTGCTCTTCGCCTCCGCCAGGAGGCCGTCGATCTCCGGGTCGCAGAACCCGAGCCGCGCCGCGGCGCAGGTGTAGAGCCGACCGAGCGTGTAGTCCGCGTCGCCGGTTGCGGTGGAGTTGACGAACAGCGTCATGTCCCAGTTGAGGGCGTTGAGATCGGTCGTCCAGTTGGCCCGCTCCATCTCGATGGGCTCGACCGTGATGCCCACCTCGGCCCAGGCCGAGATCATCGCCTGCGCGAGCGCCTTGACGTTCACGCCCGCGTCGTTGGGCCACATCATCGTCGTGCGGAAGCCGTGCTCGAGCCCGGCGTCCGCGAGCAACTCGGTCGCGAGCTCGGGGTCGTACTCGTACGGATCGAGTTCCGGCGCCCCGAAGACCTCCGACGACAGCGGCGCTCGTCCCGGCGCCGCGGCCTCGCCGAACAGTGCGGGGATGATGGACTCGAGGTCGACGGCGTGCCACATCGCCTGACGGACTCGCTCGTCGGTGAACGGCTCGCGCTGCTGGTTGAACCAGGTGAGGTAGTAGTAGAAGCTCGGCACGACCTCGAAGGTCACGCCGTCGTTCGACGCCACCGTGTTCGCCTGGTCGGGCGCGACGTTGGTGATGAGGTCGACTTCCCCGGTCTCGAGGGCGGTGATGCGCGAGGACGCCTCCGGGATGGAGCGGAACTCGAGAGTGTCGAGTTTCGCCGGCTCACCCCAGTACGTCTCGTTGCGGGACAGCGTCAGCACGTCGTCGGTGGTGTACCTGTCGATCTTGAACGGACCCGTGCCGATCGGCTTCTGCCAGTAGCCGTCGGTGCCGATCTCCTCCGCTTTGCCCACGAAGACGAGCGAGAGGGTCGCGAGCAGAGTGCCGAGCGGAGCACTGGTCGTGATCACGAGCTCTCCCGGGTCGGAGTCGTCGATCGAGGTGACGGTCGACAGCAGCGGTGCGAGCACGCTCTTGATCTCGATGATGCGCTCCATGCTCGCCCGCACGTCGGCCGAGGTGAACGGCGTGCCGTCGCTGAACTCCACGCCCTCACGCAGGGTGAAGATCCATGTGTTGGGGTCGGGGTTCTCCCAACTCGTCGCCAGTCTCGGCTCGAACTCGCCATCCCGCTGGAACACGAGCGCGTCGAGTACCTGGTCGGCGACGAGCTGCGTCGACTCGGCGGCCGAGAACTGCTGGATGTCGAGCGTCTCCGGGAACGCCGAGGGGGCGAAGACGAGGCTCTGCTCGACGGGTTCGGACGACTCGGGCGTCGAACAGCCGCCGAGCGCGAGACTGACGGCTGCGGCGATCGCGGTCAGGGTGACCAGCTTGTTTCGGGTGTTCACGTTACCTCCATTGGCGTGTGTCGAACGGTGAGAGTCAGGGGACGGGCGCGACCGACGGGCCGCTCCCCGCCGGCTCCGGGAAGTGGCAGGCGCCGAGGTGCCCGTCGCCACGGTGGTCGACGAGGGGCGGCTTGACCTCGGCGCAGACCTCCTGCGCCTTCCAGCAGCGAGTGCGGAAGGGGCATCCGCTGGGCGGCGAGACGGGAGACGGCAGGTCGCCGGTGAGGATGATCCGCTCGCGCCCGGTCTCCCGCCAAGGGCGCACCGGTGGGATCGCCGAGAGCAGAGCCACGGTGTACGGGTGGACGGGATCACCGAAGACGTCGCCGCCGCGCCCCACCTCCATCGCTGAACCGAGGTACATGACGACCACGTCATCGCTCACGTGTCGCACGACGGACAGGTCGTGGGCGATGAACAGGTAGGTGAGGGAGAACTCGTCCTGGAGGTCCTCGAGCAGGTTGAGGATCTGCGAGCGCACCGACACGTCGAGAGCCGAGACGGCCTCATCGCAGATGAGGAGCTTCGGGCGCAAGGCCAGGGCGCGCGCGATCCCGATGCGCTGACGCTGACCGCCCGAGAACTGGTGCGGGTAGCGGCCGGCGTGATCGGGGTTGAGCCCGACGCGTTCGAGCAGCTCCGCGACGCGCGACTTCCACTCCGAACGCGGGGCGACATCCCGGTGGATGCGCCAGCCCTCGGCGATCGCGTCCCCGACGGTCAACCGGGGATTGAGCGAGGCCATCGGATCCTGGAAGACCACTTGCATGTCGCGGCCCGCCCGGCGCCTCGTCGTCGCGGACGCTCCGACGAGCTCGACGCCCTCGAACAGGATGCTTCCCGCTGTCGGCCGGTCGAGACCGACGATGGAGCGGGCAAGCGTCGACTTGCCGGAGCCCGACTCCCCCACGAGGCCGAGGGTCGTGCCGGCGCGCAGGTCGAAGGACACGTCCGAGACCGCCTTCACAACACGGCGCCCGCCGAGCCCGCGGGCGAGAGGGAACTCCGTGCGCAGGTTGCGCACGCTCAGCAGGGGAAGATCAGGCTCGGACATCGGCGAGCACCTCCTCGGCCCGATGGCACGCGACTCGGTGAGTCGGGACCCATCCCGCGGGTGAGCGCAGTTCCGGCTCATGGGCACGGGTGAACTCGGTGGCGTAGCGGCACCGCGGCGCGAACGAGCAGCCGTCCCCGAGCGTGCCCGGGACCGGGGGGCTCCCCGGAATTGATGCGAGGCGCTGCGCGCCCGACGATTCCCCCGGGATCGACGCGAGGAGGCCCTCGGTGTAGGGATGACCCGGATGGTCGTAGACCTCCCGCGTCGTCCCCTCCTCGACGATCGCCCCGGCGTACATGACGTAGACGCGATCGGCGACGTCGGCGACGACCCCGAGGTCGTGCGAGATAAGCAGCATGGCCATCCCCAGCTCGCGCCGGAGGTCGCCGAGAAGCGACATGATCTGCGCCTGCACCGTCACGTCGAGCGCCGTGGTCGGCTCGTCGGCGATCAGGAGGCTGGGGTTGCGCGACAGGGCCATCGCGATCATGACCCGTTGCCGCATCCCGCCCGAGAACTGGTGCGGGTAGTCGTCGATGCGACGGGCGGCGTCGGGAATGCCGACGAGCTGCATGAGTTCGATCGCCCGGGCACGCGCCGCCTTACGCGAGGCTCCGGCGCCCCGCCACAGGGGCTCGGAAAGCTGGTAGCCGACGCGCATGACGGGGTTGAGCGAGCTCAGCGGATCCTGGAAGACCATCGCGATCTCGGGACCGCAGAACTCGCGCAGTCGCCGCGTCGGCAGAGCGAGCAGATCGGTGCCTCGGTAGGACACCTGGCCCGAGGCGACCCGGGAGGTCGTCTTCGGTAGAAGCCCCATGATGGTCTGCACGGTGACCGACTTGCCGCTCCCGGATTCGCCGAGCAGTGCGACGGTCTCACCGGCGTCGACGTGGAGACTCACGCCACGCACCGCGGCCACCTGCCCGGCGTGGGTGGAGAACTCGACGGTGAGGTCGTCGATCGCCAGCAGCGGATCGGCTTCGGTCATCACAGACTCCTCAGCTTCGGGTCGAGGCGGTCGCGGATGGTGTCGCCCAGTACGCCGAGCGTCAGCACCAGGAGGGCGAGCGCGATGCCGGGGAATGTCGAGATCCACCAGGCGTCGATGAGGTAGTCGCGGCCGTCGGAGATGGTGAGGCCCCAGCTCGGGAGGCTCGCCGGCGTGCCGAGTCCGAGGAACGAGAGCGACGCCTCCGCAACGATCACATGGCCGATCTCGACGGTCGCGACGACGAGGAGCGGCGCGACGCAGCCAGGGAAGATCGTGCGGACGATGAGGTACAGATTCCTCGCGCCGAGGGTGCGGGCGGCGTCGACGTACTCGCGGTTCTTGAGCGCCAGCACCTGGCTCCGGGTGACGCGGGCGAACACGACCCAGTTGGCGATCGCGAGCACGAGGATCAGGTTGAAGAAGCTCGGCCCGAGGATCGCCGCGATCAGGATCGCGAGCAGGATCGAGGGGAACGCGAGCTGGATGTCGGCGATGCGCATCAGGATCGAGTCGAGGATGCCGCCGAAGTAACCGGCGAGCAGGCCCACCGTGATGCCGATCAGCCCGGCGAGGAGGAGCGTCGCGATTCCCGCCACCATCGACACCCGGGCGCCCATGAAGACCTGGCCGAGGATGTCGCGCCCGACCTGATCGGTACCCAGGAGCGCGACGCTGCCGTTCGACAGCAGGCTGCCCGGCGGGAGGAGCCGATCCTGCACATAGGTCGTGATGGGGTTGTAGCCCGTCACGACCGGGCCGAAGATCGCCAGGAGGGCGTACGCGATCACGATCACCAGGCAGACGACGAGGCGCCGGGTGCCGCCGTCACGCGCGGGGGCGAGCCGCGGGAGCCGCAGCCAACGGGTGGGGAGGGGATGGTCGCTCATCGGCGTGCCCCCAGTCGGATCCGCGGATCGAGGAACCCGTAGGTCACGTCCACGATCAGGTTGATGACGATGAAGATCGCCGCGATGACCACGACGCAGGCCTGCACGACGTTGTAGTCGCGGTAGTTGATCGACTCGACGAGCACGCGACCCACCCCCGGCCAGGCGAAGACGGTCTCGATGATGACCGCCCCGCCCAGGACCTGGCCGAACTGGAGCCCCACGACCGTCACGATCGGGATGAGCGCGTTGCGGATCGCGTGCGGGAACAGGACCACCCGCTCGGAGAAGCCCTTGGACCGCGCTGTCTGGATGTAACCCTCGTTGATCACCTCGAGAATGCCGCTGCGCGTGAGGCGCGCGAGGATGGCGAGGAACGGGAGGCTCAGGGTCAGGGCGGGGAGCACGAGGTGCGCGAGGGATCCCGTGCCACCGCTCGGGAGCAGGTGGAGCGCGCGGGCGAAGACGAGGACGAGCACGAGGCCGATCCAGAAGGACGGGAGCGACTGGAAGGCGAGGGAGACGACCGAGATCGTCCGATCGAGGAACGTGTTGACGCGAAGCGCGGCGACCAGGCCGAGGGCGAGGCCCACGACCACGGCGAAGATGACGGCGGCGAGCGCGAGCTGCCCTGTCGCCGGCAAGCGCTCCATGACGAGGCCCATGGCGTCGCGCTGAAGCCGATACGAGTCGCCGAAGTCAAGGGTCACGGCGCCTTGCAGATATGAGAAATACTGAAGGATGAGGGGCCGGTCGAGACCCAGTCGCTCCCGCAATGCCGCGAGCTGGTCGGGGGTGGCATCCACGCCGAGGATGAGCAGCGCGGGGTCGGCCGGCACGATGCGCAAGGCGATGAAGACGACGGTGACGGCGCCCCACAGGACGAAGAGCGAGAACCCCGCGCGCTTCAGGACGTACGCGATCACGCGGGTACCGCCGGGGAGAGCACGGCGGCGTGGACAGCCGGGCGGCTCGCACTGTCCATCGACACTCCTTCGTGTGACGCGCACTCTGTCGGGCGCAGGCCCGGGCCGATCGCTCGGGTCCGGCCACAGTAACGGCAGCACGTGAGGGAAAGCAAGACTTTTTCCACATCTTCACGTTTTTTCACGTTCGTAGAAAAAATCTAACGTTACTGGTACCGTGAGCCGCATTCGCGATGGCTGCGACGTGGCCGCCGCGCCGCATTGTCGACCAACAGAGAAGGCATGATGTCACCCATCAGCGCCGCGAACGACGTTCGCGAAGCCATTCGCAGTTCCGATCCACGGCTGTCGAAGTTCAACCCCCTGTCCCGCATCCTCACGCTCGACGACTTCAACGAAGGCACGAACGGGTGGGTCGAACTCGGGGGCAACTACAACGGCCGGGGCGACCTCGAGTCCCTCGGCAAGCACTTCCGAGACTTCCGACCTCCGCAGCTCTCCAACGCCAATTTCTTCGACGTCGGCACCCACGGAGCGATGACCGGCACCTATGCCCTCAAGCTCGCGACGCGCCCCTATCCCGGCCACACCGCGACCGCGATCCGCCGCCTCACGATGAGCGGCCGCGGGCACCTGCAGATCGAGGCCTACCTCGCCTACAAGGCCGAGGCCACACTCTCGGGCGGCGACGAGGTGAACCACTTCGGCGACATCACCTGGGACGCGAATTCGCACCCGTCGGAGGCCCAGTTCGGCGCCTTCACGGTGGCGACCGACCTCTGCGGTGACGGCGGGCTCCGCTACCACAACGTCATGCGCTACCAGAACACCGACCCGGACCACCGCATGTACCAGCGCTGGATGTACCCGACCGTCCCCGAGCCGACGCCGCGTGAGGAGTACGAGGGCAAAGTCGACTTCGACTACGCCGCCGACTTCACCGCTCCCAACCCCGAGGACTGGGAGGCGATCGGAGAGCCGCAGGAGAACTGCTACAACGAGGTGCCGACCAAGGTGAACTGGCACTACCTGCGGTTCCTGATCGACACCGAGACGCGCAGCAACGTCGAGTTGCAGTTCAACGACCGCACGATCGACCTCCGCGGCGTCCCGGTGCCGCCCTACGAGGAGCGCTACGGGTCGCTCGACAACCTGCTGAACTTCTACTTCTCGGTGCGGACCCTCTCCCCGCACCGCAACTTCCTCTTCCTCGACTCCGTCGTGATCTCGGCAGATTGGTGACCTCGATGCTGAAGCAGTCGCAAAGCGCCGTGCTCGAGCGCGGTTTCGTCCTCGACTCCGAGCACCTCACGGAGCCGTTCGAGGTGGCGTGGGCGGGGGAGGCGCGCTGGTTCGTGCACTTCCTCGAGCCGGCCGCCGGAAGTCGGGTGCGTCTCTGTTCGCAGATCTCGCCCGACGGCATCAATTGGATCGATCACGAGTCGGGACCCTCGGAGGTCGATGCCGAGGGCTTCGTCTCGCTGCCCGTCCAGGAGTTCGGTCACTGGTTGCGTCTGCACACGACGCAGCTGGCGGGCGAGAAGAGCCCGCTCCTGCGCATCTATCTCGTTCTGAAGGCGTGACCACACCGGTCGGCCCCGGCAGCGCACAGGCCGGGGCCGGCCGGGATAATGCTCGATGCAGCACATACGCACCGTGGAGGAGCCCGCCTTGGCAACCCAGAGCCGTCGCCCGACGCTCGACGACCTCGCGTCGGCACTCGGGCTGTCCGCGAACACGGTCTCGCGGGCTCTCTCCGGCAAGGACGGCGTCAGTCGGCGCACCCGAGAGCTCGTCACCAAGGAAGCGGTGCGAATCGGGTACGTGGCCTCCCCCTCGGCCCCCTCAGCCTCCCGCACGATCGCACTCACCGTCACGAGCGCATCGAACGCCTTCATCACCGATCTCATCGGATCCATCGAAGCCGCCTGCCGCACGGCCGGCCATCCGATCGTCCTCCGCATCACCGAGGAGTCGCGCGACCAGGAGGCGTCGGCCATCGAGTCCATGCTGAGCGAAGGACACGCCGGTGCGATCGTCATCCCGGTGCAGGGGGATGGCGATCTGTGGACGCCCCTACGCAATTCGACGATGCCGATCGTCGCACTCGCCCGCGAGATCCCCACGGTGACCTCCGACTTCGTCGGCGTCGACCACCACGCCGCGATGTACAGCGCCACCCGACACCTCTTGTCGTCCGGCGCCCGCTCGGTTCTGCTCCTCGACGAGGATCTCGAGACGACGACGGTCGCCGAGCGGCGGCGCGGCTTCGAGGAGGCGATCCTCGACTACCCCGATGCCCGCGGCGAGATCGTCCAGGTACCGGCCCGCCGATTCGAGAGCAGCCTCGAACCGTGGCAGCCCGAGGAGGCACATCGACGGTGCCTCGAGGTGTTCGATCGGGGCACCGACGTCGACGCGATCATGCTCGCCGACGACTACTACGCGCTCGGCGCACTCCGCGCCGCGAAGGAACGCGGGATCAGCGTGCCCGACGACCTGCTCATCATGGGCTACGGCGATCACGCCTTCTCGAGCTACCTCACGCCCGCGCTCTCGTCGGTCGACCTTTCGAGCCGTCTCGTCGGCGAGATCGCGGTCTCGATGCTCTTGCAGCGCATCGCCGGGAGCGACGGTCCGCCCGTCCACCGCCTGGTGAAGCCGACCCTCTCGATCCGCGAGTCGTCGGTCCGCCGCGGCCCGGCGTCCACCTAACGGGAACTACTGGCCCGCGCGGGAGACCGTCACCATCTCGTCGCGGTCGACGACCTTGATACGCGCGCGGCCGTGCGGCTCGCCGAGGGCGATCTCGTGCTGGTCGAGCGCATGCCAGCCGTCGAGGTTCGTGTAGGGCACGCCGCGTTCCTCGAGCAGGGCGACGACCGACTCCTCCGACGGATCCGCCGGGCTCCACCACGACGCCTGGTCGTTCACGAGGTGCTGGATCGTCTCCATCGCATCCGACTTGGTGTGGCCGATGAGGCCGACGGGGCCGCGCTTGATCCAGCCGGTGGCGTAGACGCCGGGGAGGATCTCGTTGTCCTGCCCGGGGCTCGACCCGTCGGCGCGCAACACTTGGCCCTCGTGGTTCGGGATGACGCCGCGGCGCTCGTCGAACGGGATGCCGTCGAGCGGCGAGCCGAAGTAGCCGACCGCGCGGTACACGGCGCCGACCTCGACCTCGCGAATCTGGCCCGTGCCACGCACGCCGCCCTCGCCGTCGGGCTCGGTGCGCTCGTAGCGGAAGGCTGCGACCCGGCCGTCGGGGCCCGCGACGACCTCGAGCGGCTTCGCGTAGAAGTGCAGGTGCAGGCGACGCGAGGCGCCCGTCTGACCCTCGGCGCGCCACTTCGTGAACACGCGGTCGATCACGAGGATCTGCTTGTTCGACTCGATCGCGGCGCGCGCGGCGTCGTCGTAGTCGAAGTCCTCCTCGTAGACGACCATGTCGACGTCGCGCAGCTCGCCGAGCTCGCGCAGCTCGAGCGGGCTGAACTTCACCTGCGTGGGGCCGCGGCGGCCGAAGACGTGCACGTCGGTGACGGGGCTCGCCGCGAGGCCCTCGTAGACGTTCGCCGGGATCTCGGTCGGCAGGAGGTCTTCGGCGTGCTTCGCCAGCATCCGGGCGACGTCGAGGGCGACGTTGCCGTTGCCGATGACCGCGACGCTCGACGCCTCGAGCGGCCACTCGCGCGGGTAGTCGGGATGCCCGTCGTACCACGACACGAAGTCGGCGGCGCCGTAGGACCCGGGCAGGTCGATGCCGGGGATGTCGAGCGCGGCGTCGCGCACCGCCCCCGTCGCGAAGATGACGGCGTGGTAGTGCTTCTTGAGGTCGGCGAGGGTGATGTCGCGGCCGTAGAGCACGTTGCCGAAGATGCGGATGTCGCCGCGGTCGAGCACCTCGCGCAGCGCCGTGATGATGCCCTTGATGCGCGGGTGGTCGGGGGCGACGCCGTAGCGCACGAGGCCGTAGGGCGCGGGCAGGCCCTCGAAGAGGTCGATCGAGACGTCGAACGAGCGCTCGTGCTTGAGCAGGATGTCAGCGGCGTAGATGCCGGCGGGGCCGGCTCCGACGATGGCCAGGCGGAGCTTGGTCAACGTTGTTCCTTCACTTCGGGGGTTCGGTGCGGGTCAGCCCGACCGCTCGACGATAGCTTGCGCGAATCGCGTGAGCGCCTTCTTGACGGGACCGTCGGGGAGGGGTTCGAGCGCCTCCACGGCGCGATCGGCCCAGCGTCGCGCCTCGGCGAGCGTATCCTCCGTGACCGGATGCCCGCGCAGAGCGGCCACCGCGGGCGCGAAGTCGGCGTCGACGGCGTCGTCGGTCGAGGCCTCGATCGCGCGGTCGAGGCGACCGAGGAGCGCGGCGGCGTCGGCATCCAGTTCGGCCCGGCGACGCAGGTAGAGCACGGGAAGCGTCGGCACGCCCGCGCGGAGATCGGTGCCGGCGGCCTTGCCCGTCGTCTCGACGGCGCCGGAGAGGTCGATGACGTCGTCGACGAGCTGGAAGGCGACGCCGACCCGCTCGCCGAAGAGGCTCACCGGCTCGCGGTACTCGGTCGGCGCGTCGGAGTAGATGACGCCCACGAGCCCGGCGAGCGCGATGAGCGATCCGGTCTTGTCGGCGAGCACCGAGAGGTAGTGCTCGATCGGGTCCTCGCCGTCCTGCGGGCCGATCGTCTCGTGCAGCTGCCCGAGGCAGAGCCGCTCGAACGTCTCGGCGTGCAGTTCGAGGCCGACGTCGCCGAGCCCCGCGACGAGCTTCGCGGCGCGCGCGAACAGCAGGTCGCCGGTGAGGATCGCGACCGAGTTGCCCCACACGGTCTGCGCGCTCGGCACGCCGCGGCGCATCTCGGCCTCGTCCATGACGTCGTCGTGGTACAGCGACGCGAGGTGCGTGATCTCGACCGCCTGCGCGGCGGCGAGCACGGCGTCGTTCGCCCCCGAGCCGAGCTGCGCGGTGAGCAGCGTCAGCACGGGACGCACGCGCTTGCCGCCGGCATCCAGCAGGTAGCGGCCCGCGACGTCGGCGATCGCGTCGGCGAAGCGCACCTGCCCCACGAGGCGCTCCTCGACGACCTCGAGGCCCGCCTCGATGGCGGCGGCGAACTGCCGCTCCTCGCTCGAGGCGAAGAGCTTCTCGCCGAGGCCGAGCGAGGCGCTGAGCGTCTTGCTGCGGCGGGTGAGCGGACCGGGGCTCACGGGGTCTTCGGCTTCGCTCGGCCGGTGCGGCGAGCCGTCGCGGCGCGGATCGCGACATCCTCGGGCTTGCGGCCGCGGTGCAGCGCGACGACGCCCGTCGTCAGGTTGCGGTGCGCGACGCGGGTGAAGCCGACGCCGCGGATCCACTGCGACAGCGTCTGCTGGTCGGGCCAGTCGCGGATCGACTCCACGAGGTAGCGGTAGGCGTCGGGATTCGACGACGTGATGCCCGCGACGATCGGCGCGACGACCTTGAGGTAGGCGTAGTACCCGGCGCGCAGGAGCGCACGCGGCGGCTTCGAGAACTCGCACACGACGAGCCGGCCGCCGGGCTTGAGCACGCGGTACATCTCGGCGAGCGCGACCTTCGGCTCCTGCACGTTGCGCAGGCCGAACGAGATCGTGACGGCGTCGAACTCGTCGTCGCCGAACGGCAGCTTCATCGCGTCGGCCTCGCGGAACTCGATCGACGGATGCTTGCGCTGCGCCTCCGCGATCATCGCGGGCGAGAAGTCGACGCCCACGACGGTCGCCCCGGCGCGCGCGAGCGGGACCGACGACGTGCCCGTGCCGCACGCGATGTCGAGGATGCGCTCGCCCGGCTTCGGGTCGATCGCCTTCGTCGTCGCGATGCGCCACAGCACGGCGTTGCCGGCGCTCATGACGGTGTTCGTGCGGTCGTAGCCGGCGGCGACGTCGTCGAACATGCCCGACACCTCGTCCGGGTCCTTGTTGAGGTCCGCCGTGCTCACGATCCCCCATCCTAGCTTCGCGGTGCGGCGCGCCACCCGGCCGCGCGTAGGCTGGGACCGTGACGGACCTGACCGTCGAGAGCCGCCGGATCGACCCCGTAGCCTCGCTCATCCCGTACACCGATCCCGCGCATCCGCTGCTCTTCCTGCGCCGCGGCGACGGCATCGCCGGCATCGGCGAGGCGCTGCGTCTCGAGTTCCGCGGTGCGACGCGCATCGCCGACGCCGCGGCCGCCTGGCGCGAGGTCGCCGCGAGCGCCCGCGTCGACGACGAGGTGCGCGTGCGCGGCTCGGGGCTCGTCGCGTTCGGCGCGTTCGCCTTCGACGACGCCTCGGCGCGCACGAGTGTGCTCATCGTGCCGCGCGTCATCGTGGGCCGCCGCGACGGCGTCGGCTGGATCACCCGCGTGAACGGCGCCGACGACCCCGTCGTCGCGTCGCCGCTCGGGCCCGAGTACCGCCTGTCGCTGCACGCCGGCGCGCTCGACGCCGACGGTTACCGGGATGCCGTCCGCGCGGCCGTCGCGCGCATCCTCGCGGGCGGGGCGGAGGGCGGACGCCTGCAGAAAGTCGTGCTCGCGCGCGATCTCACGGCGCACGTGCCCGACGGCGCCGACCTGCGCCGCGTGCTGCTCGAGCTCGCGCTCGGCTACCCCGACACCTGGACCTTCGCGGTCGACGGACACCTCGGGTCGAGCCCCGAGACGCTCGTGCGCGTGACCGCGGGCGAGGTGACGTCGCGCGTGCTCGCCGGCAGCCACGCCCGCGGCGCGGACGCGGAGGCCGACGCCGCCGCGGCCGCCGAGCTCGCGACCTCCCCGAAGGACCTCGACGAGCACCGGTTCGCCGTCGAGAGCGTGCTGCGCGCGCTCCGGCCGCACGGTCCGGGCATCACGGCCGACGAGCTGCCGTTCACGCTCAAGCTGCCGAACCTGTGGCACCTCGGCAGCGACGTGCACGGGCGCCTCTCCGACGGCTCGGGGGCGCTCGACCTGGTCGCGGCGCTGCACCCGACGGCCGCCGTCGCGGGCACCCCGACGCGCTCGGCGCTCGAGGTCATCCGCGAGCTCGAGCCGTTCGACCGCGGCCGCTACGCGGGGCCCGTGGGGTGGGTGGATGCCGCAGGCGACGGCAAGTGGGCGGTGTCGCTGCGCTCCGCCGAACTCGCCGCCGACGGCACCCTGACGGCGTTCGCGGGGGCGGGCATCGTCGCCGAATCCGACCCCGACCGGGAGCTCGCGGAGACCAAACTCAAGTTCCGCCCGATCGTCGAGGCGTTCGGGTAGCCGCCCGCGACGTCGCGTTTCTCCGGAGGTTCCCCGGTGCCGCCGCCCGGCATCCCTCCGACGCCGGGGATCCCCCTTGCAAGCTCCGGAGAAGCGCGCGGAAGCACCGGAAAAACGCACCCCCGGCCGCACGAGATCACGTGGCCGCGAGTCGCGCCTTCTCGGCCTCGACGTCGAAGTCGGCGACGGGCCAGGAGAGGTCGAGGCCGCGGAGGGCGTCGAGCAGGAGCTGTTGCACGGCGAGCCGCGCGTACCACTTGCGGTCGGCCGGCACGACGAACCAGGGAGCGACGTCGGTCGAGGTGCGCGCGATCGCGAGCTCGTACGCCTCCTGGTAGGCGTCCCAGTGGGCGCGCTCGTCGACATCCCCGGGGTTGTACTTCCAGTGCTTGTCGGGCCGCTCGAGCCGCTCGGCGAGACGCTGCTTCTGCTCGTCCTTCCCCACGTGCAGCATGACCTTGCGGAGCGCGACGCCCGACGCGACGAGCTCCTCCTCGAACGCGACGATCTCGGGGTAGCGGGATTCGACCTCGTCGAGCGGCGACAGCCCGCGCACGCGGTGCACGAGCACGCTCTCGTAGTGCGACCGGTCGAAGACGCCGATCATCCCCGCGTCCGGCACCCGACGGCGGATGCGCGCGAGGAAGTGCTCCCTCTCCTCCTCGGGCGTCGGACGCTTGAAGGCGGCGATCGCGACGCCCTGCGGGTCGACGCTCCCGACGACGTGCTTCACGATGCCGCCCTTGCCCGCGGTGTCCATCGCCTGCAGCACGAGCAGCACGCGGCGCGGGTCGTCGCCGCCCCGGGATCCGGCGTAGAGCTGCTCCTGGAGGGCGGCGAGCTCGTCCACCCCCTCCGCGAGGGCGACCTGCCCGGCCTCCTTGTCTCCGTCGAAACCCGGCGTGCCGGAGGTGTCGATCGCGCCGAGGTCGACGTCGGCGCCGGCACGCAGGAGGTTCGGGATGTCGGACACGCTCATGCGCCCGACCCTAGACGCGGTCAGCGGGCGAGCGGAACCTCGACGAGCACCCGACGACCGGATGCCGAGAGCGCGTCCTCGAGCTCGCCGCGCGTCGCGGCGCGGCGGTGCTCCCACCCGTAGGCGGCGGCGAGCGCGACGAGGTCGACGCGCTGCGGCGTGTAGAGCACGCGGTCGAAGAGCGCCGGATCCGCGGTCGCCGCGACCTCGAGGGAGTCGAAGATCGTGCCTCCGCCGTCGTCGCCGACGATGACCTGGAGGCGCGGCTCGGGCTCCCCGGAGGCGGGGGCGAGCGACCCGGCGTCGTGCAGGAGCGCGAGGTCGCCGAGCAGCACGCGCGTCACGCCGTGCCGCTCGTCGGCCGCGGCGGCGGCGAGCGCGACCCCGGTCGCCGTCGCGATCGTGCCGTCGATGCCCGCGAGTCCGCGGTTGGCATGCACGGGGATCTTCTTGCCCGGCGCGACGCGGTCGAGGTCGCGCACGAGCCGCGACGCCCCGAGCACGAGCCGGTCGTGCGGCCACGTCATCGCCCACACGGCCTCGACGAGCATCCGCCGCGTCACGGGCTCGCGCAGCCGCTCGAGCTGCCGCCGGGCGAACTCGGCGCGCTCGAGGGTGTCGTCGCCGAGCGACACGGCGGAGTCCTCCTCGACGGCGAGCAACTGCCGCGAGGCGTGCACCCACGGTCCGACCCACGCGCGCGCGTCGGGCGCGGGCCCTCCGACGACCACGACGCCCGGCACGTGCCGCGCGCGGCGACCGGGGTCGTAGGCGTCGCGCTCGGGTCCGCGCACGGCGATCACCTCGACGTCGTCACGGGAGAGCAGGGCCGGCACCTCTCGGCTGAGGGTCGGATGCCCGAGCACGACGACGCGCTCGACCAGGGCGCCGAAGCCCGGCTCGCGCAGCAGCTCGCGGTAGGCGGGCACGAGGTTCGGGCCGAAGCGGGCGCCGCTCGCGACCTCGGCGAGGAGCGGCGCGCCGAGCTGCCGGGAGAGCTCCTCGGCGCGCGCCCCCGCTCCGGATCCGGCGACGACGACGGTGCGCGGCCCGGGCGCGAGCTCGACGGGCTCCCCGGTGGCGGGCGGCGGCGCCCACACTCCGGGCTCCACGGACGGCACGGGCACGGCCCCCGAGAGCGGCTCCCGGAAGGCGAGGTTCACGTGCACCGGCCCGGCGATCCCGTCGACGACGGAGGCGGCGAGTTCGACGGCCCCGGCGGCGGACCCGGGCGCCGCGACGTCCCACTCCCGCCGCACCGCGGTGCCGAAGATGCCGGCCTGCACGGTCGCCTGGTTGGCGCCGATGCCGAGCAGCTCGGCGGGCCGGTCGGCGGTCACGAGCACGAGCGGAACCCCCGAGTGCGACGCCTCGAGCACGGCGGGGTGCAGGTTGGCGACGGCGGTGCCCGACGTCGTGACGACGACGACGGGGGTGCGGGACTCCCGGGCGAGGCCGATCGCGAGGAACCCGGCCGAGCGCTCGTCGATGCGCACGTGCAGGCGCAGCACGCCCGCGCGTTCGAACTCGGCGGCCGCGAGGGCGAGGGCCTGCGAACGCGATCCGGGGCACAGCACGAGGTCGCGGACGCCGCGGCGGATCAGCTCGCCGAGGAACGCGACGGCGTACGCGCTCGCGGGCGAGGCCCCCGGCTCAGTCCTTGGGGGGGTCATCGTCGAGCTCGCGGAGCTCCTTCTCGAGCTGCTCGATGCGGTCCTCCATGGCCTTCTCGCGGTTGAGCCGGCGCAGGAACTCGGGGTCGTCGTCGGGGGC